>Ga0214473_10003283_pt1 | contig 19640 bp, 18 predicted proteins | sample RVTome_7_FD_203509 | JGI IMG/M metagenome (GOLD analysis project Ga0214473, IMG submission 203509) | Soil microbial communities from uranium-contaminated site in the Upper Colorado River Basin, Wyoming, United States - RVT98D197 | ecosystem: Environmental > Terrestrial > Soil > Contaminated >... | reverse complement strand
TTTCGCTCGTCTTTCTGCCCACTCACTCGGTGCGCCAGATGAGCCACCTTGTCTTGATCATCTCCTCCATCGGATTCACATCGATGATCAGTGGGAGGGCATCAACGGCGACAACGTGGGTGCCGCTCGCGGGTTCCCTGCTGCTGGCCAGCTATGGCTTGCTGGATGCCAAGCTGGCATTTCTGGTGGCTGGGCTCGTCATGGCAGGCGCGCTCGCGCTCATCTCGGTCACCGAGCGTTCGGAGGATTCGCGAACGGTGAAGGAGGTTCGTGGGGCTGCCATCCTTCTGGCGGCCGGGCTAATCCTGCGGGGGGGCTACCCGTTTCCTGACTACTCCCCCATTGGGACCTCCCCAGAGGAACAAGTCGTCCACTACCTGCAGGCAGTACTCCCGAGGGAATCTCGCGTCCTCGAGTCACTCCCGCTTCCAGCAGTAGCTGCGGGGATGGCGGAGGTTTCCTGGAGCAGTGCACCGGATGAGATCTCAGACGCCTCGGAGTTCCATGCGTGGCTGACAGAGAAGCGCATTCGGGCGGTCTTCGTCGACAGCCGCAACGTTTTACGCCCGGACCTGGTTGCACTCATGGAAGCGGGATTGGGCTCGCAGTTCGCGATTGGTTATCGGTCGGAAAGCGGCCGCCTGCGAGTGTTCCTCCTGCTGGCGGAAGGCGATGATTGAGCAGATCCCAGGGCAGGCAGTGGGTAAGCTGCGCACCAAGACGGAAGCTGTGACCAGGGGGGTGCACCCCCTCGCTGGCCATCTTGTGCCTGGTGACCCTGGCGACGGCATCGAGGCACCGGCCCGACTTGCCAGGCTACGCGATGTCGGCCGCGCCGTTTGCGATCGGGGCTTCGAATGCGATGGTGACGGATATCAGCGCCGACGTAACCCTACCATGCGATGAGACATCGAGTGTCACCAGCTACTGGATGCGGTCGTGCGGGTCCTGCTCATTGAAAGCACGGACGAGCTCGGCTCGTGTCCTCTTTCCGCCCAGCATAGCACTGAAATAGGACGAGCCGAAGAGCCACAGCAGCGGAAGGAGCGGGAAGAACCATCTCTGCTCCATCGAGAAGTTGGCATACACCACAGTGAAGTAGAAAATGGGTAGCGCAAGTACGTGGACCAAGGGAATTCGCCGATGCCGTATGAGAAGCTTTACGAACCCTGCCCACAGAGTCAGACTCAAGACCTGTTTGAGAGTGATCCACAGAAACACCACTAATGGGTATGGAAGCGTCCCACTGACCGCTGGGTATAAGCCTTCAGCCGCGACCATTGCCGGCAGCGTGGCGAGGGCCAGAAGAAAGTACTTGATTGGATCGTCCGCAATCCTCCGAAAACCCTCTGGATAGGAAAACCCTTGCTCCCGTTCTCTCTCAGCGAGCATGTAAGCGTTTCGAGGATCGGCATCATCCTTGGACCGGGGATTCTGCTGCAACAGTCTGGTGTAGGATGGGAGCAATGTCTTGCCCAACGTGTCACTGTAGTTGTAGAGGGCACTTGCTGCAATCTCAGAATAGGACCACTGGAGTTTGGCAACCTGCGTGGCAAAGCTATAAATACCGCGCCCCCCACGCTGGGCCGACAAGTAGAATGGAGTGCAGATTAGGAGGCCGACGGCAGTGAGCATCGCCAGTCTTCTCTTTCTGAGAATGATGAAGGCAATCACATACAGAATGAGTAGTGGAAAGAATGCGGATTTTGTCACGACGAATAGGAATGATCCGATTACAAGTGCAGAAGACCAGAAGAACCTCGAGAGAGGTGCCGATTTTGACCCTCGAGGCGACCAAAGATGAAGAATGGAGCACAACAGGATTTCAAGACCCATCGCTGCTGAAATCTCGCTGTACAGTTTTCCCGAGAACGTCAAGAACAGAGGCGAAAGGAAGAACGCACCCGCAACGAGGAATTGCCGTCTGGACCGCAAGGGAGTCTCGAGATTGTCAAGCAATTTCCTTACGGCTAGGAGATGGAAGACGGACGCAATGCCAAACATCATTACGTTCGCAATCTGCCCGACGCGAACCGTTGTTCCAAACAATCCGGATGCGATTGCCAGCACAAGCGGATATCCGACATCGACGAAACGGAGAGGGCCGGATAGCGCCAGCAGCGGAGCTCCCCCTCGCAATTCTTCGGCAACGCGCCAATAGCTGGCGGCATCGTCTTGGAGGGCGGCTTCTTCCGAATACGTTGAGGAGAGAGCCAGTCCTAGCCCAAATCCGAGCACGCCAAGGGCAACAATCAGGATCTGAGGTTTGGGGCTCTGTGTCGGGAGTGGGTTTAGCACTAGATTGTCGGTGTTGAAGCGTGGCCCGTAATTGCCAACCAACTGGCAACAGGCGGGCTCAAACAAGCTTCGCGGATTTCACATACCGTGCAAACCAAGCTGAGGGGGCGGCATGCGGGGCGATGATTGCTCGCCCCTGACACGGCAGGGCTCAATGGCAGGTTTCTTCCTTGAGATCCTTGGCGGTAGCCTCACCCGCGTCTCCTCATACCTGGGGGAATGCCTATACCGCATGATCATACGGCTGTGCTCTGACAGCTGAGGTCGATTCTCGGCGGAGATTGTCACACGAAATCCCGAGCGATACGCGCTTTTCGCGACAAGTCGTCTTGTTTCTACTGTCCATTAGGTTGGGAAGTCTAACGAGTTTGATGCCTGGGCATCGTCGGGTGGTTCTATTGATCATATGCGAGGAAGCAGCGGGTGGGCAAGCCGACAAACGCCCTCTAGCGCCTGGCGAAACCCTATCCATACCATGGTCCTGCACTTTTTGAAACTCGGTGCGATAATCCTCATTATGGCACACTTGCCTGTTGGGGGGGAAGAAGGGCTTCGAATATGAACTTTGTCCAGGGCGACCTCCTGAGCCCCAATGCAATCCTGTGGGCTTCTACGCTGGCCGCTGTAGCTACCGCTTCCCTGGCATTATTCAAGCTTCGCTGGGCAATGCCCGGTTTCATCATTTGGATCGCCAGCGCGGATTTCCTCAAGCGAATCCTATTCCTCGGTAGCGAATCTCCTCCATCGGAGCTCGAGTACTACTGGATGCTGACCTTGCCGGATCTAATTCTCGCCGCGGCTATTCTCCGCATAGGGGTGGACGCTCTCAAGGAGCGCTCGCTTCCTTTTCGGCCAGGGACTCTGGATTATCTCGTGGGGGCGTTCTTTGTCTGGTCTGCGCTCGAGGCCCTCAATCCCACATTCCCCATCATCGTTCGGCTGGCAGGGTTCAAATCATCAGGGATCTATGTGCTGGTCTACTTACTTGTTCGAGTCATGTATCAGAGGGACAAGACATGGCTCGGCAAACTCGTACCATTTCTCGCTGGGACTGCCGCCGTTGCTTCCATCTATGCCCTGTATCAGGCTCAGTTCGGCTTCGCCGCCTTCGAACTGGATTGGCTGGACAGTAGTTTGACTGAGCTTGGGAGCGGCGTGAAAGGAGAACTCGGAGAGACCATTGCCTGGTTCGGGATAGTAAGGCCGTTCTCGATTTTCGCCAGCCATGAGCAACTTGGGTGGTATTTGTCGTTCGTCGCCTTGGTCATCCTGGCGCATTGGGGCCGACGCCCGCTAGGTTGGATCCTCCTTATTCTGCTGATGATCACAGTAGCCCGAACACTCTCGCGTTCTTCCTGGGTCTTTCTGGGATTGGCTCTAGGCCTCACCGCCCTCGGTACGACGTTAGCCAGAAGAAAGATGGCCAAAGACGCCGTGATTGCACTGCTCCTGTTCGTTGGGGCGATCGGACTCTGGACATACATCAATGGCCGGATGTCGGCTGAGAATCCCTACCTGCAGCGAGCCACTGTCGTGGGCAGCTACGAATGGCGCATCTTCTCATTTCAGGAAGTGATCAGTGAGACCTCGTGGCATCGGCTTCTTGGAAACGGCATTGGCTCCATGTGGGTTGCCTGGAGAATGAAGGCTCCAGGAACGTTCAACCCCGATGAACGGATACTCTCTCACGTCGGGACTGTTGATATCGTTTACGAACTCGGCATAGTGGGGTTAGTCCTGTTTGTGGCAATTATCCTCGCTGCGGCCATAATGGGATTGCGACACCTGAGGTCATCGGACATCAAGGGACAACAGTCGATTGGGATTGTCGGAATTGCGACTGTGCTGGCTGTCTTCATCGCCAACAGCATAGTGACCACTGTGCTCATGTTTCGACCGATTGCCGTGCCATTCTGGGCAGCGCTCGGGATTGTTGGCTCAATCCAACATGGCAACATTCAGCCGGCAGGACATTCGTTGTCACAAGAGCTTCAGGAACACAGCTGAGGCCGACTTCATGCGAAGGCCAGATCCCGTGGGGGCATCTCTTGGAGTGTGGGCCGAGCGAATCCGGCTAAAGGCGAGGTCCTTGAATCCGATTCCGATTCCACTGCCTCGCTACGGCCCTGCGCCGGAGAATCCATTTTCCATTGGGGGCGCTCCTGATCGGCGATGGTTCTCCGCGGTCCAAATCAGCGCGCAGATGATAGGGAAGCTGGCTGTTAGAACGGGGAGTATCCGCGCAGTTCAGCAGGTACTGTCAACTATCTCGTCAGACGCGTACATCGAGTACCTGCGGGACTTCTACAGAGATGGACTACGCAAGCATGGTGATGCCTGGAGATTTGCGGACCTGACCACCGCACTGTGGGCCGCAGCGACCACGATCCATCCTCGTCGGTATCTCGAGATCGGCGTGCGTCGCGGGCGGAGCCTCCTGATAGTCGCCAGCGCAATAGCCGAAGTCGACATCGTAGGTTTCGATCTATGGATTCCCGACTACGCAGGCATGCCAAATCCCGGGCCGACCTGGGTGAGAGATGAGCTAGCCCGAGTCAGTCACCGGGGAAAACTGGAGCTCGTGGAAGGCGACAGCGCCGTCACAGTGCCGCGATATCTCTCCCGGAATCCGGATCTTTTCTTCGATCTGATTACGGTGGATGGCGATCACAGCGCTCGCGGGGCGAGCCTTGACTTACTACACGTCCTCCCTCGACTAGTGATCGGAGGGACAATCATTTTCGACGACATCGTGCACCCGAAGCACGCCCGGCTTGCCAAAGTGTGGCATCGCTATGTCGCCTCACAGCCGCGCTTCGATGCCTGGAGTTTCACCTCTTTGGGATTTGGAGTGGGTATTGGCATCCGGAAGTATTGAGCGACTAGCTGGCCATTCGGCAGGAGCTGTCGTTGTCACCGGCGCTGGTGGCTTCATTGGCTCTCACGTCGTACAAGCGTACTTAGCTGAGGGTCGACCGGTCATAGGGATTGACAGGCACCCTCAGCGTGGAAACCCCCGCGACGCCGGATACGTACACTACTGTGAAGAGCTTCCTTCGGCCAGACTGACCGGGATATTTGAACGGCATCAACCGGCCCTGGTCGTCCACGCCGCAGGCCCGGCATCCGTGCATGATTCCCTTGCTGACCCAATGGGCGACTTTGGCGACAGTGTCCCGCCCGTAGTAGATGTGCTTGAGGCGATCCGAGAGACGGGTAAGGTTGCCAGATTCGTTTTCCTATCTAGCGCGGCAGTGTATGGTGAGCCAAACCGGCTACCAATAGGTGAGCAGGCCCCGATTTCCCCCTTATCTCCCTACGGCTGGCACAAGGCGATGGGTGAACTCGCCGTGCGAGAGTACGCTGCCGTGTTCGGATTGAGGACAAGCTTGTTGCGGGTATTCTCTGCGTACGGCGCAGGCTTGAGGCGGCAGGTCATGTGGGACATCTGCCAAATGGCCCTGGACCGGCCGATTGTGGACCTATCCGGAAGTGGTGAGGAAGCACGGGATTTCGTCCATGTTCGTGACGTAGTTGCGGCCATCGACGTGGTACTTCGACGCGCGCCGCTCGCGGGCGAGTGCTACAACGTGGCCAGCGGGGAATCGACAAGCATCGGCGACTTGGCCAAGTGGCTCGTGTCGGCGCTCAAGGTGTCGGCCGAAATCCGATTCTCCCAAGAATCGAGAAGGGGAGATCCATCACAATGGCAGGCAGACATCACAGCGCTGCGAGGCCTGGGATACAGCCCAAGCATGTCCGTGGAGGAGGGAGTGGCTGAGTACGCTCTCTGGGTGAAAGAGACGTTGATGTCCGGAATCGAATCATAGTGTCGCTGACTGTCGGCTTGCTCATGATGGGCAATGCGAATTGGCTGGGTGGAATCCAGTATGTCAATAACCTGGCCAGGGCCCTGAGGCACCTCCCCCATGAGGAAGCACCGCGTATCGCCGTGTTCTTGCAGCCTGGCTTCAGGCCCGAATTCGCTGATGGACTTGAGGACTATGCCCACGAAGTGCTGGTTGCCCGTTCGGACTCGATATGGACTCTAGCAAAGGATATCCGCGCCCGCGGGCTACAATCTGTCTTGGCTCCAAGGCTTGCGCAAGTCGCTCGCAAATACTCGGTGGACCTGGTCTTCCCGGTTCAGGAATCCCTCGGCCCTCACTACCCTATCCGCTGGTTGGCGTGGATCCCGGATTTCCAGCATCGCGTTCTGCCTCAGTACTTCCACAGAATTCACCGCATCGCACGAGACATTCGGTACAGGAGGCTCGTTCAGGAGTCCTCCCGCCTCGTCCTTAGCAGCAATGTGGCATTGGGTCATTTGGCGGAGTTTCTCGGGGGTGAGGTCCCCCCAAAGGTGCACGTCCTCCGTTTCACAGTAGTCCCAGACGACCGATGGTTCCAGATCGACTGCAATGAAGTTCGCAAGCACTATGCGCTGCCGGATCGCTATCTCATAGTCCCCAACCAGTTCTGGTCGCACAAGAATCATCAGGATGTGTTTGAGGCGGTGCGGATCCTACTTGCTGAGAGGCTTGAACCCGTGATCGTCTGCACCGGGGAGAGGCACGACCCGAGGCGCTCTCAACACTTCGGGCGATTGATGCGATTCCTGGAAGCGAACAGGCTCGCAGGGGCAGTTCGCATCCTCGGAGCCGTACCTCGTTTGCACCAGATCGCACTGCTGCGAGGTTCATTGGCGGTAGTGCAACCATCGTTCTTCGAAGGTTGGAGCACGGTAATTGAGGAGGCCCGGGCCCTGGCCAAACCAGTTATCGCGTCTGATCTGCGTGTACATCTGGAACAGGCTCACCCTAATGCCCGATATTTCACGCCCGGGAACCCAGAGCAGTTGGCCAGGCTGATTGCAGAGGCCTGGCAGAATCTGCCCCCGGGGCCAGACCTTCCCTTGGAGGCTGCAGTGCAGGTCGATCAAATCCGTCGTGTGAGGCAATTTGCTGATGATTTTCGCACGATCGCAATTCGGGCGCTTTCAGGATGAGGCTCAATGTTGCTTGTGGTCACACGTGCAGTTGGTGAAGCCTCTTGCCGTGTTGCGCATCCGCCTTGCAGCCTCCACACGAGGGGCATCGGCTTGATGGAAACCTGGCCGTTGCGATCCCGAATCGGGCGCTCGCGATTGGCGCACATGGGCGAGTTCGAATGCCGCTAGGCCGCGATCATGCATTCTCGGATGGGCATGCCATTCGTCGCCCTATGCCTCGATTCTTGATGCGGTCGCTGGGGATCCTCGGTGCCGCCTGGGGTTATTCTTGGGCTTTCTTGGCGTCGTGGGGGGTGTGGGCATCGTTCGAGCGCAATGCCATGGTCGGTGAACGGGTCGCCTTAGGCCCCAATGCATGGTGCGTCAACAAGGGCGCACGAACAGACATTTCCCTAGGCAGCCGCGTGATTTGCAGGGGGTTGCTCCGGCGAGAGTCGTTTGGGGACGGGAAGCTGGTCATTCATAACGACGTATATATCGGGGACGATTGCCTGATCAGCTGCGCAGCCCGAATTGAGATCCATCCCTTCGTCATGCTCGCCCACGGTGTCCAGGTGTTTGACAACGATTCGCACCCGCTCGATTGGGCTCAACGCGAGGAGGATTACCGGGCACTTCAAGAAGGCAGTGCCAACCGATCAGGGATCGCAGCTGAGCCGGTCGAAATCGGTCCACACGCTTGGGTTGGTTTTGGGAGCATCGTCGTAAAAGGTGTGAAGATTTCGGAGGGGAGCATTGTCGCTGCGGGGAGTGTAGTGACAGAGGACGTCCCTCCTCACTGCGTCGTTGCTGGCAACCCTGCCAGGATTGTCAGACGACTCGTTCCCTAGTGGTGCACAGACTCAGCTTGGCGCGGCTCCCCAAGGGGGGGTCGAGTGCCCGGGTGGCAGCTTCCCAAAGCAACCGGCCCACCGCGATGTCAGGTATTCGACGAGAAGGCCCCGGTCCGCTGTGCCCGGTAGCTCGTGGATGGGATGGGAACCGAGTGGCAAGAAAAGGTGAGTGGAACCGGCCTTGAAGGTCGCTAGGCAATTCACCTCTCTGCTGATGACCAACTGGACGGTGCTTGGAACCGGCCTCTTGACAACCGTCATCACCGCCCGAGTGTTGGGTCCGGAGAGACAGGGAATGCTCACGTTGCTGAGAGCATCTGTCAATCTGCTTGCGGTGTTCCTAGGAATGGGCCTGCCCACTGCGGCGGCCTTCATGCGCAAGCAACGGGAGCATCCTGTTGGCGAGCTTGTCGCGGGGATTGCGGCGTTCTATGGTGTGACAACACTTCTAGTCTTTGGTGCGACCCTGTCGGGTGGAGATGTCGTCGAGAGGCTCCTCCTAGGCGTAGCGCAGGCGCCGCAGGTGGCGCGCGTCTGGCTTTGGCTGACTGTCGCAACGTTGCCCGGGATCCTGATCACCTCATTGCTTACGACGCTGCTCATAGTGGACGACAAGCTTGGGCTCTTGATGGTGTGGCGGACAAGTGGGCAGGTGCTCGGCCTTGTGTTGACATGTGTCCTGGTGGTCTTAATGGGCTTGGGGATCACGGGGGCCTTGGCTTCCAACCTCGTTGTCCAATCGACTTCTCTTCTCACTACGGGAATCTGGCTGAGAAAGGCAGGGGCGGAGGGGAAAGTCCGCCTAGTAGGGAGTAGCTTGGCTCGGGCTTTCCATATTGGCCTGCAGCAACACTTTGTTACACTCTTCGCGAATCTGTTCAAGCGAGGCGAAAACATACTACTCGCCTACCTCCTCGACTTGCGAGCCGTGGGCTACTACAGCGTCGCAACAGGCTTGTATGATTTGGTCATCGACGTTCCTCGCACGCTTGTATGGCCCATGGTCGGCGAAATTGCTGACAAGGAGACGGCGGATCGAGAAATGCGTGCCGCAACAGGAATCCGAATCCAGATCCCTGGGAGCGTGGCACTTGTATTGGTGGCAAGCCTGATCATCCCGTGGATGCTGCCTCTGGTCTACGGCGAGGGATACCGCGAGGCCGTGCTCCCGTTTTCTTATTTGCTTCCAGGAGTTGTCTTCCGGACGATTCATTTGGGAACCTCGGCATACTTCATTGGTATTGGAGCGCCCGGGGCGCTGCTGGTGCCGGTGATGTGCGCCGCAGTGGTAAGCTTGGGTCTGGACATCCTTGTGGTGCCTCGGTTCGGGCTGTTGGGGGCTGCTGCTACCACCGTACTGGGGGAATTAGCGATGGCGGCTCTTAGTCTGCGGATCTTCTTGCGGAGATCTCACTTGACTCTCCTAGAGGCGGTGATCCCCAGGAAGGCGGAGCTACTTCAACTGAGTACCTTCCCCAGACGTCTGCTGCAAGGTCAAGGAAGGGATGCCCGCGATCGACGGACTTAGGCGCATGGCGACCGGGTGAAAGAACTGTGAGAAGGCTGACGAGGTTCCTTAGTGCCGAACAGAGGCATTGGCTATGGTGTGGAGCAACTCTCGCGATGCGAAGAACCACTCGCTTCGTCAAGGCGGCATCGCGCTTCATACCGATCTCGTTAATTGCCCCTGTGAAAGAGGGACTAAGTCCCGTAGGAGACTTGGACTACCCGGGTAAGTCCATAAAGATGATCGTTGACACTACGTCGCAACTAGAGCGACTTCGCGCCTGCAAGAAGGAACCAGAGACAGTGGGCTGGCTTGAATCGCACCTGCGGCCCGCAGATGTCTTGTATGATATCGGCGCCAATGTGGGCGCGTACTCCTTTGTGGCAGACGCGATTACTGAGGGGAATTCCACAATCTACTCATTCGAACCCAGTCATGCGACGTTCGCCTCGCTCAGCATGAACGTCATCTTGAATGACTGCCAGGCTAGAGTCGTTCCGCTGCACTTCGCCCTCTGGAGTGACACTGGATTGCTGGCTCTTGGCTTTTCAAGCACCGCCCCCGGGGCCGCGCTACATTCCCTGCGAAGAATGCCCGCCGATAGTGGCCCCTATCTGCTAGTCCCCGCCTACCGCTTGGATGAGCTCGTGGATCAATTGAAGCTCAGGTCTCCGAATCTCATCAAGATCGACGTGGACGGGGGTGAACTGGAAGTCTTGCGTGGATCCAAGGCGGTCCTTGGTTCATCCTCGTTGCGTTCCGTGCTTGTAGAGGTGGATGAATCAAGCGAATCCTCCTCCTCAATCCGGCAGCTAATGAGTGACCTGGGATTCCACTTGGCGTCGAGGCACCCCCACGGGGAGGCTTCATCCACAATCGGTAATTGCATCTTCGAGAAAGAGGGGAACGATGAACCTGCGTAGGCCAGGTCTGTCTCCACATCCGGCGAGGCAACTGGAGATCGATTCGCGCCTCATCAACGACCAAGGAGACTGCTACGTCATCGCCGAGATCGGCCACAACCACCAGGGCGAGTTGCAGAAGGCGAAGGAGCTCCTTCGGCGAGCCAAGGAGTGCGGGGTGGACGCCGTGAAACTGCAGAAGCGGGACAATCGCTCGCTCTACACGGCTGCGCTCTACAACAAGCCGTATGACCACGAGAATAGCTTTGGTCTCACCTATGGGGAGCATCGTGAATTCCTAGAATTCGGGATGGAGGAGTATCAGGAACTGAAGACGCACGCCCAGGAGTTGGGATTGACACTGTTGGCGACGGCGTTCGACATCCCCAGCGCAGACCTCTTGCGCGAGTTGGGGATTTCGGCGTATAAGATCGCCTCGGGTGATCTTAAGAACATCCCTTTGATCAAGCACGTTGCCAGTTTTCAGAAGCCGATCTTGGTGAGCATCGGCGGAGGCACCATAGAGGACGCACAGAGAGTGTACGACTCGGTGGCTCCCATCAACAGCAAGCTGTGCTTTCTCCAGTGCACCGCGACGTATCCAGCCCAGCCGGAGGAAATGAACCTGCGGGTAATCACGGTGCTGCGGGAGCGCTTTCCAGACCTCGTGATTGGGCTATCCGACCACTATAACGGCATCGCCATGGCCATAGCCGCGTATGTGCTCGGGGCACGCGTGATCGAGAAGCATTTCACCCTCAATCACACCTGGAAGGGAACCGACCATGCATTGTCGCTGGAGCCTATCGGCATGCAGAAGATGGTACGTGACTTGCACAGGGCTCGCGCCGCGCTCGGGGATGGTATCAAGCGAGTCTATCCGAGCGAAGCGCAGGCCTTGAAGAAGATGGGCAAATCCCTCGTCGCCGCGTGCGACTTGCCAATTGGCCATCGCTTGAGGCCCGAGGACATCGCCATCAAGTCTCCCGGAGGGGGGCTGGCTCCCCATGAGCTGGATCAGTTCGTGGGGAGGGTTCTCCGACTCCCGCTCCACACGGATGAGTTCGTGACGCTACGGCACCTAGATGGCTAGTTGCTGGACGTTCGGGACTGCCGCTCGTGCATGAGGCGCAGATTGTCTGCTAGATCATCGCAAGCGCCCCCATGGTGGCGTCCGATGAGGCCGCGCAGGCACCTCTCCTATCGGGGCCGTGCGCAGGCGGAACTGAATGCTCGGCCGAGCAGGACGCTTGGCATCGTCGGCGATTGCTTGAAGGCGGAAACATGCATCCCACCTCTTCCTGGCAGGGTCCAGAGGAAGGAACACCTCGGGCAGTGAAAGACGACCTGAGCCCACGGCGCGTGCCGAACTGGATTGACGGGGCTGAGCGCCCCCCCTCCTCGGAGCAATGGTTCGACAAGCTGAGCCCTGTTACCGGGAGGATCATTAGCCAGGCCGCGCGTTCGAATGAAGTCGATGTGTCGGTGGCCGTCGCTGCGGCTGTGAGATCCCAGATGAAGTGGGCAGTGGTCCCACCTGTTCAGCGCGGCATGGCGCTCCACCAAGTCGTCGACGGAATGCAGGCCCAACAAGATGAGATCGCCCGGGTGGTGGCCGCCGAAACCGGGAAGTCCCACAAGGAGGCACTCGCCGAGACGGCAGGGGCTGTCGCGCTCGGTCTGTTCTACGCCAGCGAAGGGCAGCGGTTATATGGCCGAACAACGACCAGTGGCCAGCCCAATCGTTATGCCATGACCGTCCGGGTGCCCATTGGGGTCGCAGGTCTGATCGTGCCCGCCAACACGCCTATCGCGAATGTGGCCTGGAAGGTCTTTCCCGCACTTGTCTGTGGCAACGCCGTCGTCCTGAAGGCCGCGGAAGACGCGCCAGCGACGGCGTGGCTTTTCGCTAGGATTGCCCATGAAGCCGGTCTCCCGGCCGGGATCCTCAACGTACTGCAGGGATACGGAGAAGAGGCAGGTGCTCCATTGGTGCAAAGTCCATTTGTCGGCGTCATCAGTTTTACGGGTTCCACCAATGTGGGTCGCTGGATTCAACGAGAAGCCGCCGACAGACTTGCGCGAGTGTCCTTGGAACTCGGCGGCAAGAATCCGTTCGTCGTATGCGACGATGCGGACCTCGAAAAGGCGGCCACATGGGCTCTGCTCTCGGCCTTTAGCAACGCCGGCCAGCGATGTTCATCGGGGAGCCGCATTATTGTGTTCGACACAGTCTATGAACAGTTCCGGGCTCTGCTTCTTGGTCGAGTGGCACGGCTGAAGCTTGGGCCGGGCGATGATGATGACTTCGGTCCGGTGATCAACGAACAACAGCTGAATACGATGCTTGCTGCGGTATCGAAGGCCAAGGGCGAGGGGGCGGTCATTCTGTGTGGCGGCCAGCGATTGCTCGACGTAGCGCATCGAGACGGCTATTACATGGCCCCAACCCTGATCGAAAACGCCGATGCAGAGTCGGAGATTTCCCACAGTGAGCTCTTTGGTCCTATTGGCATTCTGTACCGGGCGAAGGATTTCAATCACGCTCTGCGGCTGGCCAACGCCTCACCGTACGGCCTCACCGCTTGCATCCACACCCGTAGCATCCACCGTGCCGTCCAATTCTGTGAGAAGGTCGAGGCCGGCGTTGCTGTTGTCAACGCCGGGACATATGGCAGCGAGCCACACATGCCTTTCGGCGGCATGAAGCAATCCGGGAATGGGACCCGCGAACCTGGCACGGAGGCGATCGACGTGTACTCGGAACTCAAGGACATCTATATCAACATTGATCCCATCCACCTGTGACGGACATGGATGCTGCGCCCACTGTTGTCGCATTGATCCCGGCAAGGGCGGGATCGAAGCGAATTCCTGACAAAAACGTCCGCCAGTTGGCCGGGCACCCACTATTGGCCTACACCATCACCAGCGCTTTGCAGAGCGGCGTGTTTTCCGATGTGGTGATTTCGACCGATGCAGAAGACTACGCGGAAGTAGCCCGTCGCTATGGTGGAGAGGTTCCGTTTCTTCGGCCGCGCGAGTATGCGGGCGATCTGTCCCCAGACATCGAATGGGTGGAATTCACTCTCCTTGAGCTTCGCAGGCGAGGCAGGGAGTATGACTGCTTCAGCTTACTCCGCCCCACTAGTCCATTCCGTCAGCCGGCGACGATCTCCAGGGCGTGGAGCGAATTTCGGGCGGAGAAGGGTGTCGATTCCCTCCGCGCCGTGGAGAAGTGCAGGCAGCATCCGGCAAAGATGTGGGTAGTGCGCGGCAATCGCATGATCCCCCTACTGCCCCTAAGCCCTGAGACTCAGCCCTGGCACAGCAGCCAGTATCAGTCGCTGCCGGAGGTCTATGTTCAGAACGCGAGCCTCGAGATTGCCTGGACGCGGGTTGTCTTCGAGGGCCGCACGATCGCTGGCAGCGTTCTCCTCCCGTTCTTCACGCATGGTTACGAGGGGTTCGACCTAAATCAGCCCTATGACTGGCAGCTTGCGGAGCAATTGGTGGCCAGCGGAGAAGTTGTCCTGCCAACGGTTGCAGAGTCTCCGAGCGAGCCGTAGGGCCCGGGCTGCCTAAGCATGGTGACTACTCCGATCATCCCCGCAGATGAGTTCGATCGTGTATGGCAGGCACCCGTCGACAGGCATGTCAGGCTTCAACTGATCGCCGACATGTGCAGGCTGAACACGCTCTCGGCCGTGAAACGCGCCGGGTCAGGCCATCTCGGCTCAAGCTTCAGCGCGATGGACATCGTCGTCTGGCTTTACTATGTAGAGATGAACACGATGTCCATCGGGCTCGGAGATCCGAATCGAGACATCTACTTCTCGTCGAAGGGCCATGATGTGCCTGGCCTCTACTCCGTCCTCTATTCGCTGAAGGTTGTCCCCGAGCAAAAGCTTTTGAAGCTTCGCCGCCTAGGTGGACTGGACGGCCATCCAGACGTGGGCATCACAGGGATTGAGGCCAATTCTGGGTCCCTCGGAATGGGTATTTCCAAGGGGAAGGGCATGGCCTGGGCGAAGAAATTCCAGGGCCACTCAGGACGCGTTTTCGTGATGACAGGCGACGGGGAACTGCAGGAAGGGCAGAGCCTCGAAGCGCTCCAGTCGGCCACTCAGCAGCGACTGGGTCGGCTGATCGTGATCGTGGATCACAACAAGGTCCAATCCGATAAGCGGGTCTCCGAGATCGTTGATCTGAGAGACCTGGAGAGGAGGTTCGAGGGCTTCGGGTGGTACGTCGCCCGCTGTGACGGCCACGACTTTCGCCAGATTGAAGATGCCCTTACCCGTTTCCAAGGAATACAAGACCGCCCGAAGGCACTGATTGCAGACACGATCAAAGGCCGAGGCGTCTCTTTCATGGAGCACACTTTTGCCTTGACGTCTCATTCGGGTCTATACCCGTGGCACTCCGGTGCGCCCGATGATCGGTCATTCTTGGAGGCTCACCAGGAAATCCTGGCTCGGGCGAACGACCAACTTGTCGCATTGGGGCTTTCGGCTCTGACTACCAAGGAACCAGGAGGGGACGAGCAAACCCAACCAACGGCTCGGCTCATGGGGGATCTGGTGGGAGAGCCAATTAGCCAGGCGGCGGTTCGGTCAATGGAGCGAGTGGTTTCGCATGAGCATATTGCTGATGCGTATGGGGATGCTCTTGTGGACGTCGCAGCCGAGCGTCCCGACCTGATCGTTCTGGACGGAGACCTGGCATCGGACTGCCGCGTGCGTAAGTTCGAGACCGCCTACCCTGACCGTTTTATCGAGTGTGGTATCGCCGAGCAGGACATGGTTTCGATGGCAGGAGGGCTGGCCCGGTTGGGCTTGCTGCCTGTGGTGAACTCCTTCGCGAGCTTCTTGGCCGCCAGGGCCAACGAGCAGATCTATAACAACGCCAGCGAGAAGACCAAGGTCATCTATGCCTTGCACTATGCAGGGTTGATACCAGCCGGTCCAGGGAAATCCCATCAGAGCATTCGGGACATCTCCCTGCTTGCGGCGCTGCCGAATTGCACCATCATCCAGCCCTGCAATGCCGCAGAGACGCGCATGGCGGTCGCATATGCTGTGTACGAAGCGGCTGAGAACTGCGCGCTCAGGCTTATTATTGGACCATCGCCGCGTCAGATCCCCTTGCCGGAAGGGTACCGCTTGACTTTGGGACACGGGGTTATTCTCGCTGAAGGTCAGGACGCCTTGATGATCGGATATGGGCCTGTCATGTTGCACGAGGCTCTTCTGGCATCGGAAGTTCTGAGATCCCGAGGATTCGGGCTTCGGGTCGTCAACCTGCCATGGCTGAATCGAATCGATGTCGACTGGCTCGGGGAGACAATACGGCCCTATGATCGAATCTATGTCGTCGAGGACCATGCACCGGTCGGGGGGGTGGGCGATTTTGTTCGAAGGACCCTGGATGGCATGGTCGGCGTCAAGCGAGTCCCTGTCTACTTGTACGGAGTTGAAGGGTATCCGGCCTGCGGAAGGCCGGGCGAGGTGCTGGCGCATCACCGTTTGGACGGCGTGTCCCTGGCTGACCAAGTGCTTCGAAATGCAGATGAAGCCGAATTGACCTAGGCTAGCCGTTGAAGCTCCTAATTCACCGGCTGTGACTCCAGGGCAGTTGGTACACCAAGTGGGGCGTTCTTCTGCGCCGGGCCTTGGCAGTAGCATTGCCTCCCGAGACAGGCAGAGCCGCTTCTTCCGCGGAACTAATGGATAGGCGATGAGACTGCCGGGACGAGTCGACAGCCGCATCAGGTACCTGGCAAGGTGGGCGCGCAGAACGATTCACCCTGACGCCGGCCTCCGGCTTTGGGATGACCTCATCCGCCGAGAGGGCGCCACCTGGGAACGGGCGCGCTCTGACGCCAGCGGCGGCCCGGTGGTGATGATTGCCACGAGCACCGGCGGACACCCTGCGGTGATGCCCGTGGAAAGTATGCTGGCCGTGGCCCTCACCTTGCGCGGCGCCGATGTAAGAGTCCTGCTCTGTGACCGTGTGCTAACCGCCTGCCTCCAGGCTACGCGTGAAGAACTCCCCTCCGTCTCCTCGTTTGTCCGGCAAGGGCCCAGACCCCTTTGCAGCTCCTGCTTTCGCTCGGGAATGACCACTTTCGGAAGCCTGGGCCTGCCTATCCTTCGCTACAGCGAGTTGGTCACTGCGGCGGATATCCGGGAAGCGCAAGCCATCTCACAAGGTGTTCCAGCCGCGAGCATCGGGGAATTCCGTGAGGGGAATCTCTCCGTGGGCGAGCACGCATTGGCCGGTGCGCTGCGATACTTTGCCAAAGGCTCGCTTGACAACGAGCCTCTCGGTGAGGCTGTCCTCCGGCGGTATCTGACTGCTTCTCTTCTCACTATGAGGGTCGCGGGTAGGTTGTTGGACTCCGGCGGCTATGCGGCGTGGGTTTTCCACCACGGCATTTACGTGCCCCAAGGGGTGGTCGGTGAGGTGGCCCGATCTCGGAAGGTCCGTGTGGTCAACTGGAGCGCGGCTTACCGCAAGAGGTGTTTCATTTTCAGCCACGGGGATACATACCATCATACCCTGATGCACGAGCCTACGTCGGAGTGGGAAGACCTCCCTTGGTCTCCAGTTATTGAGAAGAAGCTCATGGCCTATCTCAAGAGCCGTTGGAAGGGGTCCCAGGATTGGATCTGGTTCCACGAGAGACCGAAGACAGATGAGGAGGCCATTCGTCGAGAACTTGGGATCGACACAAGGCCTGTCATCGGGATGCTCACCAATGTAGTCTGGGATGCCCAGTTACACTACCCTGCCAACGCCTTCCCCAATATGATCGACTGGGCGGTGGAGACAATTCGTTACTTTGAGGGTAGACCCGACCTTCAACTGGTAATCCGTGTTCATCCAGCTGAAGTTACGGGAGGGGTACCTTCCCGACAGCCCATGGTGGAGGTCATCCGGGAGAACTTCCCTCGCTTGCCGAAGAATGTAGTAGTGATCCCTCCACAAAGCCGGATCAGTACATACGTGGTGGCGGGGATGTGCGACAGTGTGATCATCTATGGCACCAAGACCGGTGTTGAACTCGCCAGCCTCGGCACGCCTGTCATCGTCGCGGGTGAAGCGTGGATAAGGAACAAAGGCATTTCCCTCGACGTCAACTCGCCTTATGAGTACTTTCAACTGCTGGACCGACTGCCGCTCGCGAGGCTGCTTGGTGAGGCTGCCCAAGTGCGCGCGCGGAAGTACGCCTACCACTTCTTCTTCAGGAGGATGATACCTCTCGCGTTCATGGAACCTCAGCCCGGGTGGCCCCCATACAAGGTTGGGATTCACAGCCTGAGGGAACTGCTGCCGGGCCGGGACAAGGGTCTCGATGTCATCTGTGATGGCATCCTGAAGGGGACCGGTTTCGTATACCGGGACGAGGCAACTGTGGGGAGTGCCTAACCGGCGGTCTTTGCTTCCCCATGGGCAGGAATAGACTCTCTTCGTGCTAGCCCGGCCTCGCAAGTGGGGATCCCGCTCTTGCAGCGAGAACGAACTCGCGCGGAGCTGAAGGGGTCGACCATCTGGCATTCGGGAGCACCAGCATTCGGACCCGGCTGCGCTAGGGGGTAACTCAGAGAAGGGCCCAGAGGCAGGCTTGGAGCGTGGCCGGCACGTGGACTACGGAGCCACCACGATCCGGAGGGAGTGCTTCGGCTATCCCGGTGGAGGTGGATGGACCCGCCGTGGACGGCATGGGATGCCTGCGTGCCTATCTTCTTGCTGCTGCCGCTGGCATTCGCCGGCGGCAGCGACAGGCCAACCCATGAGCTCGATGTTGTGGGTGTGGTGGGTGAGCAGGGCGAGCAACCCTAGGGAAGGAGTGTGTTGATCGAGGGGCTTTGTGGGGTAATCCTGGGCGAAGATCAGACCGCGTCCTTGGATTGACTCAGCACACTCTAACGTGTCCCAGCCCAAGCACCCGCTGCTGTTGGGCGAACGCTTCAACCAATGCGAACGTCTGAGGCAATCTACCGTCAGGTCAACTGGCCGCTTGCGGGCAAGCGGCGCACCAGCAGTACGAGGCGAATCAGACGCACGACATGATCCATACACCCTTCCCAGAGATCCAGCGGCCGGTGACAGATTCAATCCTGGCTGGCGCAGAATATGATTGAACGCGTGAACGTCCTTGGTGTCCAGGTAAGCGTCCTAAACATGGATCTCGCTCTGGCTACTATCGACAGCTGGATTCAATCTCGCGAGCCCCACTATGTCGCGGTGACACCAGCCCACGTTGTCATGGACGGCTATCGTGATCCGGGACTCCGCGGCATCCTCAACGGAAGTGGCATGACCGCGCCAGACGGGATGTCACTGGTTTGGCTCCTGGGCCTACTCGGACACCGCCATGTGAGGCGCGTCTACGGCCCCGACCTCATGCTGGCAGCGTGCGCCCGCTCGATTGAGGGCGGCTATCGGCATTTTCTCTACGGTGGAGCTCCAGGGGTGGCCGAAGCACTCGCAACTTCCCTGCTGGCCCGATTTCCGGGATTGGTGGTCGTAGGTACACACTCGCCGTCCTTTCACGAGTTGACGCTTCAGGAAGACGAGACGGCAATCGCCGCGATCAACGCCGCAAATCCGGACATGATTTGGGTGGGGATCAGTTCCCCCAAGCAAGAACGCTGGATGGCAAGCCATCTGGGGAAGGTCAGCGCGCCGGTGTTGATCGGCGTCGGGGCGGCCTTCGACTTCCTCTCCGGGATGAAGCCACAAGCACCTCGCTGGATTCAGCGCTCCGGGCTGGAATGGCTTTTCCGGCTTGCCAGCGAGCCGCGCCGTCTTTGGCCGCGTTATCGCCAATACCCGTTGTTCGTAGTGCTGGTTCTCGCTCAGATGCTTGGACTACGCAGGTACCCACTCTCCGAGGATTGACCGATGGCTAAACCGCCCCTCACTGGGATTGAACCAGAGCAGGTGACTCTGGCTATCGAAGGCTGGAATGCTGCAGACCTTGAGAGTCGACAATTGTTCGAGCGCTGTCTATGCTCGCTCGCCGCACAGGTCTATCCGGTCCATCGGTGCCAGGTGCTGGTGATCGTAGATGCCGCCGT
>Ga0214473_10003282_pt1 | contig 19644 bp, 10 predicted proteins | sample RVTome_7_FD_203509 | JGI IMG/M metagenome (GOLD analysis project Ga0214473, IMG submission 203509) | Soil microbial communities from uranium-contaminated site in the Upper Colorado River Basin, Wyoming, United States - RVT98D197 | ecosystem: Environmental > Terrestrial > Soil > Contaminated >... | reverse complement strand
ACGGACTGCCCGACAACACCATCCGGGCGCTGCACGTCGACCGGGCCGGAGCGCTTTGGGTGGGCGCACAGGAAGGGGGCGTCGTCCGGCTGACCGGAGGACGAGTCGAGCACTTTGCCGACGCGGACGGCATCCCGCTCGACAACGTGGTGTCGTTCGCCGAATCCCCCGACGGGACCCTGTGGATCAACGCGGCCAGCCGGGTCGCCACGCTCGAGGAGGGAAGGCCGAGCCTGCGCCGGTGGCGCGAGTCCCCACTCGACGGCATCGAGACCTTCGCCCTCGAGGACCGAGCCGGCGCCCGGTGGTTCAGTCTGGCGCGAGGGATGGCGCGAGTCACGCCGGGCGGCGTTCGGGTGTACGGTCCGGACGACGGCGTTCCCGGGTCGGCCACGATGCTCGAGGATCCGGGGGGCGGGTACTGGCTGGGCACGGGCAACGACGGACTCTTCTTTTTCGATCCCGCCGGTGCCGGCGGCTCGGTGCGCCGCTACCCATTACCCGACGGCGGGCGTAACTACCGGGTGCGCGCCGCCCGGCTCGACGTCGAAGGCAACGTGTGGTTCGGGACCAACGCGAGCGGGCTGCTGCGGGTCAAGCGAAACGTGTTCACCGCGTACACCTCGGCCCACGGTCTGTCGTACGACGTGGCGACCGCGGTCTACGCCGACGCAGCGGGTGTCGTCTGGGCAGCCACCAATTGCTGGGGCGTCAATGCCATCGATCTGGCTCGGCGCACGGTCCGACTGTTCAAGCCGCGCAAGCCCCGCGATCCCACCGGTGACCCATGCGTGTTCGCGCTCACCGAATCGCCGGCCGGAACCATGTGGGTCGGGACCTACGGCGGCGGACTCACCCGTCTGCGCGGCGGGCGGGAGGAGCGGCTGCGCGTCCCGGCCGGGCTGTCCGACAGCGTGGTACTGGCCTTGTTCACCGACCGGGACGGCAGCGTGTGGGCCGGAACCAACCGGGGCGGACTCGCCGTGCTGGACGGGGGGCGGGTGCGCGCGCGCTACACCACCGCCGACGGCCTGGCCCACAACAGCGTGCGCACCATCTACCAGACGCGGGACGGCGCGCTCTGGATCGGCACGCTGGAAGGCTTGAGTCGGTTGGAAGACGGGCGCTTCACGACCTATACCGGCGCCGATGGATTGTCCGCCCCGCACGTCCGAGCGCTGTACCAGGATCGCGACGGCGACCTGTGGATCGGCACGTACGGGGGCGGGCTCAACCGGCTGCGCGACGGCGTGTTCACGCCCATCACCCGCGAGGATGGACTCGGCGACGACGTCGTCTCCGCGATTCTCGAGGATGACCGCGGCTACTTCTGGATGAGCGGGAACCGGGGGATCTACCGCGTACGGCGGGCCGAGCTGCAGGAGTTCGCGGACGGACGGCGGGGCCGCGTCCATTCCGTTCTCTACGGGGCGACCGATGGGTTGCTGAACGCCGAGACCAACGGCGGGTTCCAGCCCGCGGGCTGGAAAGACGGGAGGGGCCGGCTGTGGTTCCCCACGGTCGAGGGCGTCGTGATGGTGGATCCGGCGCGGGTGCCGGTGGTGGAGCGCCCGCCTCGGGTAACGGTCGACGAGGTCGTGGTGGACGGGGAACGGCGGGCCGCCGCGGAGCCGCTGGTCGTGGGGCCGGGACGGCCCAACCTGGAGTTCCGTTACACGGGCTTGAGTCTCTCGGCCCCGGAATACCTCACCTTTCGGTACCGGCTCGAGGGATTCGACCAGGACTGGGTGGAGGCGGGCGCCAGAAGGGTGGCGTATTACCCGCGCCTGCCGCCCGGGCGCTACCGTTTCGAGGTGACGGCGGCCAACCGCGACGGCGTGTGGAGCCAGCCGACCACGGCCGGGTTGCGGGTCACCGCGCCGTTCTGGATGGTCTGGTGGTTCCGCGCCGGCGCCGCCCTCGCACTGGTCGCCTTCGTCCTCATGATGGTGAGACGGCGAGAGGTGGCCATCCGGCGGAGCCGCGCCGCCCAGGAGGAGTTCGCCCGGCGGCTCATTGAGAGCCAGGAACACGAACGCAAGCGCATCGCCGGAGAGCTGCACGACGGCCTGGGGCAGGAGCTGCTCGTGGTCAAGAACCGGGCGCTGCTCGCGCTGCAGGTCGAGGGGCTACGCCCGCCCGTCCGGGAGCAGCTCAAGCACATCACGGACGTCGCCACGCAGTCGCTGGAGAGCGTTCGCAGCCTGGCCCACAACCTGACGCCGCGGCAACTGGACCACCTGGGCCTGACCGCCGCGTTGCGGTCCATGGTCGCGGTCACGGCGGAGACTGCCGGGATCACGCTCCGGGTCAGCGTGGACGACGTGGACGGCCTCCTGCCGGCGGCCCGCCAGATCGATCTGTACCGGGTGGTGCAGGAGGGCCTCAGCAACGTGGTGCACCACGCGGCGGCCAGCAGCGCCACGGTTCACATCCGTCGGGCGGGTGACGATCTGCGGGTGACCATCGCGGACGACGGCCGTGGGTTCCAGGTCCGGCGGGACGACCGGGGCCGCCTGGCGGGCGGGTTCGGCCTCACCGGCATCGCCGAGCGGGTGCGCATGCTCGCGGGACGGATCGAGGTCACGAGCACGCCGGGCCGCGGCACCACGCTCGAGGTGGCCATCCCGGTTTCCCGTGCCGCGGAGAGCGGGGGCGCGTGAGCGATTCCATCACGGTGGTGCTGGCGGACGATCATCCGTTGTTTCGCGCGGGGCTGGCCGACGTCATCGGCGCCGACCGCGGGTTCCGCCTGGTGGGCGAGGCCGGCGACGGGGACGCCGCGCTCGACCTGGTGCGGCGGCTCCGTCCGCGGATCGCGGTGCTCGACATCGAGATGCCCAGGGCCAGCGGCCTCGCCGTGGCCGAGACGATCAACCGGGAACGCCTGGGGGCCGAGGTCGTCATCCTCACCATGCACCGGGACGCGGGGATGCTCCGGCGGGCGCTGGACCTGGGGGCGAAGGGGTATCTGCTCAAGGACAGCGCGGCGACGGACATCGTCGCCTGCCTCAACATGGTGGCCGAGGGCCGGGCCTACATCAGCGCCGGGTTGTCCACCGAGCTGCTCGAGCGGCAGGCTGAAGTCCCGGTGGCGGAGCTGGCCGCCGTGGCCGGCCTGACGCCGGCCGAGCGGCGGGTGTTGCGGCTCATCGCGCAGGGTGGCACCAGCGCCACGATTGCCAAGGGGCTCGGCATCAGCCTCAAGACGGTCGAGAACCACCGGTCCCACATCTGTCGCAAGCTCGGCCTCACGGGCCCGCAGGCGTTGCTTCGCTTCACGCTCGAGCACCAGACCCTCCTCCGGTAACTGCCAGGCGGACCGTGCCCCGTGGGGGGAACCCCCTACGGCGGTGTGGGGGGCACCGCCGATTGCCGACTGTCACGCTCGCAATAGCGTGGAGCCATGACCGGCGCCCCATCCGTTCTGATCGTGGACGACAACGCTCCGATGCGGGCCCTCATTCGGAGCCTGATCGAGGGGGTCAGCTCCGCGGTCCACGAGTGCGCCGACGGGGAGACCGCGGTCGAGCTGTACGGGCGGGTGCATCCCGACTGGGTGCTGATGGACGTCAAGATGGGCGGCATGGACGGCATTGCCGCGACCCAGGCCATCCGGCAATCGGATCCGGCGGCGCGGATCATCATCGTGACGGAGCACCGGGAGGAGGAGTACGTCCGGGAGGCGCGCGAGGCGGGCGCCAGCGGATTCGTGGGGAAGGAGAACCTCCTCGCGCTGCCGGCGTTGCTGACGGGCCGGCCGGACCGGGGCGACGCGCCGTGAGTCATCCGCCCCGACTCGCCGTCGCACTGGCCGCGAGCATCGCCGCGGCGCTCCTGTCGCCGGCGGGCGCGCGCGCGCAGGGGACCTGGGATGCCACGCTCCTCATCGTGCCGTTCCCGTCGCCCTATCTCAGCGACTGGGAGACCAATCCCACCATCGCCACGTACACGCTGGTGAACGGTACCGAGGCGGCACAGGACGCCATTCTATACTACGAGGTGCGCAACCAGGCCGGCACCATCGTGACGTCCGGGCGCAGCGACCCGCAGGCCGTCTCGCCCGGTGCGCCGCTGGTCTATACCTCGTTCAGCGACATCGCGGGCAGTACCCAGCACGACGCCGCGCTCGAGGACCAGGTAACCCGCAGCGGGCGGATGCCCGAGGGTGACTACACGGCCTGTGTGGTGGCCGCGTCGCGCGGCGGGTTCGTGCTGGCGCGGGTGTGCGAGACGTTCACTATCGTCTATCCCGACCCGCCCATGCTGATCGCGCCCGCCGACGGGGACCTGGTGCTGGCGGTGTCGCCCATCTTCCAGTGGACCCCGCTGCAGGTGCCGGGGGACTACTCGCTGCACTTCGTGCTCCAGGTGGCCGAGGTGCGTCCGGGCCAGACGCCGTACACGGCGCTCACGGCGAACATCCCGCACTACGAGAACCTGGACGTGGGCGCCGCGAGCCTCACCTATCCGGTGGACGGTTTGCCGCTCAATGCGGGCGCCACGTACGCCTGGCGCGTGGTCGCGATGGACCAGAACGGCTACGCGGCGGCCGCCAACGGCGGATCCAGTGAGATCTGGACGTTCCGCTACGAAGACGGCTCCGGTACCGACGGCGGGACCAGCCGGTGGTCCGCCATCGCCGTGAACCTCAGCAGCGACCCCACCAATCCGCGCGGATCGGACCCGCCCAGCGGCGGGACCACCGGACTCTTCGAGATCTGCTCCAAGTGGGATGCCCCCGACTCCCGCGAGAACCCCATTACCCTGCCGATCCTCCCACGGCTGGTGTTCCCCGGCGCGCTCAGTGCCCCGGCGTCACTCGTCCGGCAGGAGCTGCCCGGCGGACATCGTGTCTGGGCCGTCGTCGGCAGCCGGAGCTTCGAGTACCCCGCCGTGCTCCTCTATGGGGACTGCGACGGCCTGCTGGATCGCACCGTGCTCCGCTGGATCGGAGTACGCCGCATGGCGGAAACGCAGGAGCTCGGGGCGTGGCTCCAGGGCACCCCCTCCGAAGGCCTGCCGCAGGACGCCGAGGGCCAGGCGTTGCTCAAGTTCGGCGTGGGCATTTTCTCGTTCTACGACATGACGGCGACCGGAGACTCGCTGGAGCCGGTCGCGGCCTTTCTCGAGGACCACTCGATCGACGTGCAGCCGGGCCTCAACCTGTACGGCGTTCTGGACGGCGGCAACCGGACGGCCTGGCTGGGCAAGACGCTCGGCGGGATCGCCGACGTCCTGCACACCACGACCGACGATTTCGAGATCTTCGGCTTCGCGGGGATGAACAACTCGTTCTCCGTCGGCGGATCGATCGGCGGCGGGCAGGGCGCGGGCTTCGAGGGCGGGCTCGACCTGTCGCTGGAGACCGCCTTTCTGGTGCTGCGCGCGGCGGCGCCGAAGTGGGAGCGGCCGTGGGATACCGACAAGGTCAAGTCGATCCAGCTGGGCGTGCTGTTCGTCGTCAAAGACTCGGCCTTCGCGGCGACCGGGGCGTCGACCGGTGGCGGAACGTCCGCCAACCGGGAGATCGCGTGGGACGTGGTGCCCGGGCTGACCCTCACGGTCGTCACGGCCGATAACGTCACCTGGGAAGGCATGCTCGCGGTCGACCTCACCAATCTCCAGGCGCTCTCCACCGATTTCAAGGTGGTGGTGAAGCTCACCACCGATCACCGGTGGCAGCCGGGGCCGCTCGCGGGCACCCAGTGGTACCTAGGGAACCCGGAAGTCGAGCTGGACATCGAGAACCTGAGAGACTTTGTCCGCAGCGCAGAGGAGTGGAGCTTGGGGCTCGCCGGGAGTCTCGGCTGGGGGAGCGAGCCGTCCATCGCCAAGCTCGGCGTCACCATCGGAAAGAAAGAGCGTGACGCGACCCTGGATGAAGTCGTCGCTCGGGACTCGCTCACCGTCCATACCGATTCGGTCCGACTCGAGAATGTTCGCGAGTCCCTCCGCCTGGCGGAGGAACAGGGCGACGCGGATCGCGTCGCGGACCTGGGGGATGCGCTCGAGTACCAAGAACGACGGCTGCAACAGTCGCGGACCAGCCTGGCGGGGCGCCGGAACGAACGGCGATTCCACTCTGGCGCCCGGCCCAGGCCCAGCGACAGCCCCCAACGGACCGACGCGTGGTTCTGGCGTGCGCGGGTGGCGCTGGGGAACATGTCGCTGCTCGATCTTCTGGATCTGGTGCGGAAGGCAACCACCCCGTGACGCGACCTGTGCTCCTTCTCGGGCTGTCAGCGACGCTCGCCGCCGGGCCGCTGAACGCGCAGGCGGCGGGCGGGTTCGACTTCCAAGCGCTCAACCTCCCGCCGGGCTTCCTGACCCTGTCCGACCTCGCGATCGTCACCAACGCCGACGGCGCGCTGGTCGGCACGGCGGCAACCGAGCTGAACGGCCAGCGGACGCTGGTCCTGGTGGCGGCCGCCCTGACCGGCGCCAACCGCGGAATCACCATCGGGCTCAAGCCGCAGGACTGGAAGCTCACCGAGGCGATCCCGGCGCTGGCCAACCCGGTACTCGACAACCTCACCTTCTCCCACGTGGGGATCGTGATCACCAATCAGGAGGCCCAGGTCCCGTCCGGCGCGCTCACCGACGAAGAGTTCGCGTTCTACTCCCAGCTCTACCAGGCCGACGCATTTACCGTCACGCTCCGGCCGGGCATCAACCTCATCGCCGCCATCCCGGCGGAAGGCCTGCCGCCCGACCACCCGATGGTCGCCATCATGGACGCCCTGGGGATCGAGAAGGGCACGATCCTGCTCCAGGGAACGCTGGGCCAGAGCCTTACCCTGCTGAGCAACCCGGCGGCGGCCGGCCGCGACATCCTCAAGGACCTCTACCTCCGGGCCGAGCTGCCGCCGATGCGGCCGGCCGGCTCGCCCGCCTGGTTCCGGAGCGGGCAGATTGCCCTCGAGCTGACCGGCGACCCGTCGGTCCGGTTGGTGGGCGAGATCGGGATCACGCTGGACGACGACCTGCTCGACTTCTTCCTGGCCGCGACGCTCGCCCGGACCGGCGTGTCGCTGTCCGGCGGCCTGCGGGTGGAGGGTGGCTGGGACGCGCCGTTCGGCATCGAGTGGCTGGTCATCCACGAGCTACTGTTCAAGTTGGGCATCACGCCCACCGGCAGCATCGAGCCCGGGTTCGCGGGCCGGATGGTGATCGGCGAGAAGGACATCGACGTGGCGGTCTCCCTGGCCATCAGCCCGGCCGGGGTGCCCACCAACTTCATGTTCGCGGGCGAGAGTCAGGCGGGCTTCGGCCTGTCCGACCTCATCCAGCTGCAGCAGGCCATGCGCGCGGCGCGCGACGCGGCCGCCGCGGCGACCGGAGCCTCGGCAGCGTCGGCCGAGGCGCGCATTCCGCTGGACGCGCTCCCCGACGTGTCCTTCAGGGAAGTGGCGCTCAAGTTCGCGCCCAAGGCGTCGCCCGAGCTGGGCGTCGAGCGCGGCTTCGCCATCAAGGGTGAGATGTGGGTGGGACCGCCGGGCGGCCAGCCCTCGAACGTGGCCGGCGTGGACATCAACGTGGGCGAGGACGGCCTCTGGGCCAGGGGTCATCTGGCGGCCTTCTCGGTCGGCCCGCTCACGTGGGACGACGCGGAGCTGGACCTGACGATGACCCCCGAAGACCAGCACCTGCTGATCAAGGGGCAGGTCCAGCTCTTCTCCGTGCGCCAGCTGGTGGACCTGGAGATGAACCGGCAGGCGCTCCGGTTCCACACCGAGACGGAGATCTACGATCTCTTCCGGCTGGACCTCGACGCGCAGGCGGCGTTCAACCTGCGGCAACCGGCATTCCGGCTGCACGGCGTGGTCCAGAACGACTTCTCCGAGGTGATCGGCCCGATCGTCCGGGACGGCATGATCGCCTTCGTGAACGGCGCCGAGGTGCTGGTGGCGCAGGCCGACGCGGTGCTGACCGGCCTGGACCGGGCGCTGTCGGTCGCGAACCTCACCGTGGAGCAGCTGCGGGCGGCGCTGGAGCAGACCCGGGCGCAGGCGTATACGGTGTGGCAGGCCCAGGCTGGGCGCGCCTCGGAGCGGTACGCCGAGGCCGCCGCCGCGTACCGCGGCCGGGAGGCGGCGTACCGGCTGTGGCGCGACACCCCGACGCGCCAGGTGGCGCTCAAGGCGCAGCGGCGGGTGGCGTGGGTCAGCTGGGTCGCGACCCACACGGCCCGGGCTGCCGTCTCCGCGGCGGCGGCCGCCGCCGCGGAGGGCGCGCGGCGCATCTATGTCGCCATCCCCGCGCCGGACCAGAGCATCGTCGTCCAGCGGGCTGAACAGACGATTGAGAACCTGCGCGCCCAGGTGGCGGCCGCGCAGGCCTCCATCCGCGATCTGCGCGACAAACTGGAGCGGCTGGACGAGGCCCTTGCCGGCAGCGGCACCGCGTTCGCGGTCCAGCGTGCCGAGGTCAACGCCGACCTCGAGGCCATGCGCCGGGGCCAGGCGGTCTCGTGGAGCATCGGCGGCACGTTCCTGGACCAGCCCTTCACGATCGAGCGGTCACTCAACTTCGCCGACGTCACCCGCGCGGCGGGGGAGCTGCTGGGCGGGCTGCTGGGATGGGGGGGCCAATGACGCGCGGGGGGACCCTCCGGATCGCGGTCGCGCTTTCCCTTTCGGCCGCGCCGCTCGCCGCCCAGGTCGTCCTCCCGCCGGCGTCGGCGCGGCCCCTCGGCCTGCGGGGCGACATGGGCACGTTGAGCGAGGCGTACGGCGTCTCCGGGGCCGAGGCCCGCCGCCCCTGGGGCACGCAGCAACTCTATCTCAACCCCACCCTTTCGCTGTTCGGCTCGGTGGACCTCACGGTCAACGTTCTGCTCTCGACCGAGCAGGGCTCGGACGTGGGGTTGCGGGGCCTGCCCGGCCGGCAAAGCCTGAACGAGCTGGGACTGCACCCGCAGTGGGGCTGGGGCCGGGCGCACGCGGGGGCGTTCGGCGAGACCTACACCGCGAACACCCTGGGCGGCATCCGCCTGCGCGGCGCCGGGGTCGAGCTGAATCCGGGGATCTTCCGTTTCGGAGCCTTTGGCGGCCGCGCGAGCAGCGCGGTGTTCGGCGGGCTCACCAGCGGGAGTTATGCGCGAACGATCGTAGGTGGCCGCATCGGCCTGGGCCGTGATCCCCAGCGCGTCCAACGCCCCTCGTTCGTCGAGCTGATCGTGCTCCGGGCCTGGGACGACGAGAACTCGCTGCCCGACGCCACCGACTCGACGGCCCCGGTGCTGCCGCCGGAGGTCGGTGCCAGTCCGTTCGCGGTCACCCCGCAGGACAACCTGGTCGCCGCCATCAACGGTGGCCTGCGGCTGTTCGGCGAGCGCCTCTACTGGAAGGGCGAGCTGGACGCCGCCGTGCACACCCGCGACCGGCGCGCGTCGCCGCTCGCCCAGGAAGAGCTGGAAGGCTATCCCGGGCTGCTGAACGACGTCCTGACCCCGCGCGTCGGAACCCACGGCGACTTCGCCTACTCGACGGAGCTCGAGGTGCGGTTGGCCCGGCTGCCCGGCGCCACGCGCCGCTCGCCGCGCACGCTCACCGCCTCCCTGGGGTACCGCTACGCCGGGCCGGGCTACGTGTCGCTGGGCACCCCGATCACGCAAAGCGACCTGCGGCGCATCGAGGCGAAAACGACGCTGCGCGTCGGGCAGGCGGCGTTCCGGGTGGACGGCTGGCGGCAGCGGGACAACGTGCTGAGCCAGAAGCTGGCGACCACCACCCGGCATCGGCTGGCCACCACGGTGAGCCTCCAGCCCAGGCCCGGGTGGACGGCCGCGCTCAACGTGGCCTACCTCGACATGGCCAATGACGCGACCGAGGACCTGCGCCGGGTCAACTACGGCAACTGGACCCTGGGCACGACGCACACGTGGTCGTTCGGGCGCGACGCCCGCGTTCCCACCGTCACGCTGAGTTACGCCTTGCAGCGGGCCGAGGACCCCACGCCCCTGCGTATCGGGAGCCGGCTTCGCTCGCACGCCCTGGACGCCCGCACCACCGTCCGGCTGACCGAGCGCGCCCGGCTCACGCCCAGCCTCGGGATCCAGCGCGGGCTCACCGGCGAGGAGCCCTGGAGCAACCGGTTCACCTACGGCCTCGGCGGAGAGTGGCAGTCGCCGGGGCGCGGGTGGACCCTCACCGCCGCGTTCGTGTCGGCGCGGTTCTCGGCGGGCAGCGACGCGGCGCGCGCGTCCCTCGGGGCCCGCTGGCGGATGACCGGCGCGGATCAGCTCAGCTTCACGGTGCAGACGGGCCGGTATACCGACGTCCCCACGGGCGACGGCTCGTTCGAGGAATACACGGCGAGGCTCCAGTGGTCGCGACGGTTCTGAGGCGGAGCCGGCTGCTGCTGGCGCTGGCCGCCACGGCCTGCCTGACGCCCACCGAGCCGGGTGCGGGCGACGTGGGCGAGCTGCGCATCCGGCCGCAATACGCCAGCGGCGCGGAGCCCGGGACGCTGGGCGTCACCGTGGACAGCGCCGCCGTCGTGGCCGATTCGGCGACGGACCCCGTGTCGCCCGCCGTGGACGCGGTGGTCGAGCTGCCCGCTCCCGACTCGTCGCTGGCCTGGCTGGTGGACGTGGCGGGCGACACCGTGCGGTACCACGTGCGGCTCACCCTCACCGGCGCGGACGGCGCGCTGTACCGCGGTGAGGCCGACGTCCCGGTGCGGCGCGGCGGCATCGGCAGTGGTGAGGTGCACGAGGTCCCGGTCACCTACGTGGGCCCGGGCGCCATCGCGGAAATCACGGTGACGCCCGGATCGGCGACGCTCGTGGCCGTGGGCGCGACGCAGCCGTTCGCGGCCGTGGCGCGCGACGCGGACGGCGAGGTGGTGGAGGCGACGTTCACCTGGACCACCGATGACGGCGCCGTCGCGACGGTGGACGGCAGCTTCGGCGTGGCCACCGCCGTGGCGACCGGGGCGACGACCATCACGGCCTCGGCCAAGGGGATGTCGGGCGCCGCGAGCCTGACGGTGGCCGAGGGCGGGCTCTTCGTGGAGGTGACGCCGGCGAGCGTGACGCTCCCCGCGATCGCCACGACCCGTCTATTCAGCGCGACGGCGCGCGACGCCTCCGGGGCGGCCGTCGCCGGCGCCGCGTTTTCGTGGACCGCGACCCGTCCGGCCGTGGTGTCGGTGGATGACGCGGGGCTGGCCACCGCCGTCACCGAGGGGACGGGCCTGGTGATCGCCGAGACGGGCGGTGTGGCGGACACGGCGGAGGTCGGCGTCGCAATGGTGACGGCGATCGCCGTCGAGCCGCCCACGGCGACGCTCGCCGCCCTGGGCGCCACGCAGCAGTACACGGCCGTCGCGCGCCGGGCCAATGGCGATGCCGTGGACGGCGTGGAGTTCACCTGGACGAGCTCGGATGAATCCGTCGCGACCGTCAACCCGGCGACCGGCCTCGCCACCGCAGTGGCGGACGGCGACGCGACCATCACGGCCCGCACCGGCGCCCTGTCGGACGACGCGACGCTGACGGTGGCGCAGGCGGTCGCCAGTATCGAGGTCACGCCGGGCAGCGCGACCCTCACGGCGGTCGGGACGACCCAGGCGTTCACCGCGATGGCGCGGGATGCCAACGGCAATCCCGTCCCGGGAGCGGCGTTCGCGTGGAGCGGCTCCAATCCTGCCGCGGCGGGCGTCGATCCGGTGACGGGCGTCGCCACGGCGATTGCCACCGGGCAGTCGGCGATCACGGCGAGCATGGGCGGGGTGTCCGGGAGCGCGGTGCTGACCGTCGCCCTGGGCGGGCTGGTCGTATCGGTCACGCCCGACGCGGCCACGCTCACGGCCCTCGGCGCCGCGCGTCAGCTGGACGCCACCGCGAGCGACGCCAGTGGCACGCCGATTCCGGATGCCGCCTTCACCTGGACCACCCGCGCTCCGGCGGTCGCCACGGTGGATCCGTCGGGCCTGGTCACGGCGACCGGCGAGGGCACGGCCTGGATCGTCGCGAGCACCGGCGACGGGGCCGACAGTGCCGCCATCACCGTCGCGGTGCCGGCCACGGTCCAGGTGAGCCCCGCGACGGCCACACTCACGGCCTTCGGGCACACCCAGCCGTTCACCGCGGTCGTGCGGGACGGGGCGGGGAACGCCATTCCGGGCGCGCGGGTCGTCTGGTCGAGCGACGCCACCGCGGTGGCCACGATGAACGCCGCGACGGGCGTGGCGACGGCGGTGGGGAACGGCACGGCCGCCATCACCGCCACCTGCGAGTCGGCATCCGGGAGCGCGGAGCTGACGGTGACCCAAACAGTCGCGACCATCGAGGTCACGCCCGGCGGCGCGACGCTCGAGGCGCGGAACGCCACTCAGGGATTCTCGGCGCTGGCCCGCGACGAAAACGGGAATCCGGTCGCCCGGGCGGTGACCGTCACCTGGTCCACCACCCGGGCCGACGTCGCTACCGTGGACGCCGCCACCGGGCTGGTGACGGCGGTCGGGAACGGCACGGCCACGATCGACGCCTCCGCGGAGAAGATCTTCGGCAGCGCCACGGTCACGGTGAATCAGCGCGTGACCGAGGTCGAAGTGACGCCGGGCGTCGCGACGCTCGAGGCCTTGGGCGCGACGCTGGCGTTCCTGGCCGTGGGCCGCGACGCCAGTGGCTTCCCGGTGCCGGACGCCGAGTTCGTCTGGACGACGTCGGACCCGTCTGTCGCGGCCGTGAATGCCGGGACCGGTCTGGTGACCGCCGTGGGGAACGGCGAGGCGAGCGTCACCGCGGCGGCTGACGGCGCCGCCGCGGTCGTGCTCGTCACCGTCCGGCAGGCCGTCGCCCGCATCACCGTGGCGCCGGATGCCGTCACGTTCTCGGCGCTGAACGAGACCCGCCTGCTCGAGGCGCTCGCCGAGGACGCCAACGGAAACGCCCTGACCCGGTCCCTGACATTCACCTGGGCCAGCGACCGTTCGGACGTGGCGGCCGTGGACGACGCCACCGGGCTCGCCACGGCCGGCGCGAACGGCGCCGCGACTATCACCGCGTCCGCCGAGGGAGTCACCGGGACCGTTTCGGTCACCGTGGATCAGGTTGTGACGGCGGTCGAGGTGGCTCCGGACTCCGCGATGCTCACGGCGCTGGGCGATACCCAGGCCTTCGCGGCCATCGGTCGTGACGCCAACGGGTTCCTCGTGGCCGATGCCTCGTTTGCCTGGTCCAGCGTGGATGGCGCCGTGGCGACCGTCGACCCGGTGACCGGCGTGGCCACGGCGGTGGCGCCGGGCACCGTCACGGTGCGGGCGATCGAGACCGATGGGGCGACGGCGGCTGCGACGCTGGCGGTGTCACCCGCGATCGTCACCATCGAGGTGACGCCAGCCACAGCCACGCTGGCCTCGCTGGGCGAGTCGGTCGGGCTCGCGGCCGCGGCGCGTGACGCCAACGGCAACGTCATCCCCGGGGTGGTGTTCGCCTGGACCGCGGCGGACCCCACGGTCGCCACGGTGGATGCCGCCACGGGCCTGGTGACGGCGACGGGGAACGGCAGTACCGCGATCACGGCGTCGGCGGGCGGGGTGAGCGGCAGCGCCGGCGTGACGGTCAATCAGGTGGTCGCGTCGGTCGAGGTCACGCCGGGCGCGGCGACGCTGGCCGCGCTGGGCGACACTCAGGCCTTCGCCGCCCTGGCCCGCGACGCGCTGGGCAATCCGGTGGCGAATGCGGCGTTCGTGTGGAGCAGCGCCGACCCGGCCGTCGCGACGGTGGACCCCGCGAACGGCCTCGCCCTGGCCGTGGGCAAGGGCGCCGTGGCGATCACGGCCGCTGCCGACGGCGTGGCCGGGGCCGCGACGCTCACGGTTCGCCAGGTGGTGGCGTCCATCGAGGTCACCCCACCGGAAACGACTCTCACCGCGGTCGGCGCCACGCAGCAGTTCGTGGCCTTGGCGCGCGACGCCAACGGCAACGCGGTGGCGGACGCCCTCCTGGCGTGGGAAAGCTCGGACCTCGCGGTCGCGACCGTGGACGCCGCCACCGGGCTGGCGACCGCGGCCGCGAACGGAACCGCGACGATCACGGCCAAGAGCGGCGACGTCGCCGGCTCGGCGACCCTCCTGGTGTGCGCCCACGTCGCGGGAGCGCCGCCCGGCTGCTCGGAGACCGGGCGCGGGCATTCGCGGTAGGTCCCGGGCTCAGGCCTCGCGGTAGATCCAGCCCCCGGCCAGGGCGCCGAGGGTCATGTCCACCAGCCCCACCGCGCCCCAGAGGACGAGCGTGCGGCTGGTGAAGAGCCCCAGCATCACGTAGCCCAGGAGCGAGGGCACGTATCCGCCCAGCCACAGGGCGACGGCGACTGTGACGGCGGTCCGGGGCCCGGGGCCAAGCCGCGGACGGGCGGCGGCGTAGAAGAAGGCCAGCGCCAGTCCGGAGATCAGGCTGACCAGCGCGCTCAACCCGATCGCCGCCGCGCCTTCCGTCATGCCCAGGCCGTGCGCCTCGAGCGTGGCGAGCATGTCGTTCGCGTAGATGAAGCTGGCGAGGCCCTCGACCAGCCACACCACGATGCCGGCCACCAGGCCGCCGGCCAGCCATCGCCCCACGTTGATGCCACCCATGCGTTCCTCCCGGGTTGGATGACGGGACCGCGAGGCCGCCAAAAGTAGCCCGTGGCGCGCGCTTCCGCCCGCCAGAGCCGGCCGGTACACTTAGGCGCCGATGCCGCTCAAGACCACCCCGTTCCATCCCCGCACCGCCCCGCTCTGCGAAGGCCAGACCTGGCGGCGCTGGGCGGGCCACCTGGTGGCCAGCTCCTACGAGCTGGTGCACGAACGGGAATACCATTCCATCCGGAGCGCGGCGGCGCTCCTCGACGTCTCCCCGCTCTACAAGTACCTGATCACGGGCCGCGATGCCGCTCTCTTGCTCGACCGGGTGGTCACGCGCGACGTGGCCGGATCGAAGGTCGGGCAGGTGCTGTACACCCCCTGGTGCGACGCGGCCGGCAAGGTGATGGACGACGGCACGGTGGCGCGGCTGGACGAGCAGCGCTTCCGGCTCACGTCGGCCGAGCCCAACCTGCGGTGGCTGCATTTGAGCGCCGCGGGGCTGGCGGTGACCATCGAAGACGTGTCGGATTCCACGGCCGCGCTCGCGCTCCAGGGCCCCAATGCCCGGGCCATCCTCCAGCAGCTGGTGAACGTCGATCTCGGCGCGCTGCGCTACTTCCGGATCGTGGCCGCGACCATCCGCGGCATCCCGGTAACGGTCTCCCGCACCGGGTACACCGGCGACTTGGGCTACGAAATCTGGGTGGATGCCGCCCGAGCCCTGCCGCTCTGGGACGCGCTGATCGAGGCCGGCACGCCTTACGGGATCACGCCCTGCGGCCTCCTGGCCCTGGACATCGCGCGGATCGAGGCTGGGCTGATCCTGCTCGACGTCGACTACGTCCCGGCGCACCGCGCGCTCATCGAGAACCAGAAGTCGTCGCCCTTCGAGCTGAACCTCGGCTGGGCGGTGAAGCTGGAGAAGCCGGCCTTCGTGGGCCGGGCGGCCCTGGCCGCCGAGGCGGCGCGCGGGCCCGGCTGGAACCTGGTGGGACTGGAAACCGAGTGGGACGCGTTCGAGCGGCTCTACGCCGAGGTCGGGCTGCCGCCGCGGCTACCGGCGGCCGCCTGGCGCACCAGCGTGCCGGTGTATGTGGGAGGCGACCAGGTGGGTTACGCCACCAGCGGGTGCTGGTCGCCGCTGCTCAAGAAGTCGCTGGCGCTGGCTCACGTCCACGCGCAGCAGGCCCACCCGGGTACGGAGGTGGACATCGAGGTCACGGTTGAACACCGGCGCCGGCGGGCCCGGGCCCGGGTGGTCGAGACGCCGTTCTTCAATCCCGAACGGAAGCGCGCCTGATGGCTCCCCAGTACGACGTGATCGTGGTGGGCGGCGGGCACAATGGCCTGGTGACCGCGGCGTACCTGGCGCGGGCGGGCAAGCGCGTCCTGGTACTCGAGCGGCGACCGCTGGTGGGCGGGGCGGCGGTCACCGAGGAGATCTTCCCCGGCTTCAAGTTCTCGATGTTTTCCTACGTGGTGAGCCTGCTCCGGCCGGAGATCATCCGGGACCTGGACCTTCCGGCCCACGGGCTCCACATCCTGCCGCTCGAGAGCACCGTCACGCCCATGCTGAACGGCGACTACCTCGCGGCCTGGCCCGACCACGACGAGACCCGCCGGGAGCTGTACCGTCATTCGCCGCACGACGCCGACGCGTACGACGCCTACGGCCGGGTGATGCACCACATGGCGCACGCGGTCCGGCCTATCCTTTCGATGGTGCCGCCGGACCCGACGTCGCTGTCGCCCCGCGACCTGCTGGGCCTGCTCCGGCTGGGCCGGCATTTCCGGAACATCGGCCCCGAGAACTTCCATTCGCTCTACAAGCTCATGACCATGAGCTCGGCCGATCTGCTGGACGAGTGGTTCGAGACCGACGTGCTGAAGGCCACCAAGGCGGCGAGCGGCATCATCGGGACCTTCCTGGGCCCGCGGTCGCCGGGGACGGCCTACGTGCTGTTGCACCACTACATGGGCGAGCTGGACGGCGTGTTCCGGGCCTGGGGCTTCGCCAAGGGGGGCACCGGGTCGATCAGCGAGGCGATCGCGGGCGCCGCCCGGCGATTCGGGGCGGAGATCCGGACCGACGCGACCGTGATCCGCGTGTTGATCAAGGGCGGCCGGGCCGAGGGGGTGGCGCTGGAGAGCGGGGAGGAGATCCGGGCGCGGGCGGTCGTGTCCGGGCTCGATCCGCGGCAGACGTTCCTCAAGCTGGTTGATCGGACCGAGCTGCCGCCCGACTTGGTGGACGCGATTCGCCAGTTCACGTTCCGCGGCTCGTCGGGCAAGGTCAACCTGGCGCTGGACGGCCTGCCCAGTTTCACCTGTCTGCCGGGGAACGGTCCCCACCTCCGGGGCGCGATCTCGATCAGCCCGAGTCTCGAGTGGGTGGAGCGGGCCTACGACGACGCCAAGTACGGCCGGTTCTCCCGCCGGCCGTACATGGACATCGTCATTCCGTCCATGATCGATTCGGGCATGGCGCCGCCCGGCAAGCACGTCATGTCCATCTTCGTGCAATACGCGCCCTACTGGCTGGATGGCGGGTGGAACGACGCGCAGCGCGAAGCGTTCGGCGACGCCGTGATCGACACGGTATCGCAGTTCGCGCCCAACCTCAAGTCGCTCATCCTGCACCGGCAGGTGCTGACCCCGGCCGACATCGAGCGGATCACCGGTCTTTCGGAGGGGAACATCTTCGCCGGAGAGCTGGGGCTCCACCAGCTCTTTTTCCTGCGGCCGGCGCCGTCGTGGGCCCGGTATCGCACGCCCATCCGCCGCTACTACCAGTGCGGGGCCGGGACCCATCCCGGAGGCGGGATCATGGGAGCGTCGGGCCGGCTCGCGGCCATCGAGATGCTGAAGGACGGCCTGTGAGCCACGACGCGTTGGTGATCGGCGCGGGGGTGAACGGCCTGGTCGCGGCCCACTGTCTCGTGCGCGGGGGTCGCCGGGTGCTGGTGCTCGAGCGGGCGGCGGAGGCCGACCGGTCGGGCGACGTGGGGTGGATCCCGCCGGCCGTGGTGCGCGACCTCGGTCTCCGGCGACACGGACTGAAGGTCAGCCGACCCGACCCCTGGATCGTGGCCGCGATTCCCGGCGCCCGCCCGCTCGATCTGTATGCCGACATCGAGCGGTCGGCCGAGTCCATCCGGCGGCTCTCGCCCGCCGACGGCGCCCGGTGGCCGGACTTCTGCGCGCGGGTCCACCGGTTGGCGCGGGTGTTCGAGCGCCTCTACGCGGCGCCGCCGCCCGACGCGGACGCGCGCGGGCTGCGCGACCTGCTGGGGCTCGCGGCGCTCGGCCTCCGGGTCCGGATGCGGGGGCGGGAAGCCGTGATCGACCTGCTGCGCACCCCGCCGATGTCCATCGGGCAGGTGCTGGACGAATGGTTCGAGACGCCGGCCTTGAAGGGCGTCCTGGCGGCAACCGGGGTAGCGCACCTGTGCCTGGGACCGCGGTCCGGCGGCACCGCGTTCGCCTTTGTGCACCAGCACGTGGGCTCGCCCGCCGGCGTGTTCCGCCCGCCGGTGTCGAACGTCGGCGCCGTGCTGGCCGGGCTCCCGGGAGTCGAGATCCGGCGGAACGCCGAGGTGGTGGCGATCACGGTACGGGACGGGCGGGCCGCGGGCGTGGTGCTGGCGGGCGGCGAGGAGATCGCCGCGCCGCTCGTGGTATCGGGCGCGGACCCGCGGCGTACGCTGCTCGGCATGGTGGACGCCGCGTGGCTGGATCCGGAGTTCCTGCGCGCGGTGCGGCACGTGAAGTGCCGCGGGGTGGTGGCCCGCGTCACACTCGACGCCGACCGCGAGCCGGGCTTCGAGGCGGTGGCCCTGGCCCCGTCCGTCGATTACGTCGAGCGGGCGTACGACGACGCCAAGTACGGCCGCGTGTCGGCCCAACCCGGCATCGAGGCGCGGCGGGAGAACGGGCGGATCGTGGCGGACGTGCAGTACGCGCCCTATGCCCTGGCCGAAGGCGTCTGGGACGCCGCGCGGCGCCGGGCGTTGGGCGAGCTGGTGGCCCGCACCCTGGCGGAGCACGTGCCCGGCCTGGGGCTTCTTCCGGTGCGCGAGGTGCTGGCGCCGCCCGACCTGGAGGCCCGCTACGGGGTCACCGAGGGGCAGCTTCACCACGGCGAGATGACCCTCGATCAGATCCTGTTCATGCGGCCGGTGGCGGGGTGGAGCCGGTATCGCACGCCGATCGCGGGGCTGTACCTGTGCGGCGCGGGGACGCATCCGGGCGGCGGCATTCTCGGCGGGCCGGGCCGCAATGCGACGCGGGTGATTCTGAAGGAGATGCGCACTTGACGTTTCTCAAGACCACCGAATCCTATCAGCAGGGCGCCCGCACCATGCCCGGGCGGTATTACACCGAGCCGGGTCGCCGGGTTACAATCTGGACGACGCCACCGAGTTCTGGGACCGCACCAACCGTCAGGACTGGCACATCTGCGAGCTGAGTCAGCAGGGCGTCCGGTCTCGGGTGTATGCGCCGGGGCCGTACTCGCCGCGGGAGAGCATCCCGGCGGCGTGAGATCGGGAGTACGTGCGGGTGATGGGAGCGCACCCCGGGTAGAGAGGCGGCTACGGGCCAGTCGAGCCCTGAAGGGCTCGCTCGGCCCTGGCGCACGCTGAGAGCGTGCCGGGTGCCGGCGTCCTTGAGGACGCGCCACCGCCGAGCGAGGGCTTCAGCCCTCGACTGCGGCGTAATCGTCGTGGCGTCTTCCCTAGCTGAGGCCGCCGACCGCGGCGGCCACCAGGAACACCAGCGGGGCGCCACCCTGAATGAGCGCCGCGACCCGCATCCGCGGCGCCGACACCACCAGCACCACCGCCGCGCCCACCATGGACAGGCAGTTCCACCCCACCAGCACGAACCCGACACCCGGATGCCCGCGCGCGGCGAGCACCAGCCCCGCCGCGATCCCGAAAGCCAGGAAGAGATTGTAGAACCCCTGGTTGAAGGCGAAGAGCCGGCTGGCCTCGGCCTGCGCGTCGGTCTGCCGGAAGCGCTTCCGGATCCCGGGGCTGTCCCACCACAGGCTCTCCATGCAGAAGA
>Ga0214473_10003281_pt1 | contig 19648 bp, 18 predicted proteins | sample RVTome_7_FD_203509 | JGI IMG/M metagenome (GOLD analysis project Ga0214473, IMG submission 203509) | Soil microbial communities from uranium-contaminated site in the Upper Colorado River Basin, Wyoming, United States - RVT98D197 | ecosystem: Environmental > Terrestrial > Soil > Contaminated >... | reverse complement strand
GCGATCATGGCCTGGGCTATTTCGGGCGGAACCACATCGAATTGCGCCATTCCATCCGGAAGAATGAATGCATTGTGAAAGACAAGCCGCTCGATCTTATCCGATACCTTTGAGGCCGCTGACTGAAGAAGAAACCCAGCGCTTGAGTGGCCGACTAGGATAACAGGTCTGGGTTGCCTCTTTAAAACCTCGATTATCTTTTCAACATAGGAATTGAATGTAACTTTGGAACGGTCATCTCCAGGACTGTGTCCTGGCATGGTTGGAGCCTCGGCAGTATGCCCGGACTTTTTCAAGATTCGAATCACGCCCTCCCAACACCAACCCCCGTGCCACGCGCCATGAATAAGAACAAAATGCTTCATCATCATGCCTCCTTCCCACCAGACATCTTTTGCTCTCCATATCTGATTGGATTAGTTCTTACTTTTCTAAAATTATATATCAGAGATTTATAAATTGATCAAGAGAATGAAAGAGATGTGGAAATTTGTGAAGAAAATAAGATAAGTTCTAATTTTTATACGCCTTGTCAAGAAAACCGTATCGACACTCTTCGATAGCTAAGAATAAAGGGATTTCCCCTTTCTCCACAACCAACCGGGTGAGGGCCTCCTGTTGGCCCACCTGGGACACGAGGAGTTCTTCAAAAGAACCAATTTGTTTGTAGTCTAGAACACTGTCCTACCCTCTAATTCAATATATCCAGCGTTGCCCCTGGTAAGTTTTCTATCAATTTCCATTTTCCGACTCTTTCCACTGGTGATTGAGATAACCCGCTTGTCACATCTTGTAGAATCAAAGGAGAGAAATCATACTGATCTAAATTTGAAATACTCGCTTGCTGAGGTATTTATATATGAATAGGCGGGAGGGAGATCCATTCAAAATAAAAAAACCAACTCTTCCTCGTTGGCTTCTATCAGCCATGAACGGCCTGTACTCTTATGGCGATACGCTTTTTAAACTTTCCGAAATCTTGTAGCCTATTCCGTTTCCTTATTTGTAAGCGGAATCCCGTGGTTTGCACGGGACGACCTCTCATCTTATGGTAGGCGGAACAGGGATTGAACAGAACGACCTTCCCGACTTATGGTCGGGACGCTCTCACGAATGGTAGGCGGAACAGGGATTGAACCTTGCCCATTTCAGGAAAAGTGAGTACTTTCAAGGAGTTTCAAGGCCATCAGGTCTCTGCTCATAACCCGTTCATAAAAGCCTACCGGTTAATAAGAATAGCAGAAGAGGAAAAATAAAGAATCAACACTTTTACCAAACTTTTTACCAATGAACAGACTCTTCACCCTTTTACAGAATGGGTTTCTTAACTACATACCCTGTGTTAGATTGAAATATTTACTTCTTCGGAGGAACGATTGCATCCTTGCAAGCCTTGGCGACACGCATCTTCACCACGGTCTTGGCCGGGATATTAATCGACTCACCCGTGGCTGGATTTCTTCCCACACGAGCTTTGCGCTTAACAAGGACAAGTTTACCAATGCCGGGGAATATGAAGACTCCAGATTTTTTGGTTTCATTGGCAGTAACATCGCCATCTCGTCAATGATCGAAGAAGCAGTCTTCTTGGAAAGCTCAAACTTCTCAGCAAAGTGAGTGACAATCTGGTTCTTCGTAATGGGTTTCTTTGATGTAGGCATGGCCACATAGATTTCAAAAAAGAAACCAACTCTGTATTGTAAAATTTACTTTTTCAGTGACGACTAAGTAAACAGGTTTTAAGGTAGGATTTGAAAGGAAGTCAGATAATTTTAATGATTCTGAAGCCAGATTTTTTCATCGATTTATATGTCTCAATCTTGAATTGAGAGGAAATATTTGTTCCATCACAGAGATATTTATAAAAAAGTTAATTTCTCAGCAAGCTGTTTGTCATTTTTTTTTGATTGAGGTCCTTGTTAGATAAGGTGGCCAGATCATGCCGGAAGGACCTATTTCCCCTCAAACTTCGGTTGCCTCTTCTCTAGAAATGCATTGATCCCTTCTACGTGGTCTTCAGTTGAAAAACACAAACTTGCCATTATCCTTTCGCTGACGAGGCCCATTGCCTGCGACGATCCGCGAGCCGCATTGATGGCTTTCTTGGCGAGCCGAATGGCTATAGGACTTTTCTTAACAATTTTCAACGCTACTTCCATGACGGCATCCTTCAACTCATCATGCCGAACTACCCTATCCACCAAACCAATCCTCTCCGCCTCCCTAGCGTCGATCACATCGCCGGTATAAATGAGCAACTTACTCCTTCCGTCCCCAATCAACCTCGGAAGCCTCTGAGTGCCACCCGCAGCCGGAATGAAACCCAATAAGATCTCCGGCTGCCCAAATTTAGCTCGCTCCGAGGCAATTCTAATATCGCAGGCAAGGGCCAACTCGCACCCTCCACCCAAACAGTATCCGTTAATCATCGCGATAACTGGAATCTCTAATTTCTCAATATCGTTAAAAAGTTGTTGCCCAAGGGTGGAAACGTAATCATACATTTTTAGTGGAGTCTGATATAAATCTTTAAAATCCCTGATATCGGCCCCAGACACAAATGCCTCATGCCCCGTACCGGTTATGATTAGAACATAAATATCCTGTTCCTTTTCGATGTCCATCAACACCTGCCGCATCTCCTGCCTTGTCTTCCGGTCTAGTGCATTCCGCTTTTCAGGCCTATTGATGGCAAGAATCCCAACCTTATCCTCCTTAGTGAAAATTAAATTCTTAAATAGCATCAGTCCTCCATTTAACAAGTCTTCCAGAATGATTTGCTCGTCCCTGTTGCAGCAAGTGTTTGATTTTTTGACTTCCTGAACTTCGATCCTGCCCTAGCTTTCACATAAACACATACCAATATTCGATAGGGTGAATCATAAAACGTGCGATGCTGGTCAGACTCTGTACTGTTTGAGTGCATTCTCGTTGACCTCTATCCCCAAGCCTGGTTTTTCAGGCAAGAAGAGATACCCATTATGAAATCTAGGCGGATCTATCAACAAATCTCCCTTCATCCTTAAATGGTAAGATATTTCAGAAGGGAAGATGACATTCCTAAACGCCACGGCCACTTGAGCACTCGCCGCTGCACCTATACTGCTGTCAGCTGCACTACCAATAAGGCAAGGAATCCCCGCTTCCTGGCACATATAGATGATTTTTTTCGTTTTATAGAAACCCGTCCGCGCCACTTTAATCATAACAATTCCTACTGCACCTAACTCCAGCTCCTGAGCCACATCAAGTGGTGTGGTACAACTCTCGTCCCCAAGGATGGGAACGGATATCGACTTTGATATTTCCAAGCGACTCCTCTTATCAAATATCGGACTTGGCTCTTCAATCCAAGCCAGACCATATTTCTCAAGCTCCCTAATCAATGTGACAGCCTTCTTGGTTCCCTTAAACGTCTGATTAGGATCGACATAAAGTATAACTTTATTTCCGAGTGAGTTCCGGATGGCCTTAAATCTTTCTATATCCTCGTCAAAATCAAGACCCGCTTTAATCTTAAATGCCCCTATCCCCATCGCCAGGAACTTTTGACACTCACTAACCATTCTTTCTTTAGTGTCCACTCCTACCATCCACGATAAGGGGATGGAATCTCTTGTTTTACCACCGATATAATTATAAACTGGAATATTTAAGTACTTGCCGATAATATCGTGGATGGCGATATCAATGGCGGCTTTTGCGCATAAGTTATGTGGTATCGAATCAAGGGAATGATGAATGCAATCCAGGTTGAAGGGATCTTTTTCAACAATAGAAGGTCCCAAATATTTCTCAATAATCGCAACTATGGATTCTTGAGTTTCACCATAAATTTGCGGACGGGCTGGAGCCTCTGAAATTCCCGCAATGCCATTATTTGTATATACTCGCACGAGCACATGATCCGCTGCGGCTGCTGTTCTATATGCATATTTGAGGTGTAAATCTGGATCAAAAGGAATATGGAATGGAATCGCTTCAACTTTTGTAATATTCATGCTTACCTCGTTTATATCCTAAGTTGATTCCCGAACCACTTGCTTAATATGAGAATTTTTCTTGGTCCGCATCCTCCTCTCCTTTTCAAGGCAAACGGCAGTATGTCAACCTAGGAGATTCCGCAATTGCATTTACAAATTGGAAATTACTCCAAAGAGTTTCTTAGCCTCAAATTGTCAATTATCCTGTAACCCGATTGAACTGGCGAACTTAAGCATTTCGCGAGCCGTTGTAACCATTGCCAAATCTACCATATCACCCTGATACACGACCGCGGCTAACCCTTTCCTCTTTGCCTCTTCCACCGCTTCGATTAATCCCTTACAGTAAGCAATTTCTTCGGCAGATGGAGTGAATATCTTGTTGACGACCGGGACGTGGGAAGGATGGATAACCACTTGCCCTTTGAATCCAAGCTGTCTGTTAAAGAGACAATCTTGTTCGAGCCCTTCCAAATCCTTTATATTCCACCAAGAGCTTATCATTGGATAGTGGATACCCGCCGCCCTAGAATCGAGGACGGTTTTTGAACGGAGGAATAGAGTCTCTTTTCCCTCCTTAGACCAAACGTAGCCAATGGCCCTGTTGGCATCTCCTCCTGGACCAGCTGCCAGGGAAATCCTGCGAATCCGCGGACAGGAGATAGCTATCTCATAGGCATTCCGCATAGCTTTGGCGGTCTCTAGAACCAAAATGATCTCAACACTACCCAAGGGCATATGAGTATATTTTTCCAAATGCGCAATATAGATGTCCAAGGCCTTCATATCATCAACTGACTCCACTTTAGGAAGCGAAACACCATCGAGTTCTGGACACACCACATTATCGAGATCACCGAAAGTCAAGCCAGTTGCCATTGCATTAATACGCACATAGCAGGGTTGTCCCTTGGACTTGAGTGCCTTCAACCCTCCTTTGACAAGACTCCTGGAAGAAAGCTTTTCGTTATCTGGAACAGAGTCTTCGAGGTCTAGTATTAGCGCATCAGCTCCATATTGAATCGATTTTTCCATCCAAGAAGGCTTGTTACCTGGAACGTAAAGCATTGACCGGTACGGTCTCATAAGTCACCCCTTTTCCCTCTCAAAAACCAATCACGTGGCCTTGTAAATCGGGTTTCTCTTTTCAGCGAACGCCTTGGGTCCCTCTTTTGCATCCTCGGTAGTGCGGAGAAATTCTTGAAACGACTCTTCCATCCTGATCCCATGTTCAAGCGGAAGGCTTTGGGATCTTACTGCCAACTCTTTAATAGCGCGAACGGCAAGTGGTCCATTCTTGCATAGCCGTTTGGCATATTCCTCTGTGGTTGACAGAAGGTCTTTTAAGGGAACTACCTTGTTCACTAAGCCGTAAGCCAAGGCCTCCTGGGCAGTCAAACGCCTTCCGAGAAGCAGCATTTCCATGGCGATTGGATAAGGGAGTTGTCTCAAGGCTCTCTGGGTTGCGCCATTTCCCGGTAGGATGGCTCTCTTCACTTCAGATATCTCAAAAACGGCATGGTCAGCGGCTATCCGGATGTCTGTAGCAAACAACAGTGTCATACCACCAGCTAAGCAGTATCCATTAACAGCAGCTATCACCGGCTTCCAAACTTCTAAACCTCGGTTGAGCAGCATATTTTTCTGGGTCAGCCAGAAATCCGATTTCTTTTTTTCGCGAGTAACGAAACTCTTTAGGTCCGCGCCTGAAGTGAAAGATTTTTCTCCCGCTCCTGTAATCGTGGCCACCCAGACATCAGGGTTGTCACGGACATCGACCCATGCTTTTGACAATTCGGCATATACATCCGCATCCAATGCATTCATTGCCTCAGGCCGATTAATGGTAATATATGCCACTTTGTCCTTTACTTCATATATAAGCTTCATGCCTTATCCCTCCCTCTTGCCGCTCTTTCAATAAGAATGACTCGTCTTTTCGCACCTGCTCCGATTGGTGAAGGGCAAGAATTGACATCAGATTTTGAATACATTCTTGGCAGTGAACCCCAATATCGCAGCCTTTTCCTCATCGCTCAAGCCCATAGCTTTGATGATCGCGATATCTTTAATTGGATCGTACCATGGCCAATCCGTCCCAAACATGATCCTGTGACTGCCAATTTTTTTTATTACTTCCCAAACCTTAGCGCCAGTTTCATCTGTAGAACATCCGGGTGCTGAAAAACACGTGGAAGTATCAAAGAAAATATTGTGGCACCTTTTTGCAACTCTTACAGATTCCTCGTAAGATCCTTTACCTAGGTGCGCTAGTATAATCTTTAGTTCCGGGAAGGTCATGGCCACCTCTTCAAAACGACCTAGATAGCCATACTTACTTTCATACCCAGGTCTTGAGTGGGTTCCTGTATGAAAAAGAACAGGAATCTCAAGTTCTCGCGCTCTTGTATATAAAGGCCACAGCCTTCTGTCAGAAGGATCGAAGGCGTTCGCCATAGGGTGAAGTTTTATTCCTTTTGCGCCGAGAACCCTAACCTTATCATCGACTTCCCGTAAGATTAAGTCTGCACTCTGGAGAGTATCGATACTCATCAAGGCCAACAAGCTTGGGTTTTCTTTTGCCACTTCACATGTCCAGCGATTCCTTCTTTCCATTCTAGCCACCATTTTTCTGTCAATGTCTAAGACGGCTTCCTCCCTTTTTTCATCTTTCAAGGCGGCCGAAAGTTTAGCAATCTGCCCTTCTTTCATTTCTTGTATCGGGGTAAAGTTGGCCATAACAGCGTAGGAAATGCTCGACTCTTGCATAACCCGTTTGAGTTCTGCGATCGTACCGGAATATCCATAGCCTTTGGGTCCAAGAGCTTGCCGTCCAATTTCTATGGTTGGATAGGTATGTACATGAGTATCTATGATTAAGAAATCTTGATTCATGCCTACCTCCTTCTTGCTATTTGACTAACTCCATAAAACCGTAATCTTGCGTAACCCGGCATGATCACTTCCTTTTGATTTTATAACCTGCACTCTCTCGATCCCAGGCATTACCGATTCCGCGTTCCTTGAGCTTGTATCTCTCCACCCTATTAACTTCAGCTGTTAAAGGAAGCTCATCTAAGAATTCAATGTATCTTGGAATTTTGAAGTAAGCTAATCTTTCCTCACACCAGTGAACGATTTCCTCCGGGGTTATTGGCCCTTCCTTCGGAACAACGAAGGCCTTAATATCTTCATCACCAATCTCACCAGGAACTCCAACCACAGCTGATTCTTTGACTTTTTGGTAAGTGTTGATCACACCTTCCACTTCTTCTGCAGAGACGTTCTCTCCTCTACACCTGATAAAATAGTTCCGCCTTCCCACGAAAAAGAAGTACCCTTCCTCATCTCTATAGGCAATATCACCCGTGTGAAACCAGAGATTCCGCCACGCTTCCAAGGTTGCTTCTGGATTTTTATGATATCTTAGCATCATGGAATACGGTAACTCCGGTCTTATAACAATTTCTCCATGGGCATAAGGTGGCAAAATCTCGTCGTTATCGTTAACAATCTCTACTCTTTGATATGGAACTGGAAGACCAATACTCCCTACTTTAATCTTATTCGTACGGGGTGTGTATGTACAAAGACAACCAGTTTCCGTGAGGCCGTAGAAAGCCAAATAGGTAACCCCGAACCTATGCTCGAATTTCTCCCATATGGCCTCTGCCATACCGCCTCCGAGGGCTCTCTCTGCGGGATTATCAGCATCATCCGGCTTCTCTTTCTGTCTGTATAGAATATGCGCTAGGGTAATAATACAATGCACCACATTGCAGTTATATTTCCGAGCTTGATCCCAAAACTTCGATGCACTAAAACGCTTTATTAAAGCGAAATCAATGTTGGCGATCATGGCAGATAGGGCGACCACCAACTGAGCTCCGATATGGAACAACGGTAGCGCTGTAAGCATACGATCGCCAGGTTTGAGACGAGCGTATCTCGCCATTTCGCGACCGGAATTAACGTAGCAAAAATGTGGCAGAACAACGCCTTTCGATTTCCCTGTTGTACCACTGGTATACATGATGCACATCGGGTCAGATACATTGATTTCAGTATCTAGATCATCGGACGATCCCTCTTTGAGAAGATTTTCAAAAGGTATCATATGTTCGAGATCATCGGAGGGTTTTGTCCGTATCAAAATTTCCCTTTCGATTCCACCACGATCCCTTAACTCTTTGTAACCATCTAAAAGTTCTGATTCAATGACAATCGTTCTTGCTTCACTGTCTTCGATGATGTGAGTAAGATCATTCCGCCTCAAGGCAGTATTGATGGGCACCATCACAGCACCCAGCTTGGCCAGAGCAAACCAGATCATAATGTATTCGGGGCTGTTATAGAGAAAAACCAAGACAGGGTCACCTTTTTTCACGCCCAACTTTCGGAGATTATGAGCAATGATATTAGAGTCTTGATGAACTTTCTCATAAGTGATGACTCGATCTTCATAAAGACAGTAGCTCTTGTTGCCATTCTCAGCCGCCTTTTTCTCAATGAGTTCTTTTAAGTTTCCGCACGGAAAATCCAGCATTGATAGCCCCCTATGGAAGTCACATATTGTTCTCTTCTATTTCTTGAATGGCAAAAATCCCTTGAGCTTCAAATCACTTTTTTATTCCAAAAAAGTCAGGTCTTGTTCTAACTTCCTTAATAAAATCTGACACCAAAGTATCTAAATCCTGATAAACAGGTTTCCATCCCCACTCGTCCCTTGCTCTTGCGTCGTCAATAATCTGCATTCCTTCTTTATATTTTTCGAGGTACTCTACGATTTCTTTATCAGGCTCGTAAGTGACGGAAAATTCGCCAGCATATTTCTTAATGACTCGCTCAAGTTCCCCGGCAGTTATACTCCCTTTGAGCCCCGAAGCATTGTAATTTACCGCCTTGATTTGTTCCTTGGGCGCTTGGTAAAGTAGGTCCAAGGCCATCACGGCATCCTTAAAATACATTAAACCTGCATTTCTCGTATCCTCGGCAACATTGCATACATAAGGTTTACCCAGTGCCCCGTACTCAACCATGAGGGAGACATACTGCGTAACACCCGGGGTCCTAACACCCGGACCCACTAAAGTCGGAGACCTAAATGTTCGGAAATCCAGCCCAAACTTTGTTCGATAAAATCGGCCCAAAAGTTCACAGTATAATTTTCCACAGCCGTACATAGAGGTGGGGCGCTGAAGGGAATCATCCGTTACTACTCGCGGAACCTGATAGCCATAGGTAGAAACAGAACTTATAAATAATACCTTCTTAACATCGAAAAGCCGGGCTGCCTCCAGTACATGCATTGTTCCACAGACGTTTACTTGAAACGAGGCCCACGGATTGGCTTGGGACGGTACAGTTAACATTGACCCCAGGTGATAAATTCCTTGAATATCGTTTTCCTTCATGACGTTCAAGACTTCCGGCCAAACGGCCAGATTTCCGGATATTACCTTTACCTTATCTTTAATATCTTTAATTCTGTCCAAGTTTGGGTTGATGTCAAACAAGATAACATCTTGACCCCGACCTACCAGCATGTGCGCTAATTGACTCCCCAAAAATCCAGTTCCTCCAGTAATCATATGGTTCATAGCATTCCTCCAATATAAGTTTAGGACAATTGATTTAACTGTATCTTGCTAAATCTTGACCACATCCTACCGCTCGCCGTCCGAAAGCTTGTGGCCGCGCTTCACTGTCTCCACAGTTACGCACCCTGCTTGTGCATCTGTTCTTGCTCTTTCAGTCTCCCAGATCAACTCGGAACCACCCTAGTGAGCCAGACCATTTAGTTCTTTCTTAGCCCTAATATCTCCCTTGCTTCATCTGGGGAGGCGATTTCCAGCCCCAGTTCCCTGACAATTCTAACAAGTCTCGCTGTAAGTTGGGCATTGCTCGTGGCCAACACCCCTTTGCTGTAATAAACATTATCTTCCATGCCGACCCGCGCATTACCTCCAAGAATCATCGATAGCGTCGTCATCGGAAACTGTGCAGGACCTACTGCACAACAATTAAATATGCAATCTAGTGGCAAGAGCTGTTTCAAACTGAAAAGATTTTCAGGAGTTCCGGCTACTGCGCCCTGATACGCCATCCCAAGAACAAGGTTAATGTAATAAGGCTTCTTGACCAAATTCTTGCTAATAAGATTATTTACCTCACGGAGCATGCCATGATGATAAACTTCCATCTCCGGTTTAATATTTCGCGTAAGCATCTCTTGAGCATAACGTTCGATATCAGATGTTGTATTGGCAAAAAGTGTACCGGCATAAGGACCGACTGTCCTCATTAGAGAACCCATATTAAAGGATGCAATTTCTGGATGGGCATCCAAACAAGCGAATCTTTCTTCAACACTTAGATTCCCTCCTCCACCAGTGCTATAATTGATGATAAGGTTACACCTTGATCGGATTAACTCGCCAATTTCGCGATAAGTCTCTGGATCTCCGCTAGGTGCTCCTTTTTGGTCTCGAGCATGAATGTGAGCAATTGCCGCCCCTTCATTAAAACTCTCAAGGGCAGCTTTAGCGATCTCTTTCGGTTACTCAGGGAGATTAGGGTTCGCTTCTTTGCGATGAATTCCCCCAGTCGTAGCTACGGTAATGATCACTCTGCGCATTTTAAGGCTCCTACGTAAGCTGTTGATAGGTCGAACGAAATAAGCATTCCCGCGAAGTAAATGGCTTATAGTTTTATGATTCTACCTGTCACTGGTACAGGGCGGATTTTCCCTGGACATGGGCCAAAGTCCCCGTTGTCGAAGGATTTCCCGAAGTACCTTCAAGCCTGTATTGACTACAGGAACCCCTCCATATGGAACCATCTGAAAGATGACTTCAGTTATCTCCTGCGGTGTACACCCCACATTAAGAGCCGCATGTATATGCATCCGAAGCTCTTCTGGTCGTTCTAAAACTGTCAGAGCTGCCACTGTGACCAATTGACGAGTAGGGTGAGGAATCCGCTCTCGAGCATAAAGTTGCCCCGTAACAAAAAGCGAAAGGTCGAGAGCAAGGCCAGCATCGAAGCTTCGCCAGAGCTCATACGGCCTTTCACCATCCAACCCTTTGAAGTAAAGATCAGCAGTCGTTCGTGTAAGGTCTTTTAGATCCTTCGACATTCTAAGCCCCTCCTTTGAAAAATACATTTGCCCCAAGTATTACTGTCCTGAAAGCGAATGCAAACCTTATTCGCGCTCTAGGCTTCTCGATTTACTCAGCTAATTTGCTAATACTTGTTCTATACTTCCTTAAAAAGATAGGTGATACCAAAATCAATATAGCAATGACTATTCCAAAACAGGAGATGGGCTTCTCGAAAAAAATCAAGAAATTTCCTCCTGATATGAGAAGAGATTGCCGTAAGGAGTTCTCAATCATAGGTCCTAAGATAAGCGCCAGTACTAAAGGTGCGGGCTCATATTCATGCTTCCTGAAAAGGTAGCCAATGATCCCAAAAATAAGCATGATGAAGACATCAAATATGTTATTGTTAATGCTATAAGACCCGATAATGCAAAAAAATAAGATTAACGGGAAGAGAACCCGATAAGGAACTTTTAGCAACTTCACCCAGATGCTGATCAGGGGGAGATTTAAAAAGATTAATATTACATTTCCAAGATACATGCTCATGATGGTTCCCCAGAAGATTTCTGGATGCTCCTTGATCAAAAAGGGACCGGGCTTCAAGCCATGAATCATCAATGCCCCAAGCAGCAAAGCCATTACGGAGTTGGCTGGAATACCCAACGTGAAAAGTGGAATGAAGGCTCCTGAAGATGCAGAATTGTTGGCAGATTCCGGTCCAGCTACTCCCGCGATTGCGCCTTTTCCAAATGTTTCAGGATGTTTTGAAAATTTTTTCTCAACACCATATGAAAGAAAGGAAGCGACGATGGCCCCGCCCCCCGGCAATATTCCTAAAAAAAACCCTAGGAAAGTTCCCCTAACCATTGCACCAATAGATTCCTTCCAGTCTTTCAAGTTGGGAAGAAGACCCTTGATCTTTGCCTTAAAGACCTTCACCTCTTGCGATTCCTCTAAATTCATGAAAACCTCAGCAACACCAAATAGACCCATCACTACTGGTATCAAACCAACTCCATCTTCTAAATGCATGATCCCTAAGGTAAACCTCGTTTGACCAGTAATTGTATCAAGTCCAACTTGACTTAAACTAACCCCCGCGGTGATCATGATTAGTGCCTTGATCATGGAGCCATGGCAGAGATACGTCGAAATGATTATTGCAAGAACTAACAAAGAAAAATATTCCGGAGGGCCGAACTTAATGGCAATCCCCGCCAGAGGTTCCGCAACAAACATTAGGATGATTAGCCCAAATGTGCCCGCGAAGAACGAACTAAAAGCCGCTATCCCTAATGCAGGACCAGCTCGGCCCTGGCGGGCCATTTGGTATCCGTCAATACACGTTACGACAGAAGAAGCCTCCCCAGGGATATTAACCAATATGGAGGTAGTAGACCCTCCATATTGGGCGCCATAGTAGATTCCTGCTAGCATAATTATTGCAGAAACTGGGCTCATTCCATATGTAATAGGCAAAAGCAACGAGATGGTCCCTGTCGGGCCAATCCCCGGGAGAACCCCTATCAGCGTGCCAATGAAAACGCCTATAAAACAATACAATACGTTCATTGTCGAGAAGGCGGTATGGGACCCTAAGATGAAATTGTGTAGGAAATCTGGCATCGTATTAACGCCATCCGAGTTTGAATATACCTATTGGAAATTGACATTTAAGCCAGACTGCAAAAAGCAGGTAACTTAAGATTGTCACAACTCCTGACAAAATTAGCGGCATCACCCATTTTCTGGGTTCTGTAAGTTTAAATAACAACAGGAAAAAAAGGAAGGTGGCAAGGATGAACCCTAGCAAATTGAAGAACATACCATAACAAATTAGAGCCAATAAGGTAAACAGGATATTTTTTATGTTTACCTTCACCCAAATCTTGTTTTCCTTTATTTCCTCATTTTTTCCTTCAATGATACTCGAGACTACTAAAATCAACCCGAGTAATCCCATAGAAGCGCCTGCCAAAAATGGCATAAAGCCAGTACGGGGTTTACTAAATGTCCCCAAATGAAGTTTAACTGACCCGATGCAGATCGCGATTCCGAGAATGAGCCAAAACGACCCACTAATCTGGTCCCTTTTCATCCAATCTTTCTCGCTTTTCGAAGATCTTCAACTGCCTAAAATACTATCTTCACAAATCTAAAAAAGATGACTAAAAACATCTCCGCACAACCTTACCAAGGAAAAGGATGCAACTATCCTTTTTGGGTATCCGTATTTTAAGCCACTTAGAAACCTCAAGAAATTTTCCTGAAGCAAACTATCTTCTATTTTTCTTGAAGTCCAATCGCCTTAATCACCCTTCCCATTTCGTCATATTCCGATCTCAAAGTCTCAAAATATTCTTTTCCTGTTACAGCTGCAGATTCAACTTGGAAGTTATTTAAGGTCTCGATGAAAGATGGGTCTTTTTTCGCCTTATTGATTGCATCCTCAAGCCTTTTTATAGCGGGCTCTGGCATACCCTTTGGACCATTAATGAGACCATAGGACATTGCATAGAATTTATAGCCCTTTTCTAAGATTGTAGGAATATTGGGAAAGGCAGGCCAGCGCTTATCGTCTAATATTAAAAGGAGCTTCAATTTTCCTGCTTTCACATGAGAAATTACGTCTACACTTCCTTGAGAGACTGCATCCGTGTGTCCTCCTAAACATGAAACGACAGCTTCTGAAGGCGATTTAAAAGGGACAAATGTCCACTTTATCCCTTCCTGCAAAGCAACTCGCTCCATAGCAATATGCTGAGGTACACCTACGCCTGTGCTACCATAGGTAAATTTACCTGGATTTTTTCTCGCATATGCGATGACATCTTCAAATGTGTTCCAAGGCGCATCTACTTTAACAGCCAATGCAAAATTGTATTTGAAATACGGGGCAATTATGACGGAATCTGCTAATGGATTATATGGGAGTTTTCGTAGGTGAGGCAAAATGAGGTAAGAGCTGGTGAAGTTTGATCCTAAAGTATAACCGTCTGGCGTCGATTTCACAACAAAGTTCATTCCGATTGATCCAGTAGCTCCGATTTTACTTTCGACCACAACGGGTTGACCTACCGGTTTTTCGACAGCTTTACAGATGGCTCTTGTAAGGGAATCTCCAAATCCGGGCCCAAATCCATACACTACCGTTATAGGTCTGTTCGGATACTGTTCCTGTGATTGGCTGGTTTCAACCACCGTGGCCATCAGTGAGAAAAATACAATAATTGAAGTGATTGATAGGCTAGTTCTCGTCTTCCACATGGTCTTCCTCCTTATTTTAGTATTTGGTTAAAAATATTATGCCTACGAGAGTTCTTCATCAAAAAACCTCGCTACCAAAAATGTAGCCAATCTGATTTTTGGACAACGCTATATACATGCCAAAAGTGCTCTTTTCACCAGAGTCTTGGCTATCTGGACCTTGTACCTGTTATCTGATAAAACAATTGCCTCGGCCACAGCAGCCGCACTGGCAGCTTCCGCAATCCTCGCATCTATAGGTTTGCCTTGAATAGAATCCTCTGCAGCCTTTGGTCTCCATGGATTGGGGGCTACTCCGCCTAGCACAATCTTTACATCCTCGCAAGCCCCCCCGTTAACGGTGAGCACTAAGGCGACGCTAACGATGGCAAAGTCAACAGCTTTCCTTAGTGCAAATTTAATGTAAGTGCTTTTAGTACCACCCGATGGATTTGGCACCATGATCTCTGTTACGATTTCATCTGTGTCTAAAATTGTAGAAGTCGAGTGATGGAAAAGCTCCTCAAGTTTGGCTGTCCTCTTGCTCGTCTTTACTTGTGCGTTTAGAGCGACCAAGGCTGGAGCCATATCAGACGGATAAACAGCAAAGCATCCCTTTTTTCCGCCGAAGATACTGTGGTAACGGTTGTCTCCGGCCACAGCGTAGCAGACCCGGCCACCTTTCCTCAAACAAATAAATGATGGTCCGCACCATGGAGATGCTCTGTAGTAACAACACCTAACATCCTGGCAAAGGTTACCTCCTATTGTCCCCATATTCCTTATCTGTGGAGATCCAACAGAACGAGCTGCTTGAGCAAGTGCGTTGTATTTTTCGTTCACGATCGGAGAAGTCGCAATTTGGTCAAGCTTGGTCAGAGCACCAATTCTAAGTACCGCTTCTTCCTCTTTAATGTGATCCATAAAAGGTATGGTTTTGAGGTTCACCAGAACCTCTGGCTGTGACAGAAGTACCCTGTCCTTCAGTTCTCCGAGTAGGTCTGTGCCACCTGCGATTAACTTTGTCTTAGTCCCATATGCTTTAGACAGGGAGACTGCTTCATGGATGGTCTTCGCATTAACAAAACTAAAAGGCTTCATCTCAACTTTGGCTCCTTACTTAAAGCTTGCAGGATCTTGGCTGGCGTGATAGGAAAATCATCGAACTTCACACCGATTGCGCTGTGAATAGCATTTGCAAAGGCTGCTGCCGAAGCAGCCATCGCTTCCTCGCCCGCCCCCTTGGCCCCGAACGGGCCAACCGGGTCAGTCGGCTCTACGATAACGATAGAACTGTTCTGAGCCACATCAAGTGTCGTGGGTATCTTGTAATCTAAGCGGTTGGCATTAAGGATTCGGCCACTGACCTTATCCCGTACCACTTCCTCCATTAAGGACCAGCCCATCCCTGCTGATACGGCATACTCGAATTGTCCCTCCACTCCGTCAGGGTTTATAGCTCTCCCAGGATCAACGGCTGTGATGTAATTTATTGTTTTCACCTCCCCAGCCTCTGTATCAACCTCCACCTCAACAAAATCTGCAGAAAAGCCCTGCAAGGGAACCTTGCTCCCCCTGGTTAAGGATGCCTGGGCAATCACAGGAACGACACTGTTGATAAAGTAAGGAATTGTTTCTGGAAGGGTTTCTGAAGGCGACTGCACCGTCGGTGTGAACATGGCGTCTCTGAAAGAGAGGCGCTTCTCTGGGGTTTTCTTGACATAGATCCACCCATCTTCGATTTCTAGATCCTCGGGCTCCACCCCCACCCGCAGGGCTGCCAGCCTGAGAAGCTGGCACTTGGCATCTCTTGCAGCTAGTAACGTGGGTAACCCTACATCAAAGGTGGTATGGCTACCAGACTGTCCAGAATCGAATGGCGTAATTTCCGTGTCCCCGTTTACAACTGTTACATCATCATAGGGCATTCCCAGCCCTTCAGCTGCAATTTTGGCCACCGCTGTAAGTATCCCTTGGCCTAATTCAACTGAGCCTATAAACACAGTAGCCGACCCATCTTGATTGACCGTTAGGATAGCTGAGCCTACCCCTTGGCCACCGCCTTTCCTGACACTCGAGGTCAGTCCAATACCGATGCCTCGTTTCTTTGAACCCTGAATCATTGTTGGCCTTGCCCATCCCTTCCACTTGTTCCCCCAGCCAAACTTCTCTGCTCCGGCTCGGAGACACTCCGCCTTGGCGGCGGTCGGGTTAACATTCTTTAATAGAAACTCCAGAGGATCCATATCTATGGCTTCCGCTGCTCTGAACATTACCATTGCAAGAGAAGTGTTACTCTCTGTTGAACCAAAACCTCTAAATGACCCGGCAGGATTTGTGTTTGTATACACATTCATGACCCTAGAACGATAATTGCTCACTCTGTAGACGGCCAGAGGCTCTACTAGGGAGGTTTGTCCGATATAACCTCCAGTAATTACATGCGACCCCGTATGCATGACACAATCTCGTTCTATTGCCGTTATCCTTCCATCCTTCTTAATTCCCATTTTCCAAGATACATCTGCTGCATGACGTACGGCCAAGGGCATCGACTCTTCCTGCGTCAGTAACACCCGTACAGGTCTATGGGCTTTCTTGGCTAGCAAAGCCGCTATTCCCAAGTGTCGAAGAAATCTAGCCTTGCCGCCAAATCCACCACCCACATAGCGTGAAATAACCCTAATCTTATTCCCGGCAATACCCAAAATATTAGCAAGCTCATCACGCTGACGATGGGGACACTGCATAGACATCCATATCGTCAAGTGATCGGGGCTGTCCCAGCAGGCCACAGCTGCATGTTGCTCCCAGAAACAATGGCATTGGCTGGCTATCCTTATTTTCTCCTCTAATACAACATCCGCATCACTGAAGCCTCTCTCTATATCACCGAATTCCTCACATGTAGCATGACCTGTCGGAACCACATTGCTTGGATCTTTACTTCCATAATCCAATTGAGGATGCAGTACAGGGGCATCTTTTTTCAATGCTTCTTCTACGCTAAAAACAGCCTGCAGTACCTCATACTCCACCTCTATCAGACTGAGTGCCTCTTCCGCTATTTCCACGGTCTCAGCTGCCACAGCTGCCACATCGTCTCCCACCCACCGCACCTTATCATCAAGAACATAATAGTCTTTAGCTTTAGGGTCATGGTGAAGAGCTGCAACCTGAGGAACGTCTTCATATGTCAGCGTGGCTATTACGCCGGGGAGTTTCATGGCTTTACTTGCGTCAATCTTCAAAATGTTCGCGTGAGCATATGGACTCCTGAGGATCTTTACTTGCAGCATTCTGGGGAGTTGTACATCTACTGTAAATATCCCTCTACCCGTTACCTTATCGTACGCATCTTTACGGACTAAACGTTTTCCAATGTACTTGAACTCCTTAGTCATTTGTTGCGTCCCCCCATCATTTCTGCTGCGGCCATTACCGACTCAATTATCTTGACATACCCGGTGCACCTGCACAGGTTGCCTGCCAGGGCCTCTCTCACCTCTCTTTCTGTCGGGTCGGGATTTTTGTCAAGCAATGCTTTTGTCGTAAGAATTATCCCAGGCGTGCAAAACCCGCACTGAAAGCCTGCTTTCTCCATAAACGCCTTCTGTATGGGGTGGAGTTCTCCGGTGACTCGGTGTGCCAATCCTTCGATGGTCGTGACTTTCTTGCCATCGCAGTCAACGGTCAGCATCATGCAAGATAGAACGGGTCTTCCATCCATAAGGACGGTGCAAGTTCCGCACTCCCCCCGGTCGCAGCTTATCTTCGTGCCAGTGAGTCCTAGCACATGCCTAAGAGTATACGCGAGCGAGTGCCAGGGCTGAACTCTGTCGCCAAGCTTGAACTCATAAGGTTCCTCATTCACTACAACCCTTATGAGCACTTCTTCCGGCATGGATGCTCCCCAGTGTTCGGTCATAACATGGAGTTTCAACGCATGGAATGTGTCGAGTATAGTCGAGCAATAAGGGCAAGTTTGCTTCATTACTTCAGCCTCACCCATGCAAAACTGACTTTTTGAAATTTCCCCGAGACCCTTTCCCTTATCTTTATCCATTTGCTCCACCCTGTCTGCAGTCCTAGTTTTTTGTTCGCATCTTATTTTAACTTATTTTGATCCGTTCGATCCTAGGAATAAACTTTCACTTGAAATTCTGGGAGTGGCTCATATTCCTCATTTTTTCCGTCAAAAAAACCTTCATCGCCTGTCGACCTCCAGTCCGCCTTTGTGACGAGATATCTGTTTTACCCTATTTTATCCGTTGCCCTATCTCACTTGCGGCTTCCACCACCATATGGCTAAACGTATCGATTTTGGACCCGGCGATACGAGTAGCAGGGCCAACGATACCTAATCCTCCTACTAATTTCTGGCCCTGATCTAATATTGGAGCAGCAATCGCACGTGCTCCAGGGTCCACTTCATCAACGCTTATAGCAAAACCCCTCTTGCGAATGAGCCTCAGATCTCTCTTTAATTTGACGGGATCCGTGATCGTATTTCTGGCAAGTTTAGGGAGACCCTCTTCTTTAATGATCCTATCCTGCTCAGCTTCATCGAGATGAGCCATCATCACTTTCCCCGATGCTCCTGCGTGCATAAATAAAGCTCGACCCAGGTCCGATGAATACCTTAACGGTTGGTTACTTTCGATGCGCTCGATTATGATAACTTTATTCCTTTGATGGGACAGCAAATTTATTGTCTCCTCGGTCTCTTTCTGAAGACGTTGCATCACTGGCAGGGCAATTTCAACAATACTTAACTGGTCCCGCAATGTCTTAGTCAACTCAAATATCTTAAAGCCTAGTCGGTAACATCCTTTATGCCCGAACTCCTCGATGAGGCCCTTCGATTTTAAATTAGCAATGTATCTGTATGTTGTGCTTAAGGGTAAATTTAAAAGAGATGCTATTTTGCTGACGTCTAGAACGGGGCGGCTTTTATCAAAAAGGAATAAAATGTCTGTTGCCTTTTGGAAAGTGTTATTTAATTGCACGGTTTTTATTCTCAAAATCTGAGAATTAAGTTTTCATTTATTAATAATCTTTTATCAAACCCTTAAAACGTTGTCAACATTTTTTTGTTCTGCTTCTGTGATCAAGATGAAACTCACCGTAATTGTTCAGAAAGTAGATTACAAATATTCTCAACGGATTCTTTATTTATTAAAAGGGGGATCGGGATGATCCATTTTTATGGTATGTCTTTGCGACAGCAATGAAGAGTCAGGGGGTGGGGGGGGGCGGTGTATCCATGTAGGAGGTTGTTGGGATGGAAGGAGCCAAGAAGAAGGGAATAAG
>Ga0214473_10003280_pt1 | contig 19649 bp, 12 predicted proteins | sample RVTome_7_FD_203509 | JGI IMG/M metagenome (GOLD analysis project Ga0214473, IMG submission 203509) | Soil microbial communities from uranium-contaminated site in the Upper Colorado River Basin, Wyoming, United States - RVT98D197 | ecosystem: Environmental > Terrestrial > Soil > Contaminated >... | reverse complement strand
TTGCTATACGCTTCCTTCAAACCCTGCCTCACGGCAACGCTCTTGCGCTTCGCTAACACTTCACCTCCATCAGGTTGTGTAGAGGACTTTCACCTCCAGGTTGCCGAACATGCTCGGCGCACATAAAGCGGCCACCGCCAGGAGCGCCGGCTTAACCTGCTTCAATTCGGCGACGATGTCTGCATAGTGGTAGTGCCTTAGCTCCCGGTGCAGAACCACCATTGCGGCCGCGAACAAACACAAACTGATCACATAGCCAACGTTGCGTATCAGGCTTCTTCTCATAAACGGCCCGTTCTGTTGCCCTATCGAACTTTTGCAGAACCCGCACCCCGCTTCTACTCATTGGTCAGAATGGCTGGAGCTTTCCATCCACGACAAGCGGTCCAGCCCCGCTGCCAGAAAAGTATGCCAAATCCAAGGGCAAAGCTCAAATAATTATCTCGTCGCAAGATGAGTTGTTTTGCTTTCCGACGGCGCTTCAGGTAGAATCTGAACGCGTAATGAAGACACGACCGAGTCATCTAAGGTATGCTCTGCTCCTCCTGCCGGTTTTCGGCGTCTTGTCCTGCGCTTCGGTGCAACGGCGCGCCGACTGGCCTCAATATGACTCGAATCCCTTCGTCATTGCCCTTGACATCCCGGCTCCGGAAGACGACAAGGGCAGCATCATAGTGGCGGACCTCAACGGCGACGGTCTGAAAGACTACCTCGTGACGGTTCCGGGACATATTGCGGCTTACGACAACGGCGGCCGGAAGCTGTGGATTCTCAAAACCGACATTCGATTGTCGATGGATTCGGAGCAGTGGGGCCTGCCGGGGCAGCACGCACCAGGAGTCCAGGCCGCCGACGTGAACCGCGATGGGCGGGTGGAAGTTCTCTTTTTGACCGAAGACAGTACTATTCATGCCCTGGACGGCCGGACCGCCTCAACGGAATGGACGGCGCGACCTGCCGTCCCGAAAGGCGCAGCACAATGGGAGCATCTGGTGGTTGCATCTTTCCACGGCCAGGGTGACACCGACCTGCTCCTGCAGGCAACGAACAAAGACGGCTACCGGATGGGGCGATACCTCAGCGCGCACAGGATAAGCGATCTCCGCAAAGGCAATCTCGAACCAGTTTGGCAGATGGACGATTTTCTGGCCTGCGCCCACACCGCTGCGCGTGTTGCCGACCTCGACCTCGACGGGAAAGACGAAGTCATTGGCGGCACTCTGGTCAGCAGCGAAGGGAAGCGTCTGTACCAGTTCCCTCTGACGGGCCATATCGACGCCGTCGCCATTGCGGATGTTCGCCCCGACCTGCCGGGGCTGGAGGTGGTCGCCCTGGAAGAGGGCGACCGGCGAAGCAAGGAGCGCGACCGTGTATTTCTTGCAAACGCAAATGGCTTGATATGGCAAGCCAACCACGAGAATAGAGAACCCCAGGACGATGCCGTCGGAGATTTCGACCCGGCCCGGCCGGGGCTGGAGATCTATTGTCGGCACCGAGGGACGGGTCTGGCCGCCAATCCCATTGCGAAAGAGGAATTCCCCGCAAATGGGTATCAGAAGCCGTTTGTACTTGATGCAAAAGGGAGCGTGATATCCGATTACAGCAGCAAAGACGTGATGCCCGAGGGTTGGACGCCGATGGGGCTGCAAGTGTGCCAGACGATTCACTGGGACGGCGCCGCCAAGGCCCTGGTTGTGGCGACTGAACGAGAGCAAAACGGCAACGTCGCTCTCTTTGATCCGATGGGGGGCAAATTCCTGCTCCGCTTGAAGGACGAGAAAGCAGACCGGCTATACGTGGTGGATGTCTGCGGCGACTGGCGGGAAGAAATAATCATACTCAACGGCAGCGAATTGCACATTTATCACAACCAGGAGCCAAATCCGGATCCGGATCATGCCAGATTGTGGGACGAACCCCACTATCGGCGCAGCAAAATGACGTGGAATCGCTCAACCAATTAAAGAATGAATGTCACGAGGGGCAGTGGTCATCTCTGCCCGTTCAACAAAGTCACTACATATTGGAGAAAGGTTATGCCAGAGTTTCTCAGACACACCAGGGCACAGGCCCCGCGGAATGCCAGGAGCGGCATGGGACGACGCGAGTTTCTGGGTTCGGCGATGGCCGCTGCCGTAGTCTCGCAAGTAGCCGGGTCGGGTACAGCCGGCGCAGCGGCGAAGGAACGAAGCTCACAAGCATACGTCGAGCGAATGGACACGCCCATTGCGGCCCGGTATCAGGTGGTGGTCGCGGGCGGAGGGCCGAGTGGAGTGATCGCAGCCCTTGCGGCGGCCCGAAGCGGCGCCGATACGCTGCTGGTCGAGCGGTATCCCTTCCTCGGCGGCAACGGAACCGCGGGATTGATGACGTGCTACAACGGTTTTCGCAATCAGAAGCCGCCCGAAGCACTGCAAACCGTCAAGGGAATCCCCGCCGAGTATATCGCTGAGCTGGTCCGCTTGGGCGGCATCGCTGACGAGGATTCGTATCCAAAGGCCAAACACGACGTGGCGAGCGGCGATCTGCCCTACTGCATCGGGTTTGATCCCGAGGCGGCCAAAGTGGCGTCGCTGAACCTGATTCAGAAGGAAGGCGTCAAGCTGCGCCTTCACAGTTGGATCGCAGGGCCGATGCTTGACGGTTCCCGCGTCACGGGGATCATCGTGGAGTCCAAGTCCGGCCGGCAGGCTATCGCCGCCGACGTTGTCATAGACGCGACCGGCGATGGTGACATGGCGGCGCGGGCGGGCGCGCCCTTCATGAGTCCGGCCCAGCAAGGCGACCGCATGAATATGAGTTTCATGTACCGTTTGGGAGGGCTGCCCTCCAGCATCGAAGGCAATTACGGCGGAATTCGGATCGGCGACCGCGTCGTCAAGTGGGGTCCCGGCTTCGGCGGAGATGCACTGGACGTTGAGAACCTCACTCGCGCCGAGGTCGAATGCCGGCTGAAGCTCTGGGAAGATGTCCAGCAGATGAGAAAGAAACCAGGCATGGAGTCGCTCTACCTGATGGAGTCGGCCACCGGCATTGGCGTTCGCGAGACGCGCCGCATCCTGGGCGAATACGTTGTCACCGAGCAGGACGCGATCAAAGGAATACACTACCCAGATGTAATCGCCATCAGCTCGAATCCGATGCCCAGCTATCACGGCAAGCGATTCTTCTTCGAGCACGAAGGCTTTGAGATCCCCTACCGCTCGCTGGTTCCCAAGAAAATCGAAGGGCTCGTGCTGACGGGACGCTGCATCTCGTGCGAGCAGGCGCCGTTCCAGTCGGCCCGCTCGATGGCCCCCGCGATGGCCATCGGGCACGCTTCAGGCTGCGCCGCGGCCCTGTCGGCCAAAGGCCAGGTCCCGCCGCGAAAGCTCGACGTCAAGGCGCTGCAGAAGCTCCTACGCAGCCAGAATGCTGAACTGCGGGCATAAATACAGCACACAAGACCCGAGGCGGCGGCTTACTCCGGCAGAGCAAGCCGCCGATTCCCCGGACCTCGGAATATTCGAGAATCAAGCTGTGGGACGTTCGACTGCCCCGCCTCGACTTGGCTGACCTTAGTCAAGCAGGCCCATGAGCACCAGTTGAGCTTCCTGACGAATGTTGACCGACTTACGCAGTTCCTGCTGCGCGACGGCCAAGTCCTTTTTGGCCGCTTCTCTGGCCGTACGCAGGGCGGCAAGCTGCTTCTTGATTTCATCCGGGCTTGTCGATTCGTTCCTCAGCGAGGTCCGCAATGCCTGGGAGGCTTTCTCCAGCGCCGTCATTTCACCTTCTTGAGCGGCGCCAGGCTGGTCCCCCTGGGCCCCACGGCGCCCGCCGCCGGGGAACATCCCGCCACGGCCGGATCCGGAGATCTGCCGGGTGAGCTGATCGACCTTCATAACGCGAGGTCCGAGGGTCTTCCACTCCGCCTCTGTGGCCCCGAGCTGCTCTCTGGTGCGCTGCTCCATCATCTGACGCATCTGCGCAGGGTCAAACTGCCGGTCCCCGCCCGCTCCGGGCTGCCCACCCCGCTGACCGCCGCCTGCCGCTGCTTGGTCCGTGCCAGTGCCCCTTTGGCGGGGCGCTCTGTCCTGTGCCACTGCCACGCTGAGGACCAGTGCCGCCACGAGGCACACCACCAGCCCGAACATGATTCTGCGATTAAACATACCTAAGTCTCCTGTGAAAAAATGTTGGTAAAATAGTTGCCTGGCCCATCCAGCCAGGTCTCCACCTGTGTCAAAGACCCCGCAACCGCAGGACGTCCGTCGTTCTATCTATGAAAGTTAAGACGAGCCGCGATGCTTTTTTATTGCAGATTGTTTTGAAGTGGGGAAGTAGATTCTTCTCCCTGTGGCGGGCTGCCCGCTTGGCCACTGTATGCAAGGGACTACTCTGAGCGACTCGGCCCCCTACCGGGGGCTGCCAGAACTCTTTGGTCATTCTCTCGGTCTGGCCCCAGTCGGAGTGCCCATCCATGAAGGCCCCGTTGCAGCCGTCCTTGCGGCGAGCGCGGGCCACGCGCCGTTCTCTATCGTCGCCGGTTGGCAGATGCCCGCCATTCCAGACGTCGAACTCGCCTCTGCCCGTTAATCCCCCTTTTTCTTTGATGACCGGGCGCAATCATTGCTGGTCCGGATCGAGTGTGACAGGTTCCGAGCCGGGCGCCGAGAGTCCCCGGCGATGAAGAAGAGAGCCCTCAAGTCTGTACAGGGCAACCAGGGCCTTGAGATAATTGGCGACCGCCTGTATCTCGGCAATCTGGCTGGCGACAAAGTCCCGCTGCGCCTGGCCGACGAGAAGCGAAGTGGACTTGCCGACCCGGAATTTCTCAGTCTCAGCGCGAAGTTTCTCCTCCTGGAAATTGCGCGTAGCGGTGGTTGCGGAAATCTGTTCCTGTGTTCGGGTCACCTCGATATAAGCGGAGCGAACGTCAACCTGTACAAGCTGCGAAAAATTTTCAAGGGCCTCACGAAGCTGCTGCCGACCGGCCAGCGCGCGGGTGTGCTGCGCCCGGGCGCTGCGGTTTATGGGCGACCCTTCGAAAACCAGGCCCCAGGTGGCGTCGTAACGGTCCTCATCTATGTTGTCTGTCGCCCTGTTGAACGTGTCGGCATAGCCCGTCTTGCCAAAGGAAATAAACGTATCCAGCCTGGGAAGCAGCCCGTTCTTGGTTCGTGCAACCTCGAGATCACCGCGCTGTATCTGAAGCCGGGCCTGATTCAGGTCCGGACGCATTTTCATCGCGACCGCAACGCGCTGTTCGACGTCATCGAGCCGGACGTCCGGCGACGTGGTGTCATATTCAAGAATGATGTCTCTGTTCCAGTCGATGTTCCCCGATGGGTTCAGGAGCCGCAACAGGTCCAGGCGTTCCTTGGCCAGGGTGCTGCGTGCGTTGATAAGGTTCTCCCGTCGCAGGGCCATCTCCGCCTGGGCCGCGGCAAGCTCCGTCTCGGCAAGGTCCCCTATCCTGATTCGCTCCTCGGCCTCGGCCGTTTGCTTTTCGGCGAGGCTCAGCGAGTCGGTGTAGATTTCGATCTGCCTTTGGGCAAGGGCGTAATCCCAGAACTTCGACTCGACCTGTTCGAGAAGGATTTCCGTAAAGCCTCGAAGCTCGTACTGCGATATGAGCGTGTCCAGCCTGGCCTGATTCACGCGTGCCAGATTGGCTCGGACGTCGAACCCCTGCAGAAGCGCCTGGGTCACGGTCAGCCCGAGACGGTTGGCGGTGAACGTGTCGCTGTACAGCGAGGAGTCCGTGTAGCTTGTGCTGGCCTCGAGGTCGAGGGCCGTGCCGCTCGGAAACAGCTTTGACAGAGACACCGAGCCCGTAATCGAGTCCACTATAGAGTTCTCCGTACTGGAACCGGCTCGAGAGAGCCTGCTGGCCACGGATCTTCTGGGGGATATTTCCCCGTTCAGGAGCGGATCGAAAACGGCAAGCTCCTCCTGCTCGAACGTCTGCTGTATCTGCGGATTCATTCGTTCGATGATGAGCGACTGGTTGTTCTCCATCGCCAGCAGAATCGCTTCCTGGACCCCGATCTTCAAAGGACCTTCAGGGGTGGCAACTTCGTTGGGTGGTAGCCTCAAAGGCGGAGCCTTTGGGGATGCTTCCTCGGAGGGTGGCCATCCCCAAGCTGCGCTTGAGGCTGCCACCCGCCCGGAGTCGCTTGCCGGCACGGATGCGCACGAGGACATCAGCATCGTTTGAGAAATCAGTATTAAGCCGCACAGCACAACGGCTGCTTTTTCAATAGAAGCAAGCATCTTTTCGTTATTGGTCAGTGTGCATCTTTCACGTTGGCTTGGCCGGGCGGCGCTGATCCCGGCTTCAGACGCTCAAAGAACGAATACACCACGGGGACAAACACAAGCGTAATCAGCGTTGAGCTGGTAAGCCCGCCGATGACAGCCCTGGCCATAGGCGCCTGTGCCTCACCGCCTTCGCCGAGCCCGAGAGCCAGCGGGACCAGGCCGATGACCGTCGTCAAGGTCGTCATAAGAATCGGCCGCAGGCGCCTCCGGCCAGCTTCTTCGATGGCTGCTTGGAGCGGCATCGAATCTCGATGACGCAATAGATTGGTGTGGTCCACCAGGAGTATCGCATTGTTGACAACGATCCCTCCAAGCATGATGCATCCGATGAAAGACTGTATGTTGAAAGTGGTCCGCGTCAGAAACAGCATCAGAATCACCCCGATTGCGGCCAGCGGCACGGAAAACATCACGACAAAAGGATCACGCAAGGATTCGTACTGGCACGCCATAACCATGTAAACAAGCACCAGCGCCAGGATGAAACTGAACAGAAGCTCGTGAAACGACTTCTGCTGCTCTTCGTAATCACCGCCAAAGCCAATTGTGAAATCGGGCGGCACGGGAATCTGTTGAAGCCGTTCCCGCAATTCCGAGAGAACCGAGCCCATGTCCCTGCCGCTTATTTCGGCCGAGATACTGACGAAACGCTCCTGGTTCTTTCGCTCGATCAATACGGGCCCCTTTCGCGGTCCGACCGTCACGACGTTCCGCAGAACGACAGGCTCGCCTTCGGCGTTGGTGATCGTCAGGTCGAGAATCTCTCTAAGGTCCATCTGCTCGGCGTCCCTAAGCTTGACAAGGATGGCATATTCGTCTCCGGCCTGGCGATAGTAGCCGGCCCGCGTCCCCGAAAGGATCGTCTGAAGAACGCTGGCTATCTTCGAGACGGTCAGGTGCATATCGGCGGCTTTCTGGCGGTCGATCAGGACAAGCTCCTCGGGGTTTCCCGACTCTCGACTGACCCGGGCGTCCGTGACCCCCTCAATGGATTCGATAATTTCTTTGACCTGGGCGGCCAGATGATCCGCCATCTGAAGGTCGTGACCCCGAACTTCAACCTGGACCTTGTCTGCCCCTTGTGTAGCCATGCGAAAGACAAACAGGCCCTGGTCGGCGCGGGTTCGGATAATCATACCCGGGATGTTGCTCAGCTTGCCACGCAAGTCTGCCGCGATCTGCTCGCTCGACCTGGTTCTCTGGGATTGAGGCTTCAGCGAGATGCGAAGATCGCCGGTATGGCCGGCCGATCCGTACCACCGGGAGCCGCCGACGTTCGTCACGGTATTCCTTATCTCCGGGACCGACTCATTGACGATTTTCTCGATCACCTTGAATTTCTCATCCAACAAGCCCAGCCTTGTGCCAACCGCCATCTCGACCTCGGCTCGAACCACGCCCTCGTCCGAACTGGGCATCAACTCGGTGCCGATGTAGGGCGTGATCAGCAGGCTTACCGTGAGCAGTAGCGCGGCAATCACCACAACGAAGGCACGATTCGACAAGGCCAGGTGCAGGAGCTTCCTGTAGCCGTTCTCCAGGGACTTAAGGTATCGCCCGCTGACATCGAATACCCTTTTGTGAAAAGCGTGTTTGGACTTCTCATCGACCGGTGCGGCTGGAACGATGCGGGCGGACAGCATCGGGACGAGCGTCAGGGCCACTGCCAGCGAGCACAACAGCGAAAAGCCGACTACGATGGAGAGCTGCTTGAACATGACCCCCGACATGCCTCGCACGAAGATCAGCGGCAGGAAAACCACCACCGTCGTCAGTGTGCTGGCCATCACAGCCGCGCTGACCTCCTCGGCCCCATCGACGGCGGCACGCTCCAGCGCCTCCCCCGACTCCCTCATGCGGAAGATATTCTCGAGCACGACGATGGAATTATCCACTAACATGCCGATCCCCAGGGCCAGGCCGCCAAGCGTCATGATGTTCAGGGTGAAATGGGTGAAATACAGCAAGGCAAAGGTGGCGATGATTGAGACCGGGATGGCCGTGGCAATCACGATGGTGCTGCGGAAGTTGCGAAGAAAGAAAAGCAGTACGACAATCGCCAGCGCGCCTCCATAAATCGCGGACGAACCGACGTTGCTGATGGAACGCACGATATAGTCGGAGCTGTCGATAATGGGGATAATCTTTATCTGGGGTATGTCGCGGTTGATGCGCTCCAGCTCGGCCAGCGCCGCGCGGGCGACCTCCACGGTGTTCTTGCCCGACTGCTTGTAAACGGAAAGCCATATCCCCGGCACACCGTTGACTCGGACGATCCGCGTGACCCTCTGCCACGAGTCTTCCACAAGGGCGATTTCCCTCAACTGGATCGGCGCACCATGTCGGATGGCGATCACAGTATCCTGAAGCTGTTTGAGGTCGGTGTATTCGCCCGGCGTCCTGATGGTAATCTCGAGATTGCCTTTCTCGATGGTGCCGGCGGGGATGTTGACGTTTCCCTCGCGTATGCGCGCCATGATGGATTCGAGCGGTATAGCCAGCGCGTTGATTTTGGCCGGGTCGAGAGCGACGTGTATCTCGCGATCGAGACCTCCCCGGACAGAAACGGCCGCTACGCCTGGAACGCGCTCGAGCCGATACTGCACCTGTTCGTCAATGATCTGCCGGGTCTGGATGGGGTCCAAGTTGCTGGAGGCGCCAAGGCTCAATATCGAGAAGCTGGCCAGATCGTATTTGCGAAGCGAGGGCCGCAGCGCGTCTTCGGGCAAGTGGTCGATAATGCGGTCTATGCGGTCACGAATGTCATTGGCGGCGGCGTCCAGGTCCGTCCCCCAGGCAAATCTTACTCGGACTGTGCCCTCACCCTCGACCGAAGTCGAGGTCAGCTCCTCGACCCCCGGCACGGCGCTGACGGCCTGCTCGATCGGTCGGGCGATAAGCTCCTCGATTTCCTCGGGACCGGCGTTCTCATAATCGCATGAGATGCTCAGAGTCGGATAGGTAATATCCGGCATCAGATCGATGGGCAGCCGCAGCAGTGAGATCATCCCGAGAATAACGACGATCAGCACCACCATAATCGTGAAAATCGGCCTGTGGACGGCGAAGCGTGAGAGCCTCATCGCGAACCTCCTGACCTTGCGTCCACGGGGGGCGTCCGTTCGTCCTTCGTCCCTCGTCCGGGGCTGTCCGGCATTGTAATTTCAGAGCCGTCCTCCAGAAGATGATTGCCGATGGTGACCGCCTCGCCTGAAATCTCCGGCTCCGTGATTTCGACCAGCTCACCGCTGATGATGCCGGTCGTCACCGGAACGAAACATGCCTTGCGATTCTGCAGATCTGCGACGAAAACCCCCTCCTTACCGTCTCTTTTAACCAGCGCCGCAAGCGGGATCAGCGTGGCGTTTTCATGCCGGGCGAACTCGACTTTCGCCCTTATAAACATTCCCGGCCTCAGCAGCAGGTCGGGATTCGGCACCTCCACTTCCACCCTCGCCTGCCGGCTGCTTTCCTTCAGCAGCGGCGCGATTCGAGTGATAGCGCCGGGGAACGTTCGGCCTGGGTAAGCATCGGTGGAAACAACCGCCTGCTGGCCTATCGTGACTTTTGGGTAGTCCCTCTCGATCACGTAAACCACCGCCTTCAGCGGATTGTTCTGGAGAACCGAGACTATGGGCTGATTCATCTGGAGCAAGGCTCCTTCGTCCACGAATCGCTCACCCACGACCCTGGTTTGATCGCCTTCCTCCCAGAAGGCATGGACCTTGGTGTAGGAAAGCCGAACGAGGGCCGTTTTCAGAGCGGCTTCCCTCTGGCTCACCTGAGCCAGGGAAACCTTGTGTCTGGTCTCGCAGGCGTTGAAGGCCGCTTCCGAGACGTCCAGTTGCGAAGCCGAGGCGATCTGTTTTTCACGAAGCGCCTTCGCCCTTTCGTATTCACGTTTGGCGATATCGAGATCGCTGGCGCAATTGGCGGCATTCGCCTTGGCGACCTGCACCTCGGCCCGGGCCTGCTCGAGCTCCTGGGCGAATTCCTCGTCGTCCAGAACGGCAATGGCCTGGTTATGAGTAACCGTATCGCCGACGTCCACGAGCAATTCCCGCAGCCAGCCTGCGACCTTTGAGGCAACAACGAACTGCGACTTCGGCTCCAGGGAACCGGTAAAGACCCCGACATCGTTAATGGGGCCTTTGCGAATCGGCTGGGTCTCAACGGCCACCGCGACGGCGGAACGGACTGGCTTTTTCACCGCTTCGGAGCCGGTAACCCGCTGGTACACCCCCCAGCCGGCCATGACTGCGACAACCACAACAAGCAGAACCAACAAAAGCTTTTTCATTGATCGTTCCCAAATAACCACCGAGCACGCGGTCGGCGTGAGCCGGCCTGCGCGCACAGGCACCCTGAGCACAAGCGAAGGGCCTTCCGGCACAACCGCAGGCTCCACCCGGATATTATATCAGAATGCCCGGCGCTGTCCAAATCCGTCTGAGAAAGTGTGATAAATTCCACGATCGCTCGTGACGACGGCCATGCTCAATTCCGGCAGCTAAGACGCCGATTTCAAACGTTTATTTCACATAGGCGATTGTTTTCCCTGCCGGGGCGATTTCTTCCTTGCTGCCTTGCAGCCAGCCGCGCAGGGCAGCAATTATAAGTCGCCGTGATTTTTTGCTTGACAAGAGGAATGATAATCTGCTATAGATAGCAAACAGAGACGTTCTTCGGTCTCACGAATTAGGAGGATTATGATCATGCATATGAAACTTATCTATTCAATCACCCTTGCTGTACTGTTAGCGGCGGCCGCCAGCGTTCGGGCGGAGACGGTAACGATCGGCAGCGATGCCGACACCTACATTCGCGATGACGTGGTCCGTGGCGGCCTTGAGTTTATGGACCTCCACGGTGGAGGTGCGGACTTCGCCGGTTATCTGCGTTTCGATCTGGCCAAGATCAATGTCCTGACGGTTCAGAGTGCAACCCTGACGCTGTCCGTGTCCGGGGGGGCGTCGCGCAACGATACGGTTGTCGGCGGACGTTTTTCTCTGTATGGCCTGGATAAAGTTGTCGGCAACACGCCTCAGGACTGGGACGAAACCGTTTTGACCGAGGGTAACATCGGAGTCGAGTGGAGCACCAACAACGGCGTCTCGGTGGTTAACGTCACCGATCTGGATGACGATGTTGCGGGAATCACCGAGACCGTCACTAATGCTTCCGCCGGGGGCTGGGCCGCAGGAACCACGATTGTCGTCACGGGAGAGCCGCTTGTCCGCTTTATTCAAAGCCGAGTTGATGACAATGGTTTGGTCACGTTCATTCTGCGGGACGACGACGGCGCCGACAGGGGATATGGGCTGGCCACCAAAGAAAACGCCACTGAGAGCTATCGTCCGAAGCTGGAGCTCACCGCGGTGTTAGGAGCGAGAACTGCAGCGACGGTACCCCATCCGGCTAATGGAGCTTTAGATGTGCCCCGCGATGTGACACTGAGTTGGACTCCGGGGGAGTCCGCCGTTAAGCACGACGTGTACATAGGGACCAGTTTCGACAATGTCAAATCGGCAACTCCGACGACCGACCCGGCCGGTGTTTACCTGGGACGGACTGACCCAAATCGCTATCCTGACAGCGGCGCGCTTCGCATGGACTTTGATCAGACGTACTACTGGCGGGTCGATGAAGTCGATGCGCCGCCCAGTAATACCGTCCATGTAGGTATCATCTGGAGTTTCGCGACGGAGCCGCTTGCGATTCCAATTCCGGGCACGAATATCACAGCCATAGCCTCCAGCCAGACGGGAAATCAAGGACCCGAGAATACGCTGAACGGCTCCGGCCTGGACAACACCGGCTTGCTGCACGGCGTTGAAGGCCCCACCATGTGGCTGAGCGACAAGACCGGCGTGCAGCCCACCTGGATCGAATTTCAGTTCGATAAAATCTATCAACTCCACGAAATGTGGGTATGGAACGCGAATGAAAGTCTGGAGCCGCTGGTCGGCTTGGGATTCAAAGACGTGACCATTGAATACTCGGCCAATGGTGTCGATTACCTAAGACTCGGCACAACTCACGAGTTTACCCAGGGGCCTGGTACGCCCGACTACGCGCACAATACGACCGTTGACTTGAGCGGGGTAGCAGCGAAGTACGTCAGGCTCACGCCCACGAGCAACTGGGGAGGCGTCTTTAGCCAATATGGTCTGAGCGAGGTGCGATTTTTCAGCATCCCCGTCTTTGCAAGAGAGCCGAGTCCGGATTCGGGAGCGACAAATGTGGATGTGGATATGACCCTTGGCTGGAGAGCAGGCAGACAGGCGGCCCGTCACGATGTGTACGTCGGCGCAGACCCGAATGCTCTGACCCTGGCCGGCTCCGTCACGCAGCCCGCTTTCGATACGGCTTCGCTGGGCTTGGCCCTGGAGCAGAGCTACTACTGGCGAGTCGATGAAGTCAACGACACCCAGACCCCCGCAACGTGGCAAGGCGATCTTTGGAGTTTCTCGACGCGGGAGTTTCTCGTCGTCGATGATTTCGAGGACTACAACGAGTTTGAGCCTTCGACGGTGTATAACACGTGGCAGGATGGATTTGCCAATCCGACGACAAACGGCTCGGCCATCGGTTATACTGTGCCATTCCAGCCTACCATGGAGACCGGCACCGTTCACGCCGGCAGCCAGTCGGTGCCGCTGATGTACGACAACATGGCTGCAACGTTCTCGCAGGCCAGCGTGAACACCAAAGACTTGGCAATCGGCCAGGATTGGACCGTCGGTGTACCAACGACATTGGTTTTGTGGTTTCATGGCCGTCCCGCCAACGCCACAACCGAGCGGATGTATGTAAAGGTTAACGGCTCGAAGGTCCTTTATGGCGGGGATGCACTGGACCTTGCCCGGCCGCAGTGGACGCAGTGGAATATCGACCTGGCGGCGTTCGGGGTCAATCTCAATAGTGTCACGACGCTGAGCATAGGTTTCGAGAGGACCGGCGCCGCCGGCGGCACGGGCACGATATTCATTGATGACATCCGGCTGTACAGGCAAGCGCCGCCGCTTCCCGCGGAAGTGGTCTGGGTCGAGGCGGAAACTGGAACCGTCACTGCACCCACCCGGCTTTTTGATGATCCGAACGCCTCGGGCGGTCGATACGTCAGCACCGAACCGGGCACGGCCGACGCAGGTACCACTCCCCCTTATCCGAGTGGCACGGCAAGCATTCCCTTTACCGTTAAAGGTGGCACCTACACGCTGCGTTTTCGTATCGGATTCCCCGGCGGCGACGATTCCTGCTGGATCCGGATTCCGGATGCGACCACCCCATCGCCCGTTCACACCAGCGGCTGGGTTCACTTCAATGACATCCCGACGGGAGATTTCTGGCACTGGTCGCAGCAGGTCAAGAGCGAAGACCAGTCCGGCGAACCCCCGGTTCAGTTCACACTTGCCGCCGGGACACATACCCTGGAGATTTCGTACAGAGGGGCTGATTTGAGGATTGATGCTGTCGTGTTCTCGAAGGCTGACTAAACGCCCCAGAGGGGGAATCTTTCCCTGGGTGTTTTGGGGTCTGCGCAATTGCAGCGAGGCTAATGCTGGGATTCGTATCACTTCGGGGCTTGTATTGAGCTATTCAATACAAGCCCCGCTCATTTTTCCGGCGGGATTCTGCTTGACAGCCGGGGTGTAATTGTGGTATCTTTACAATAGGCAGGGTTTCTGCATCTTTGATCGTTTTGGTAAGAGTGAGGTTTTCTTTCTTTTTTGACAATCATGAAGGGAGGACACAAAATGTTTCACAAATCATCTAAACGAATTGTAGTCGGCATTTTCGTTGCCTTGTTGGCATTGACAGTGCCGGGCTATGCGGTAACAAACGTCAGAGTCTCGAACTACGGAGGCGGCCATCAACTCTGGTTTGAGGTTGAGGATTTTGACGAACGCGATCCTGCTAATGACAGTAGTTTCGCCTTGAGTGACGAACCCGGCGCCTTTGGCCGGTCCATCAGGTGTGCTAGTTCTACCGACGGTGCCGGCATGATTCGCTGGACGTTCAATATCGGCTCGGCCGGCGGCAAGGCCGGCACCTGGTATTTCTGGGGCCGGGTGATCAACCCCAACAATAATTCCAGTTTCATGCTGGTGGACGGACACCCGGGCGACCAGGTCCCATTTACGCTGCCGGTGAGTGGCTTAGTCAACGGTCAGCGGGTGTTCGAGCAATCGGGCCTCGGAACCAACTGGGTATGGGCCCCGACTGCAGGCAGTGCAGGCGAAGACGCACATACCAAAACGCTTAAGGACGGTGAAAACACGATGTATATCCTCCCCCGGGAATCCGGAGCGATCTGGGATGTCTTCTTATGGACGGATGATCCCGCCTACGTGCCCACCGATGCGGATTATCAAAATGCCAAACCCCCTGTTCTTGGCAAAGCCAAAGGTCCAAGTCCGGCTGACGGGGCGACGGATGTACCTCGCGAGGTGGTTCTGAGTTGGCAGCCGGGAAAGTATGCGGCGGCCGTCAATGGGCACAGGGTTTTCTTCGGTACGGTATTCAGCGACGTCAACGACGGCACCGCCGACGTTGCCCAGGATGCCAACAACTATGCTCCGCCCCAACGCCTTGCTTTCGAGACGACTTACTACTGGCGCGTCGATGAGGTCAACGCCCCGCCGGATTCGACGGTACACAGAGGCAATGTCTGGAGCTTTACGACTGAGCCTGTCGGCTACCCCATTAGTGGCGCGAAGATCATCGCCACAGCATCGAGCACAGCCGGGCTGGATTTTGGTCCCGAAAAAACCATCAACGGCTCGGGACTCAATGCCAACGACTTGCACTCGGTGGATGTGATGGGCATGTGGCTCAGCGGCAGCGACCCGCAGGGGGCTTGGATCCAATATGAGCTTGACAAGGTTTACAGCCTGCACCAGATGTGGGTGTGGAATGGCAATCAAGCCTTCGAGGGTCTCTTCGGTTTCGGGCTCAAGAGTGTTACCGTCGAATGCTCGACGAACGGAACCGATTGGACGGCTCTGGCTGGCGTGCCCGAATTCGCCAAGGCACCCGGTGCGGCTGGGTATGCACACGATACCACGGTTGATTTTGGCGGCGCGGCGGCCAAGTATGTCAGGCTGACCGCTACCAGCAACTGGGGAGGCATCCTGCCCCAGTACAATCTCAGTGAGGTCCGCTTCTTCTCCATTCCCATGAGTGCGAGAGATCCCTCCCCGGAATCCGGGGCTACGAACATGGATCTGGATGTGACCCTCGCCTGGAGAGCGGGCAGAGAGGCGGCCCGGCATGATGTGTACGTCGGCGCGGACCCAAACGCCCTGACCCTGGCCGGTTCCGTCACGCAGCCCGCCTTCGATACGGCTTCGCTGGGCTTGGCGTTGGAACAGAGCTATTACTGGCGGGTTGATGAAGTCAACGATACCCGAACCCCCGCAACTTGGCAAGGCGATCTCTGGAGCTTCTCGACGCGGGAGTATCTCGTTGTGGAGGATTTCGAGTCTTACAACGAGATTCTCACCGGGCAGGCGGGCAGCCACTTGGTTTATGAGACGTGGTTGGATGGATTGACCAGTCCGACGGCTTACGGCGGCTCAACCATGGGCTATCCCCAGGGAGCCTCTCTGGAAACGACCAATATTCATGGCGGCGACAAAGCCGCACCGCTGATTTACAACAACAGCGGCACGGCATCCTTCTCGGAGGTCGAACGCACGTTTGCAGCCCAGAACTGGACCAGTCACGGCATTCAAACGCTCTCGCTGTGGTTCCATGGTGATGCGACCAATGTGCCGGGACAACTGTACGTCAAGATCAACAGCGTCAAGGTCCCTTACGATGGCGATGCGAGCAATCTGAAGAAGCCGGTCTGGCAAGTCTGGAATATCGACCTGGCCTCGGCCGGCGTGAGCCTGCAGAGCGTCGAGCGGCTGGCGGTCGGAATCGAGACCAAAGGCGCCACGGGCACGTTGCTCCTTGATGATATCCGGCTGTATCCTTTGCCTCGTCAGTTAGTCACGCCGGTGCAACCCAACCCGGCTGGCCTTGTAGCACATTACCCGCTGGATGGCAACGCCAACGACGTGGCTGGAGCCCATCACGGCACAGTCTCCGCTGGTGCAACCTATGGGCCGGGTCAGACGGGTCAGGCCCTTACCCTCAACGGCAGCACCTACGTGGACTGCGGCAAGCCGACGCAGCTTAACTTCGGCACCGGCAATTGGACCGTCGGGGCGTGGGTCAATCCGGTGTCCTCAACCGAGGTAATGATTGTTTTCAGTAACGGAGGAGATGACAGTGGTGGAATACGTTATGTGTTAAGTGTGGGCCAGAGTGCCGATCACACAGTTACTCTGACCGTGGATGACAATGTTACAAAGGTGGAAAGCGTAGGCTCTGTCGTCGTCGATGATGGTCAGTGGCACCATATCGTCGGGATCAGGGATGGAAATAGTCTGCGTATCTATGTCGATGGTCTCCAGGACGGAGCGGACGTCACGCTTCCTGGCGGGTATGACCTTTCCGGGACCTCGCAAGCCAATGCGTATATCGGAGCCGGGTGGAGCTTTGCAAATAGCCGGCTGCAGAAATTCTTTACCGGTGCGATAGACGAGGTGCGCGTTTACAACTATGCTCTGTCGGAGACGGAGGTCGCCGGGCTGGCCGGTATGACGTTGCCGTTCGACAAGCCGTTTTAGTCAGCGTCGGTTTGATGCCGGCCGGAGTTCCCGCTTACGCGGGACGGCAGGCAGGATCTGTATCCATTCGGGGCCTATACCGGGTAATCCGGTACAGGCCCCGCTCTTTTGCGAGAGATTCGACGCGATTACCCGTTTCATGGGGGATGGGGTGTGATGTTCGTCAGCGCCAGGGGGTGGAGTCGAACAAACTCTTGAAGACCATCGAGAAGCCGGTAGTAGAGGAATTGTCTGGAGCGACGGAACCGACTCGTCCAGGCAAACAAACGCCTCGTCAAGTCACGGCTGCGCATCAGAATCCACGTCGGAAAACCCATCGCAAACATCGCCAACAGCGCCAGACGCCGGATTGCCTCATAGCAGCGGACCCGGAATCCATCCAGACCGACGCGGCCCTTGAGGAACCGGGCCGCCTCCTCGCACGCCCATCGCTGCTTGTAATACCGCAAAATCTGACGGGCCTGATCGATCGTCTCAACGACCAGGCTCGTCAACACGATCAGCGGCTCGTCCTGGCCCGCTTGCCAAGAGGCCACGACATACAAGGGCGTGGCCGGATGACCGGGAAGATAGACTCGGCTAAAGACGACCCGACGACCATAGAGCTCACAGGACCCTCGTTGATACAGGTGTTCGACAAAGTCCCGCAGGATCATGCGGGTGCCTTGACAGCGCATGTGATACTTGATATTGTGCTTGACACTTGATTCCGTAGCTCGGCTTCCATCACAAACGTGGGAAATTTTGCTTGAATCTCAGCAAGGCAGAACAACAAAGGTGTCAATATGAAGAATCTCATGGAACGGCTCTTTCTCCTTGCCGCATTGCTTTTGCTGGTCTTCGCGACGACGGTACGAGCGGAAGGATCCAAACAGCCTGCATTTCCAGGCGCCGAAGGCTTCGGCAAATACACCAAGGGGGGGCGTGGCGGCGATGTATATCACGTCACGAATCTTCATGACGATGGCCCCGGATCGCTCCGATATGGAATCGATACGGCGGATAATCCCAGAACGATCATATTCGACGTAGCAGGGACCATCCAGTTGGCGACACCTATCAGGATGGAGAACAAATCGCATCTGACGATCGCAGGGCAGACGGCTCCCGGGAAAGGGATCACGATTCGTGATCATGCCATGGCCATTACAAAATGCAGCGATATCGTGGTAAGGTATCTGAGGCTGCGACTTGGTGACAAGAACAAAGGGAATTCATCCGGGGAAGATGTCATGACCGTCGATTACTGCGACAAAGTCATCCTGGATCACCTGTCTTTGAGCTGGGGGATCGACGGCAACTCCGACTACCGCGGCAACAGCAACATGACCTTGCAGTGGCTGCTTTACGCCGAAGCGCTCAACAATTCGATTCACTACAAGGAGGGCGGCCATGCCATGTGCACGTCGTTGCGCGACTGCCAGGGAAACACGACACTGCATCACAACATCTATTCTACATCACGAGACAGACATCCGACGATTGGAGGCGGAACGGGCAGCAAAGGCTATGCCCATGTCGTTGTCGATTATCAAAACTGCGTTAACTACAACTGGCAGGGCCCAACGAACTTCGGCGGTATGAGGCTCAACGCAGTGAACAACTACTACAAGCCTGGACCCTGCTCAGATATGGATGCTCCTCCGATGCAGATAAAGGACGGCGACACAACCAAAGCCAGAGGGTTCATGGTGGGGAATCACTTCGAAGGGATGCCCGAAGATTTCAACGAAGACAATTGCCGTGCTGTACTATACACCAACAGTGGAAGCTATATGTCAACGTCGCGGGGACAGTGGGCCTCGAAAGAGCCCTTCGAGCTGGGAGATTTCAAGCCATACACCCAAGGCGCTCGAGATGCCTATGAGACGTGCCTTCGGTACGCCGGCTGCTCACTCGCTCGGGATCGCGTGGATGAAAGAATCATCGAGAATATCATTACAGGCAGAGGAGAACTGATCGATTCGCAGGACGAAGTGGGTGGATGGGATCGTTATCCTGATGTACAGCGGCCAGATGACTGGGACATAGATCGCGACGGCATCCCAAGTGCATGGGAGAAGACGCACGGCCTTGATCCCAGAGATCCGGCTGATCGCAATGGGGATACGGATGGCGATGGATATACGAATCTTGAGGAATATATGAACAGCCTCGTGCCGGACATGATTGAAATTATGGGGGATCGCACGTAGCCCACTCCACCGTCCAACCACCCTTTACCCGCCTCCCCGCAACGGCCGGGAGGCGGTTTTGGGCGGGGATAGTAAGCATGCGGGGCGGGTCATTCTGAGGCAAGCCCGCCGATCCGCGTGGCGGGCAAGACCATCCACATGCAGTGGGAGACCCCAGAAACCTGTGGTGTTCATGCGGTGATGGAGGTATTCTGACTCCAAGTGCCCCGGATTAGCCACCAAGGCACGAAGCCACGAAGAGCAAGAGAATAAAATGAATATCGAACGCCCAACGTCGAAGGACTTCGACATTCGACATTCTTTGTTTGATATTCGATCTTCGTTCTTTTTGGTGCCTTTGTGTCTTAGCGTTCGCTCAAAAATAACCTGAACAATTTGTGTTGCCTTTCGGGATAGGTTGCCGATGATGAGGTTATGCAGGATGCACGTGGTGTCGCACAGATTCGGCGCAAGTACAGGTCGC
>Ga0214473_10003279_pt1 | contig 19657 bp, 17 predicted proteins | sample RVTome_7_FD_203509 | JGI IMG/M metagenome (GOLD analysis project Ga0214473, IMG submission 203509) | Soil microbial communities from uranium-contaminated site in the Upper Colorado River Basin, Wyoming, United States - RVT98D197 | ecosystem: Environmental > Terrestrial > Soil > Contaminated >... | reverse complement strand
ACAACAGGACTCTTCTTACCGGGAGTAATCTCCTTATACCTGTTCCATGCATTCGACACTTCTTGGCTAGAAGCACCACGTCTAGTCTGTGCATAGGCACTCTTAAACTTGTTGTAGGTAAGACCTGCAGGGAACGACTCTTCTGGTGGCTCCATTTAATCCGGGAAGTTGTATATGTATAAACCTGTCAATATGGACACAGACGAAGAGGAAACTCTGCTAGAAGCCGGTGTACAGTCAACTACACCAATCACACCAAACAGGAAATCATTCGCTATTGGAGCAATTGTTCTCTCTGTACTGGCCATTTGTACGCTATTAGGTGTCGCAATCTACTCTGGTGGTACAGATGTGTTTGCAGGACCAAAGACACCTACAATCAACATAATTGTTGATGACTACAACCATTCTTATGCAGGTGTTGCTCATCACCGCAAGAATGGAACAGCATGTAACTACACATATGTGTACAGTGCATCATGTACCGTCAACCTGGTTGATATCTCTGGATTACCCTACAGACGCACGCTCATAACATCCGGACGTTGTCTAGACGCATTCATGACTAGTAAATACTATCCAGGCATTGGAGATCATGTTGTTACCTTCGATAGAGTACCCAACAAGACAAGGGACGAAACCTGTGCGATTGGGAAGAACATCATTGCTGATCCAACACCACCATATTGGTTCCACATAACATACGCATGGAATTTTTGTGCTGGTGTCAATGGTGATGCTTGCCTCCAACACAGCGATTGGGCTGTTCTGTTGTTAGATGAAGAAGTTCCCAGCAGTATTGTACCTAATCTAGCACAAATCGGATTGGTTACTCCTACCATCAAGCAAATAGGCAGTGCAGGATATGGAACAGCAACTAGTGGCATTGTTAACCCACCACAAGGCATCCTAACACGCAGATATGGGAATTTTAGCGTTATTTCTATTACACCCTACGAAATAGTAGCAGATATCAACGCAGCACAAGGGAAGAATGATACTTCTGCAGTCCACTACGGTTCATTAGCTATTACACCAACAAACAATCCACCATTCATCGGGTGGGGAGTATTATTGTTCACTAGTAGATTTTTCAAGGCTACTGCTCACTATTGTAGAATTGGAACACAAGACTGGTTAGATTGGATTAGTCTTATTACTCCAGAGGTTACTTGTATTGTGAATACCGGTTTGCCATGCACCTAATTCTACTAACTAAGTATATGCCATCTCGTATGGGATGGCGTATGTAATTAACAACATTTCTTCACTTTCCAAGCACTCTTCTGGCACACCGTGCTACAAAACGGTGTCTTACAACCAGAACAGCGTAACTTTGCGTACTTGTTGCAATGAATACATACTTGTGGTTCATCACCCACTGTGTTAGTCTGTTGAGGAGTGGTTTCTTCCTCATCATATTTGGACACAAATGGTATAACTCGTATGCGATTCCAAACAGCGTTATCCTCTTCTTCTCGCTGGAATATTAGTCTCTTATCAGCAACATGCGCAAGTTCTGGCATTACAGCGGTGTTCTCTTCTCGTATCATCTCAGTAGATTGTTGCTATTTAGTATACTAATATGTGTTAGTGTCACATGTGAAGAACACTAACCGGTGTTCCGGTAACCAAAACCCACTCACAATAACATGGTAGATAAGATATTACAGACTCTTGCAAGCAACACAGTGTTCAGCGTGTTTGACATTAAGAATCCAAAGACAAATGGGTATCTGTATTATACTTACTATGAGAACGTAGAAGTATGTTGTTGGTCACGAGATGTTGACACTGAACTCTTTGGTCGTCCATCACCTGCACATGCAACTGGACAGAGTTTTACAGGTGCATTTCACTGGATTGCGCTAGTATGTGTTGCACTAGATTCTATTAATACTAATTTACAGTTTAGTATGGATGTGATCAACAAGTTACTAGTCGAATATCCAATGGTATTAACCTCACAAGCAACTCATCCTCTCATAAGAAGGTGGGTAGATGGAGACATAGACATAGACATAGACAAAGAGAAGCAAATAAGAAGTGTCTTGATTCGTACATGTGAATTCACTGGTACTAGGAAGATATGGGTTGCTCCGATTGGTTGGGAGCTACTACCAATGAGAGACTTTATACTAGAAAGAATGCCAACTCCATCTACACTCAAGGATACGAAGAAATACTATGCTTATGCACAAGACAATGTATCAGACATTAACCAGTCGTTATATTGGCATGCCATATTAGGAGCAGAACCACCAAGAACCAAGATGAATGACATGCTCTCTGCTGTTAGGAAGTGGACTTCTATTATTACCAATGAGGGAGAGTTGTACGCAAGAATAGAAGGTCCTTTCTCTGTTGTAGTGGTAAGAGGCATCAAAGCACACGTCCTAGAAACAGATCCTTGGAATAGAACCAAGGAGGAGCGAATATTAGACCAATCCAGAATAGAAGCAGAAGAAAGAATGAAGATATATGCTGCCTGTTGTTGGCTTATTCTATTCGCGCGTCACTGCTATGAGGGGTTGTATCCTGGCGAATTAGAACGTGCTAAGGATGCCCTAGATGTAGCAATGGAATATGCTCCTCTTTCTCTGGCTTCTGACGAGACTATTCCACTAGTAAGCAAAATTGATACTGGCATGTATAGGAATGCATCATTTGCTGCTGTTAGAATGTATGATTGCTCGAGTCTACGAGCATCATGGCCTCCTGGATGGCGGCTACTTCCCACAAAGAAGAGTGGCTATTACGAGATTGTTCCGGACAAGTCTGCTCTTGAATTATTACCAAATGTGCTTACTTAGGATATAAGAGTAGTTGATGTATATTTGTATACATCAACATGTGTATTAGTAGACGTGTCTCCGGAGCCAGGAATAGGATCTTGACTTTGTAGAAGAATGTGCAATTATGCAATAGAACGTGCCTGAGCATTTTTGTGTGTAGTGAGAAGGATATTAGTACAATGGTCGCATTTGAAGGCAAAGTTTGGTGGAAGTGTTATACCAGGCTGCTCGGCAAAGAAGAGACCAATCTTAAAGAGTGCAATGGATTTAGCTTGCTTTGTTTTAGCAGTGCATTTAGCGTGGCATTTAGGTGCGGTAGCACACACTGCAAGTATCTGTGGAGCATACGGTCTAATACGCTCAAACAACACCAGATTTGCTTGCAATTGTCTATGAAGTTCAATGACAAAATACCTAGTACGTTGTGTATGTTGCTTTGCTAATGACAAGTCTACTAATTGAAATTGACAGAAAATGAGAGAGGGATGACGTAAACAGAGTTTTGCACGCCAGTAATCACTCAGAAAATGCCATCTTCTTTCCAACTGTGTTGATGTTGATGCAGGTTGTGAGGCAAGAAGATTGTCGATTATATTCTCAACATCCGCTACATCATTAGCATCTCCGTTGGCTAGCGCACACAACAAAGTATCAGCATCATCTCCTGTGCGTGTAGTCCAGAGTGGATGCTCCGTAATAGCAGTACATACATATTTGTAAGAAGTAATATTAATATAGGATGGCTTGGCTAATCGTAGTAGTTCTTTGACAGTTTTACTCGCTTCAATTATAACAGGACACGTTGGAATTACGTCCAAACGTGTAGCTACATCAATGCCAATCTCTTTGAAGAAGATATTAGAAACATCGTGTACTCCCCTAGCAGCTGATGCACGACGATGTTCATCTCTATTCTGTATACTATTTGTTCTCCAAACATTCAACCATGCAACAATATATCGTAATTGAATAGATTGAACATTGCCTTTGATAGCGCTTATTACGCGTGTTAATAACAACCTACTGTTGGTTGCAAACATCTCCAATGGATCTCCGTAATCATCCAGTTGTGGAGGCCAAATAATAGCAACTTTGTACAAAATAATGGCAACAAGTTCAAGATATGATTGTTCGAATGCCTGTTGTACACATTCTGGTTCGTAAGAAATGTATTGTGCTTGGAACAATTTAGAAAGTATTACTTCTCTGGCTGGCGGAACAAATATATAACACTGGACAAGGAATTTAAGCACTCCTGCAAAGAGAGTTAGAGTTAAGGTTTCTTGATTAAAATACGCAATTATACACTCATGGTAGATACTAGGGCACGGCTGCGTGCATCGTAGATTACCGAGCGTACGAGTAGAAGGATTTAAAAACGCTATTGCATACCAGGCTAAATCTGTTGTTGGTGGATGGGAGGCTAATCTACTAAGAAGAACAATAGAATCATCTATGGGAATGATTTCGTCTTGTGAGTAGAGACAAAGAAGACGTTGAGCGCCTGTAAGTGGCCCATGTCCAATCACTAGGTTTCTCTTCATCTTTTCCGCAGATTCGCGAGCCTGCACACCCCAAGAATCATCGTCTAATCTTCTAATAATATGACAATAAATCGCAACACATGGTATATATGTTATATGTGTTGTGTATCTGTCATGAAGGAATCCGGAGTTGTTATCCTCACCAAATGCCCAAGAATAGATAGCACTACAGACTAACACAATACTTGCATGATCTCTTGGTGTCCATGCATACGCAAATATAAGCTTAAGAATATCAAAGAGCAAGAATGACTCTTGTTTGATTGTACGTGACTTCTTGGTTAGTTGAATAATCTCGGTATTTGCTACCGATTGTCTCTTAGTATTAGACATGTTGTTGTGTCTAATAAGTAAGAATTAGGATATAGTCACATAATTTACTGAATGAGTTGGATACTTCCAAATCCTGTCTTAGTTGTTATATTAATACCCAAGGAAATAGGCATCAGACAGTCCTTGTGCTACTTTGTTTGCCAGAGGCTCAATTTGTTGTCTTCTATTGTAGCGTTGATTATAGAGTTGGTCAAATCTAATGGTCTCCTTCCACAGAGCTGGATTTGTTGTCCACCAGGCAAGCATTAATAACACGCCAATATCCTGTGGAGCTTCACGAACACCAAACTCAATCCTGTTCAAATATTCAACACCATTCTGCGGCATTGTTGTTGCTGCATCCTCGTTGTTAACAACTATCCATGATCTAAAATACTGTCTAGCATACTCCTTTACTCTTGTAGCATAGTCTGGAGTCATACAAGACAATCTTCGCAGATATAGGTGCTTAACTGTGAGAGGTGTGGCAACTAACCATGCAGAACCGAACCACTTCTTCTCATGTTGCCTAACATGCTCAGTAATGAATTTCTTAATTGGATTCTTGCCACCAATAGTGTGCTTCTCATACTCACTACCAGTCTTTGTCCTCACTTTGACCTTGTCTCCCTTCTTGGTGACAATTAGGAACGTAATATATCGCACTACACCTTCTTTGCTCAATATTACTACTCTTACACCCACAGGAAACGGAATTCTATCCAAACCATTCAGTATCTCCAATTGTGTAAGATTCTCTTCACAAATCTTCGTCAAATTCTCCTTTGCAAGTTTGGCAGTACCCTTGCTTGCTACAATGAGTGGCTGAACTTCTTTGGCGCCTACTTGTCCAGTTATCATTGCACTTACCTCTTTTGGTACACCCAGAAGGTTGGCGGATAAGAATCCTCCATATTTTAATGGACTCTTGTTTGGTGACTTCTTCTTGCTTGGTGACTTCTTAGAAGGACTCTGTCTGCCTCCACTGTAACTAGCCCAAGCCTCTGACAATTCCTGTACTGTGCTCTTAATTCCATTGTCTTTTCTCCAAGTTCTGAAGGCGTTGTAACCCATGTTGGACGGTGGAGGTGGTGCTTCTGCCATTGGTTGTAGTTTATAGAGATGTTTGTTGGTATGTTGTAGATGTTGTGACCCAGACACTAACCAATCCAAGCGATGTTTGTTGCATGGAATTTATCGACACTTTTCTGGAGTTGGAGTAGTTGTCGAGGTGTGGTACGTGGATATTGTTATGTGTACTTATGCCATGTATTTGTGAGGGTACCTATTATAAGTACCCTCTTCGTGTGTATTGCCCATATTTGTGTGTATATTACCAATGTTTGTGTGTATTGCCCATATTTGTATTGGAGGCACAACTAGGGAGAATACACCCTATAAGCACCTACAGAAACAGTACTACACATAGGACAAGGCTTCCTAACCATTGCACCGGCACACTCATAGCACATCACAATGTGTCCACAAGGAACTATGACAGCATTTCTCTCATTTTCTAGACAAACACAACATCTTGTTACTTGCTTATTAGCAGTATTAGGTGCTGGTGGTTGTTGAATCTGTTGCCCTCTCAACTGCTCTTCTAGTTGCCTCCTCTTGGCTTCTTCCGCAGTCCTAGTAGCTGCTACCATGCTCCTTGCAAGAGTTTCTGCATTAGTAGCACGCTCCTCAAGTTGCCTTCGTTCATGCTCGTATTGTGCTACTACCAATTCATCCATACCATTCCCAGTATTTCTTTGTTGTTCTTGCTGTCTACTAACAGCGGCTTGTTCCTGTGCTTCTCTTCTAATCCTTCTAGCTTCTTCCAATTCTATTCTTGTCTCTCGCATATCTTCCTCGTGTTCTCTCAGTATTGCTGTGCTTCTATCCATTGTATTAGCACTAGTATCACCAATATCAGCATCTGTGTTACGATCATAGATTACTCTCTTACTACCACCTCCACCATTCTTATGTTTGAAGCGATAACCAACCACAGCTTGTTTGCAAGGAAATTCTCCACATTCTTTGCAGACATTGTGAAGGTTAAGAGAGCATTTGGTTCCTTTACCTGGTCTGTATGGTTGTCTACAGTGTTGACATGTGCCTGGACTGTAACAACAAGCTGGTATTTCCATGCTCGACATTATGTCGACATCTGCACTGTATGGTGTAGAACACATGTGGCACCACCTAAAGATGAACCTATCCAAGTGGTTACTAGCTTCTGATACATTCCAGCGATTATTACCACATCTGCATGGATCGGTGTCGTTAGCATCCCACTCAAACTTGTCATTGCTTAGGCTAATAACCTTACATACTATGCACTTCAACACAACATTACACTGTCTAGTAATGCATAATACACCTCTTGGAATATACATGCAACAACGCGGTCTTAAACATCTGTCACAGTCCTTCTTGTACTCAACAACACTGAATTTCTTCATCAATTCCTTGTCTGTGTCGTCTATATTGCCACATACATTACACAATCTGTATGGCCAACTTGGTGCAATTTGGCTGGGTAATCTCCCCATAATTACGATCATTTCCTTACCAACATTACTAGCCGTATTAACAACACTGCATTTTGTACACTTCTTGTCCAGGCTACTAATGTCACCAGAATTAGTGAGAGTAATACGACATGTAAGACATTGTAGCGTAGTTTCGTCTGTATTAAGAAGAATATTGCCACATCTGTGACATGCATTCTTCTTAACACATTGTTCATAGTACGAATCCATGTGTAGTGGATGTGTTTTGCAGCATCTTCCGCATAGTAGTCTACTATATTCATCGTTGAGTATTCTCCACTTCTCGTACTCTGTGTTAGACCTCCAATCGCTACAACATTTCTGTGTAGAATACAAACTGTTGTGCCATCTAAGTATCAAACCTGCAGATGTACTTAGTACTTTACACTTTGAACAGTATAGTTGCAAACAATTCTTCCTATCATCACAGACAACGGGAATGCGAATAGTAGCACATCTGTTACAAGCAGTGCCAACAATTCCAATCTTATTCATTGCTAATATATAGTCTGGTTTGTGTATTTTGGTACACTTTGTACATATTCTTGCGTACCACATCCTATCACAAATCATCACAATTGGTTTGACGGTCCATTCCAATACACCATGGCAATTACAGGGTTTGTACCACACTTCACTGCGCTCTGATACTACTACACCATCCACTACCTCTTTCGTAACAGATAGTAGTCTCTGTGGCTTCCTCAAACCTACTAACATCCCATACAAGTCAAAGAGTCCGCCACAAGACTCACACAAAGTACAGCCCTCATCACAGGAAGGTAGCATAACATACTCTTCCTCTCGAACAAGAGATCTTACTCTGTGTAGGAGCTTCTTCTCTTCACATCTGGGACATATAGAATAGTCGTTAGTAGCCATTTCTTGGTATTTGTATTGTTTGTATACTAGGTCGTATACAAGCTGGTTTGTTTTGTGGTTAGTTGTGTGTTGAATTTGGTCACACATTGCTACTCTGCTCTACACTACTAACATTGCTAATCTTAGGTATTGGAGTAGTATGCAATTGTGTGGCACATCAAATACTCCTCTGTATATAATATGCTTCGTCCTCGTCTGTATGAGAAACAATTCGCAGAAATTAGGTATCTGGTAACTTCGTACAACTTCTGCGCATCAATTACTGCATTCTCCCTAGTGTTGTTCTTAAACGCTTCGCGACATATAGCATAGGCTCTCCTCAAATGTCCAGTAACAGAATTGGCTCTCAGCAAACCAGCCTCATACAAAGTCTTGATTTGTCTAAGATTCCAAATAGTACGCGACATCATTACTGGAGAAAGTAGATAATCTATCTTTCTCAACATTTCGCCACGTTGGGAGTCTCTTCTCCAACCTCCGGTGTCAGAAATACCAAAATGTGCTAGGAATAGTAGCATCACATCACTTCTCCCAACATCAAAGGCATCACCAAAGAAGAGACAAATAGTGTGTGGATTTGTGGTAGTATTCCTCAACAACCACTCTGCTACATGTATGGGCTGTCGTAGAATAGTCTGTAGATAATCACTGAACCTAAGACTATCAGTGCTGCGTCGTGTGTTACAGAGATACTCTGCTACTCCAAGATATCCAGACATGATGGCATATCTACATAGTCTGAAGAATGGACTCTTTCCTGATTTCTTGGGTAGTAACCTCTTGAATGTGTTGCAAGTCTCTACCAACATGCATTTGGTGGCATCGTCGAGTGATCTAAACATGCTTCTGAGGAGATCCAGTGGCAAAGAGAGGAGACTTAGTTGGTTAGTATCTTGAATGACACAACTAAACCACTCTGCCTGTGTCTTTGGTGCAGGAGGTAGTGGAAGTGGAGTAAGAGGTGCATTCAGTAACATATTGAATCCGAGAGAACCGTATCTACGACCAAAGTGGTCTACTCTGCGCCTATCTGGCTGTCTCCCAGCAATAATAAGGCGTATTTGAATACACTCTTGCTTGTGTGTATTGGCATGTCTCTTCAGACAACCAACAGTACAATACTTCTTGGAGTTACAAAGTCTGCAAACAATGTTATTATGCATACTAGTACAACCAGAGCATAGGCAGTGCTTGCGGATGACATCTATGAAACTCATAATCTGCTCTGTTGTAGGATTCTTCCCAGGAGCGTAACCAATAGTGAATGTTCTACAATTAAGTGGAGAACTACACACAATACGCATAGTGTATACATAACACCACGGAGAATGCTCCATCATTGCAATCGTCAGCCTGTGATGATTGATGTTGAATACATTGTAGCAAGAATGCTCCAATTCTAGGCCGTTCCTGGCAAAGATATCCACTAACCACTTCCTAGTTGCTGCTGCTTGCTGCATTTGTTTGTTATTAGTAGGTTATTAAGCAGCAATGTATTGTGCTGCTTATTGTCAGTTTGTATTTGTCGTGTATTTGATATTAGAACATATTCTATCACAATCAACTACACTACTGAATGTCACTATCATGACATAGAAGGGCTCATAGTCTCTATACTGGTATTCTCCAAGCCTCATAGGACTTGGAGGTGATGTTGATTAGGACGTACTGCCGAGGACATGGCTAGTATGTCTATACTATCTCATTAATGGACTCTACAATCTCCTCATAGGTCTTGCCCTCCAGGGGAATCTCACCAGCCTTTGCACGCTCGTAGATGAGCTTGACATCTTCATACTCTTTGCGACGCTGCTCTACTATCTTGGCTAGAATCACTAGAGCATTGCTCTTGGTCACCATGGCAGGCTGGACAGGGTCATTGTCAATCAAAACAAGGTTGGGATTGCCCATTAGTGTCTTGGCAATCTCCACAAAGGGCTTCATTAGATTCAAGTTAGTGCAGGCAGACAGAAAGCACGAGCCTACGCATTTGCCTAGCTCCAGCTTGGGTGGAGTGACCAGAGACGTTCCAGTCTCCCAATTGTGCTCATGGTTAGGAGGTATGCTGAACGCCACGTAGATTGGAACTTGATTACCAACTACATTGGCAACCTCACGCGACCACCGTACAATCTGCTCGTCACGTCGCGAAGGCGCCTGGTTCGCCCTGGCAAACACAATAGCCGCGTCGGCCTGGATGAAGTACCCATCGCGTAGACCTCCAAACTTCTCCATTCCTGCCGTGTCCCAGATGTTCAGACACACATTGTAGACCTGACCAGTGGCTGTAGACTTGAGACGTAGAAGCATGGGATTTACTTCTACACCCATTGTAGCAATCCATACGCCGCGATACTCTCCAGTGAGTGCACGAAGCGTAGTAGTTGTCTTGCCAGACGCTCCTTCGCCTACGAGGACAATCTTGAATGTTGGCATTGGTTGTACGCGCTTGTTGGTGTTTGTTGATGTGGTTGTGGAAGTATTGGTTGCCATGTAATGACAAGTGGTTGACCAAGTCTAAATCTACAACTATTTGCGAGTCACATGGTAATATACTGCTCTTGAGAGTCGATACGGTCTATGACGAACGGTATCATAACTGTACAAGCATCATAGTACTACGGACTGTCAATATTGGTGTACTGCTGAGTGTATCTTCTCCTACACTCTGCACAACTACAACAATCATAGATACTTGTTATCAACCAGTTGAAGATAAGGCCTATCAACAACAGGGCACCAACTATCATGGCATAGAAGGGCAACATCATAAAGAAAGCGAAGAGTGCAACGCCAGGATGAAAGTAGAAATCCTTGGTACTGAAACCATTGATAACTAGTTCTGCTAGTAAGCCTAGACCATATATTGATCCAAGTCCTGCCCCTGCTAGAGTTGGGATAAATATTGTAATTCCTACACCCTTCAATAAGCAGCAACATCTTGTAGTATCAGCACATTTCTCCTCGCAACAGTAGAATCTACACATCCTACAGCAAGATGGTTCCTCTTGTGAACCTTGTAGTGGTGAGAACTCCATATCTTTATCTACAATACCTCTAATCCGTAGTTTGTGTATCAGTATGTAGTTTGTGTATCAGTATCTAGTTGAGTATCAGTATCTAGTTGAGGATCAGCACACTGTCATCTGACTGTAGATGAATGAATAGTGTTTACAGACACCAACCACACCAACCACTCCATACTACCTACATACTACCTACTACTATGGCAGTCCAAGTACAGACCAACCCTCTAGTCGGGCCCTATCTCTGTTCCAACCTCACCAAGTGTGACAAGGATGCACCTTTTCAGTGTGGAAGGTGTAGGGGAGTACATTACTGTTCTGTCCAATGCCAGAAGGAGCATAGGTCTGCACACAAGGAGGATTGTGTACCAGGACGCGGTACTACATCTGCTCTGGCTATTGAGCACGACCAATATGTAGAGATGATGGAGAAGACCAAGAAGGAAGGGCCAAAGGAAGGTGAAGAGACGTACCTTATTTTACGCAGGAATGGACATCTCTATTGGGTTCCTGATGGTAGTCTACTCCTCGACAGCTCCAAGATCAAGGGCTGGACTTCATTTGTCGAGCAAGCAACAGCTGCGCAACAACCGCTAAAGAACAAGGGTCGTCACTACTAACATCTACTACACAACATACAACAACTCTGAGCCTTGTGAAGCCCAGAGAATCAAAGGTAGTCATGGCTACAAGAGTCAAGTATGAGGCTGCGAGCTTAGAAGGACTTCCAAGTGAGCTAGGAAGGGAGATCAGTAGTAGACTACCTCCTAGTGGAGTGGCTGGACTCCAGAGAGCAAGTAGGAGGAGTCAATATATGAGTAGGGAAGCCATGACACAACTATGCGAGCAATTACCTACTGAGAAGGAGGTCGATGACTATGAGAGGTACTTGGACGAAGTTCTCTCGGAACATACTGTGAGTAGATACGATCCGAAAGGAGGTATAGTGTGTAGACTAGGACGAGTACATCCAACTGGATGTTATGTTATTAACACAAGAGATGGTTGGTCTTCAATTGTGGTTGAGGATGCTGATGAGATGGGAGTTGGCTATGCTATAGATGAGAGTAGAGGTATTCCTGATCCTTGGACTGTCCTAGCTATGCTTAGACGTAGAGTAGGATGTAGAAGTATCTATAATAGACAACATGGTAAGGACTTGTATGGACTGGACATAGTAAGAGACTATGTGAGAGGAGTACTGTATCAGTACTTGGTACCTATTTTAGGTGTAGAGAGTGTAGAACTACTCTATAGACCCAAGGACAGAGGAGACATAGCAGACTTGATGTTACCTGTTGCTGAGGGAGAGGATGAAGTCAAGAGACTAGAGAAGAGGCAGAATTATCAACGTAATCTACAGAGGTTGAGGCTGCTAGTATGGTTGTGGTGGATTGAGATGCAGTGGGAAGAGGTTGAGCATGCCATTGCTAATGAACATCATGTTGTCATAGCCGATGGAGTTGTAGGAGAACAGAGACTCCTAGCTAGCGCAACTGAACTCCTTACTCAAGTAGAGCTGTTAGATAAGGGCCTACAGTATTCTGTATGGAGTGTAGACAAGCAGATGAGAGATGCATTACCCACTGATAAGCAAGTTAGGGAATGGATAGCCTCCAACTGGACAAGAAGAGAGGGATTGAGAGTTGGGTTCTTCGATACATATAAGAAAGAGGTCATTGTGCTCAAGGCTGTTAATGGTAGTGTCAGCATAAGCAAAATAAGGCTTATTAACGTAGATTATAAGACCAAAGAATGGACAAGACTAGAGACTACTGATAACGAATTGACCATCCAGGACATCATTAAGAGCCTTCCTGGAAGAGCAGATCCTATAACCATGCTCACCATTATGCGGGAACGTGAAGGGAGAGTGGAAAGCACTGAAAAATATGGTATTGAAGAGGTTAGGAAGTACTTGGGCTGGATCCAGATGACACTAATTGGTTATGGTAGAGCGGTTATTGCTATTGATGCTTACACTGTGAGTAACTTTGGAATTCAACTTATGCATGCACCAGAGGAAGTAGCTAGGAGAGGATACAACGATGTAGTGCAGTATATGAGGCTCATAAATGTCTGGACAGGGGCTGGAACCTACGAACAGAAACAGAAATGGCTCAACAGTAGACCTACAGACAATGAATATCAGCTACAACAGTATGCTATTGAAGCATACTCTCTGTTCAGAACCTATAGAATGGAACTCAGTGATGTTGCTGGAGGTGAATGGGAATGAACAAGACAAGGAAGAGGAACAAGACAAGGAAGTGGAAGAGGAGTGAACATCTCTTAATTTTGCTACTCATAAGAGTAGCGAGATGTCTACGCAACTACAATGTAGATGACAAATTGTCGAGACTCTAGTAGCACATTAAACACAGCCTATTAACCAAGGTTGAAGGTTTGGTGCCTCCAAAGGAGGCATTAGACGTAGACATAGACATGGAGTACCCTCCACCTCCTCCAGGTCTCGATTACAACGCTTTCAGGAGTTGGAGGAAGGATCATGGTATTAGAAGTTCTTCCAATGATATAGCAGAGGCATGGTCAGAATACAAAGCGTCTGGTACTTCGCATTCTCCACATTCTCCACGTCGTAGTCCTACCAAGACTAGTAATAAGAGTCCTAATAAGAGTCCTAATAAGAGTCCTAATAAGAGTCCTGTGAGATATGGAGGACATGCCACTGCTACACTCACTGGACTACCTCTAGATGTCTCTAGACTTCTCTAGACTTCTCTCGACTTCTCTCGACTTCTCTCTCATAAACTACCAGGCTCGGCAATGTTCCAGGTTTGGTGCCGCCGAAGGTGGCATTAAACATTTGCCATTCTCCTTTGGAGTTCATCTTCAACATGGGATGCGTCTAATAGTGCTCCCTAACCATGCGCAGAAGGTTACACAATCAACTATATATCTTGATGTAGCTAAGAATTGGCTTGTGCGTGCTGGGGTTGAACATCCCATTGAGTTGGCTCCTGCTACACTCAAGGCAGTGCTCAAGCTACGTCTCTCATGCACTAAGATGCTACCAAACTATGCAGCAGAGATGGCAATGACTTTGTTCATCAATTACACTCGTACTGCACTGCGACATATCCTACCAGCTGGTCAGAGACTGCCCAAGGGATTACGACAGCTCTTGACAGGTATCCTGCCTGTATCCTTCCCGCCTGTAGTGACAGTGACTGAGATACAACGCAGGGTAGTATGGATGCGGATCATTACATTACACTATGAGGTCAACTGGATCACTAACTCTGTTGGTGGCTATCCAGTAGGACGAGAACATTGGGGTGCACTTGGTGAAGAGGAGGTGCGTGTTCTATTCGCATCTAGAGTCAATGAGGAGATTAATAGGCTTCGTAGATTGTATCAACAGCTGCAGTTGAAGTAAGATTATAATACAAGTATCTCTGAGCCCTTATGAGCTTAGAGTATGATTAATAAGCCTTAGCAGCCTTACACGCTGGTGTCTTGGGCATACTAGGCTTATAGTGACCAGGAGCAGAATCCCAGTTTGGTGCAGAGGGCTTTGGTGGAGCTACTGCAGGCTTGTCCATTATTCCAGGAGTCAGTAGAGTTCGAATGATGAGTCTCATAGCCGCAATGTTGAGTTCATGCTTCTCAGCTAACTCTGCAAGCTGTGTTCTGTCCTTGTCGTAGAGAGGCGTATCTGTGTGGCAGAGAGCACCAAGATTCTCACACTTCTTGAGTAGTACAGGATTGTTCAAGGACCACATTACAACGAATTGCAGCTCCAACGCAGCCTGTCGATGTCCAGGATCTGCCTCAAAGCCGTCATTGTAAATGAGATAAGAGGCTGCTTCATAGCTGATGGGCGTTACTTTACAATCGCGAGCCTGTAATGATATGGGGGGCTTGTGAGAGGCTGCAAACTCTATGCACTGTGCTCGCTCCTCATTGGATGGCGCGTCATTAGCATTTTCGTCACTATTGAGAATGGATTCCCACACAGCCACAATGAAGGGCTTATACTCGTACATCTCACAGTCGCGTGCAAGCTGGAGCAGTACTCCAACCCTCTTGTCAATATGGTCATCAGCATACAAGCCATAGACATACTCTAGAAAAGTGTTGAGAGAAGCATAGGGTGTAGTAACGTTGATGATGGTAGTACCATTCTGTCCCTCCTTCATCATTGCTCCACTCCTAAAGGCTGCCTCAAAGAAGGGAACGATGTCAAGTACACATTTGTGCACTTTGATGTGCTGACCTTCAGCTACTAATGTAGCATCAGCGTAGGTACGATCAGCGAAGAGTCTCTTTGTATCCATGTAGTAGATGTAGTAGATGTAGAAATATGGTTGTGAGTGGTCTATTCTTATACTATTGTAATCAGTTCACACTTATGCTATCCTCTATGCTATAGCAGAGAGTATTACTTGCGTTTGGACATAGAGATAATCAAGTAGCCAAATCCTGTACACTGAAGAAGTACCACATGAATGTTTCTGGCACAGCTACGAGACCTTCAATGTTGTTGAGATCTACCTTTGCATTGAAAAAGCGTACTATTCTTTCTTCTGTCTTGAATACGGATAATGCAAATGATTTGGCAATATCTGGTGTAGGAATTGGGCGATTATTCTCAGTATGTTCAATTGTGTTATGATTGAGATGATTGACATCATCTAAATCCGGTACAGCAATGATAGTTTCAGTACCAATGTGATGTTTCCTCGGAAAAGCTACTATATTCTCTGTGTAGACAAGATAGGACTTGTATTTGGAAGGAATGTCAAATTTAGAAGAGAGAAGATTGCGAAATTGCTGATGAAGAGTGGTAGTGTCGCGAAACACAAAACAATTCGTACCTTTTAGGTTGTTATTAATAGCATAGTATTTGATGCAGTCAAGAATAAGGCTAAAAGGTGAGCCTAGAATGTATTTCCGAAGAAATAGAAGATCTTTCCTCACTCGTTTCGCAATGGGATTGGTCTGTTGAACAAGACAAATTTGTTTATGGATACTCCAATGATTCCTCTGACATGTTTGGTCACAATATTTGGCTTGTCTACAACCAGAACATGTTAGAAGATTCTCTTGTTGTTTCTCACAGTAATGACAACATTTTGAAACTGGTTCATTAAGATTATGAATGATTTGTTTGGTAAGAGATCCAAGAAGGGCAACCTGTGCGGGATTCATGTTTAGTATAGTAGTATTGGTTGCCTAGTCCGCCTATTTGTACTATAAATAATAATCCAAATGGATTATTATGTATGGGGAAGTTATGCCGGAATTGGTTGTTTCCTAATCTTGTGTGTAATAGATGTGTTATTACTATTCCTAGCTATTACATCATCAATACTCTCTGCACTTTCAATTAACTCTGCTATATCAATACTATTCTCTTCACACCATGTAGATAATTCACACTTCTTGTCGGGAACCCAGGGAGGTTTGCTCAAAATTGCGCTTCTTTTGTTACGAAAGTGTTCTAATTGTGCGCGAATCTTTTCATCTCTTCCACTAGGTGCTGGTCGTATTATTATTGTCCCATCAAGAGTTTGTTCTCCATTAATAACAGCAATTGGGTCCAACCTATGTATCACACAATATGCATGGAATTTTGTTGTTGATTTTGGATGCCATTCTTTGCCTTCCTTCTTCAATTTCCTAAAATAATATACTGCATTGTATATTCTACTAAGTTCTGGCTTGCTCTGGCACCTATTTGTACACGTAGTACGTGTATTTGTCTCAGATATGTCTGCCATGTCTTTTATTACTACCAGAGACACTATCACAGTATATCATGTTATCACACTACGAATTCGGAGATTGGGTTTAGGATATCAGAACTAAGGATAGTAACTTACCCTATAAACAAATAACAATAGGTTGGTTGACCTCCGAAGATCAACCACGTTGGTGTCACGTGTACTCACTAGCAACAAGTATTGTTGTGCTCAATCTTACCAGGATAACACAACAACACCCACCAGCTAGGAGTTATGGAGAACATAGCAACAGAACATGAAGAATCAGTTGGAGCTGCACAAACAGAAGAATATAAGGCATTTCTCAAGATGTATACACTTCCAAGAAATAACAAACACTTGCCAATTCATGAGAGAAAACAAGCAACACATACCAATCCATACATTGCTATGTCCTATCACATTCCCAATGACAAACTACCTAAATTCTGGCAGTTATATTTGAGGGAATTACAGAATGGTCGTAGAGTATGTATATGTGAGGTATGTTACGAGGATATGTTAGTCCATCCATTCTTGGATTTGGATGAGAAGAATGGTGGTAAGGTGTTGAACAAAGCAAATCTCAAAAGAATATGTGTTGCAATGAAGCAAATTGTCAAGGAAATGTGTGTAATAACAAATAACAGGCAACTGCACACATTAATACTACGGAATAGTGTATCTGGTGGTGCACATGTCATAATGTCAAGAATTGGTATTACAAGAAGAGACTTGTATTATCTTTGGAGAAGATTGAGAGAAACACTGCCAAGGAATTTAGCAGAGACTGTGGACTTCTCTACTGGGTTAAGATTTGCTGGTGCTGGCAAAACCTTTGACAATCCAGAAGGTAGTAGTAGACCTACCAACCTAAGAATGGATTGTGCCTACCTACCCGTCAACACAACTATCCAACAACTCACCTCAAAAATACTAGAAGAATGTAGCATTATTGCCACACAACAGACTATGATGTCTCCTGCCTATTTGGAGAAACGAGAACAAGTTAGACTGAAACATCAACGAGAATTAGATAAAGTAGCGAAGGAATGGAACAAATTAGGTATCAAATTGTCTGAGGAGAGTTTCATGATATTACTAGATGGTTTAGCAGAGAAGGCATCCACAGAATATTGGAATTGGCTAACCATTTGTACTGCCATTTCTTGTCTTGTTACGGATAAGGATATGCGCAACAGATTAATTCATTATTTCAGCAAGAAATCATTGACTAGGTATATTGAACCCAAAGTGGATGATTGGATAGATAACTATTCAGAAGAGGCAATAACCAGAAGCCTGGAAAGAGCATGTAAGAATGAATGGAATCCACTAGTATACATAATACATCTAGTAATGAGAGATTCTGGCTCAGATATTGCGAAGGATTGGTGTAAGAAGAATGATATTGTGTTTCCTCATAACGCAAAGAGAACACTGAAGGATATTCTAGACAAAGCAAGAAGTGGAAAGAGAGTAGATGATGTAGAATTGATAGAAGGAGCAGAGATTAGAAGCGAAAAGACAATACAGGATATTCGTATTAGGAGAAGAATTTATCTTCTGAAGGCGGCTATGGGAATGGGCAAGACAAAGGCACTGATAAGATACATACGACAATTACCAGAACACTATCGAATACTCTGTTTGTCTCCTAGGCGTTCTCTTACCAGAGAATTGCGGAGGAAGTTAGGCTTTGTTAGCTATCTTGATAAGAAGGGAAAATTGGGTATTTCGGCAGATACTAGGAGAGTAATATGCAGCATAGAGAGTTTGTCTCGTGTAGAACCAATACAATGGGATTTGGTGATAATGGATGAATATCGTAGTGTAATGAGGCAAGTAACATCCAGCACACTCAGAATAGAGCCACAAATCGCCATTGGTATCGTAGAGAATCTTATTAGACATACCAAGAATATTATCGGTATTGATGCAGACTTCAAGAAGGAAGATATTGACTTCCTTGAGCGAATATTGGGTAAGGATACATTGGAACAGGACCTGCAAGTTGTTCAGTATACTTACAAGCCACATGTTGGTGACAAATACGAATTGTGGAGTAATAAGGAGCTGTGGAGACAACAACTTACTCAGGATCTTATGAATAATAAGAGAATAGCGATTGCAACAACTAGCAAGGATGAGAGTAAGAAATTGGCTGCATGGATCACTAAAGACTTTCCTAATAAGAGGATAAAGCTGTATAATAGAGACACAGATGAGGCAATCAAGAAGAGAGACTTTGAGGATCTCAAAACTGCACTTAAAGATGTAGATGTACTAATATATACGCCAACAATGTCGCATGGTTGTTCCTATGAGGAGCAAGGATATAATGTCGTGTACGCTTATTTTCCAGGTAAGAGCCAGGTAGAATACACTACATGTTTGCAAATGTTGTATAGAGTCAGAGATATCAGCGAGAAGAGATATGTCTTACTCTTAGACAAAGGTTGTATGCCAGAATATTGCAAATTACCAGAGGATAGGAAAGAATTGGAACAAATGATACGGAAGAGAAGTACACTAGTGAAGTGGGGTTTGGATAATGGCAACTTGATGCAAACTCCCGGAGAAGATTATGACAGTGTAGAGTATCCTATGAAGGGATTCTACTACGAATTGTATCTACACAATACACTGGAAAGTAATGCAAGTAGAAATGACTTGACTAAGCTTATTATTGATGGTTTAGTGGAGTTGGGAGGAGATATTGTTGTGATGGATGAGACTGAACAGGTTGTAGATGTAGAGAATCCTTCAGCAAATACCATTGCAATTATTGCATCCAGAGTAGAACAACGAGGAAGAGAGGTAGCG
>Ga0214473_10003278_pt1 | contig 19658 bp, 10 predicted proteins | sample RVTome_7_FD_203509 | JGI IMG/M metagenome (GOLD analysis project Ga0214473, IMG submission 203509) | Soil microbial communities from uranium-contaminated site in the Upper Colorado River Basin, Wyoming, United States - RVT98D197 | ecosystem: Environmental > Terrestrial > Soil > Contaminated >... | reverse complement strand
TGGGTAGAGGAGGCATTCATGGTCAGGGGCCAGGAACGCTGCCTTTCCTGATTGAACCAATGAAAGGCCTCTAAGGATAAGGCCCGATGAGAACCGCCGACCTCATTGAGGGAAATCAGCGGATTGTAAACATAAAGGGCCGTATCCTCCAAACCTTTGGCCATGATGGGTCCGGTGAATTGCTGCCAGCGCATGACCAATTTGAGCCACCCCTGTTTTTGCTCGGAGGAAAAACCAGCCGGAAAATCGAGGAGCAGGACCCGGCGCAGAAACTGGAGAACCTGAGGGTTAAGCTGGGGATTTCGTAGTTGCACCCTATCGAGGGTCTCTTCCAGGATTCTACGATCGGCGATCGAAACTTCGAATTCCCGTATATAGGTTCGGTAGATTGGGAGGCAGGCGGTGACCTCCATTAAGGCCTTGAGAAGATCATGACGGGAGACATCCCTGGCCTGACGATCCTGGTCGGCCAGAAGGCGAAGCTGATATTCAAAGGTTTCTATTTCACCCCCGAAAAGAGACTGCATAATCAGGATCTTTTTTTCTACCATCAACTCTTGAAGGCTGGTTCGGGCACCGATAAAATGATCATAAGAGACCTGCAGTTTTTTTAACCCTTGATCATCAATGAAAAGGCTGTTGACGCGGGCCATAAAATCATAACCTGTCGTACCGGAAACCGGCCATTCTTCAGGAACCGTCTCATCGCCGGAGAGAATATCTTCAACGACCAGGTAAAATTCTTTAAGCTTGCCTTCTCCTTTTTTCTCTTGTTCAATCCGTTGCCGCAAACGAAGGAAATAACCCTGGGGATCATACAGTCCGTCAATATGATCGATTCTCAGGCCGTCGATTTTCCTCTCTTCCAGTAAGTTGAATAACAGAGTGTGGGTGGCCTCAAAAACCGGCGGGTCTTCCACCCGGATACTGATCAGATCATTGATGCTGAAAAAACGACGGTAATTGATCATTTCCAGGGAAACCCGCCAAAAGGCCAACCAATAAGACTGGGCCTGCAAAAGGGTACTCAATAGGTCAAAGCTATAGGGGTCCCCCTTTCTTCCGTTGATGGCTTTTATATTTTCATCAATATATTTTTTAATCCCCGGCGTCCTCTGATAAAAAAACCAGAGGCTCCTTTTTAAAAAATCCGTCTGTCGGATTCGCACTATCAATTTTGTTTTGGCTTTTTCGGTTCGCAACGGGAGGTTTTCGATGAGGTTGATCAAGCCCATCAATCCCAATAGGGCGGGATCTCTTCTATCCAATTCCTTTTCCAACCGAGTCATTCGGTGGGTGAGAATAATGGAATAGGTTTTCGGATCCAATGGGAATTGATGTTCATAAAAACAAAAAAAGAAACCCTTTTCTCCCAGGGTCAACTGTATCTCCTGATCTTCCAGGACCTTTCCGAAAGGCTGACCTAAAATTGGAATTAAAACCTTTCCTTTTAAAGGAGAATAAGGAGGATCCCAGTCAATATCAAAAAAAGGTGCATAGGGAGAACCCGGCCCGTTTTCCAGAACATCCGCCCACCAGGGATTATCGTGACTCAGGGCCATATGATTGGGCACAACATCAAGAATGATCCCCATATTTCTTGAGTGCAATCTTGTTATCAGAGCATCGAAAGATCCACGGGTCCCCAGTTCCGGATTCAACTCCAGGGGATTAGTCACGGAATAGCCGTGGAGGCTTCCCTTGCGAGCCCTGAACAAAGGGGAGGCATAGAGATGGCTGATCCCCAGTTCTTCCAAATAAGGGATCAGCTTTCGGGCCGTGTTGAAAGTAAAACCTTTATGGAATTGAAAGCGGTAGGTGGCCCAAGGGGGATTTTGATATTTTATGGATTCCATCGGCATAAATTCTTTTAGGGCACCTGGATTAACATTTTTCCGCTTAAAGCCTTGAAGCGTTTTACCCATTCCCGGGCGTCTTCATACCCCTGTTCGGCCTTCCACTGCCATTCCGGATAAACGGTCTGAAACAGTTCATAATAGATATTCTGGGCCTTCCATAAGGTTACCTCAAAGGGTAAATCCGTCACCAGGTCCAGTACGGAATTCAGTTTTTCAAGAAGGGCGTGTTCAGCGGGTTGCTGTCGAAAATTTTCGGCCAGCCTCTCCAGGGTCTTTCTTAAGGCATACTCCAACCCGGCCGCATCCAATGGGACTTGCAGCTTCCCGGCCTCCTGGAGGATGTTATGGATCAGGCTTAGATCGAATTCCTCGGCCTCCATGGTCTTTCGCAAATTGAGATTGATTACGAAATCGGCCGTGGACCGGAAAGGAGCAGGCAGGGGGACTCCCAGATCGTTCAGGAAACCCATCAAAGGGGAGTGGTAATTATAGATTTGGCGGAAAGTGGAGGCTATCTCCCCTATGGACGTCTCCATGATCTGGTCCAGGACCTTACGTTGTTCGTCCCTGAACAAAGATCGGAGGGAATAGGTTGACACCCCAAAGTGATGGTCGATTCGGCGAATGGTCTCAGGAAAATCGGCAATGGCAAAAGATTCCATGGTTTCACGGATCATGGCCCCATAAGCCTCCTTTCCTTGAAATTCCCGAACCCCTCCGCACAAATTGTGGTCCCCCAAGTGGAGGACGGCAAAACTGAACCGTCCCACTTTACGGGTGATTTCCGAGGTAACCCGAACCTTTCCGACCGCCAGCTTGGCCTTCCCCGCCTCCCTCCGACGAAAGTCCTCCTGATCGACATGGAAGCAATAGATCTTGTGTTCCCGATCATACTCTTCAAAAATGGAACTAACCCCGTAATGGGCGGTGACGTCCAAAAGATCCACCATGGCCGGCCTGACAAATTTTTCATAAATCCTTCGGCCGTCTCCATGTTCAGTGATGTTGCTCCGGGCCTGTTCCAGGCGGTTGAGGAAAGGACCTTCAATCTCCTGGTTGAAAACTTCAGAAGCGATCTGAATAGCCCGTCCCGCATACTGAATGACCTGAACGGTTTCGATCCCGGAAAGTTCATCAAAAAACCAACCGCAGCTGGTATACATCAATAAAGTGTGCCGTTGAATTTCCAGCAACCTCAGGGCCTGAATAATTTCCGGGTCCTTAAGTTTACGAAGGGCATGAAGTCGGAAGAATTTATTCCTGTTTTGAACCGACCGGTTGAGCATTAAAAGAATATAGTCGTCTCTGGCGGCCCAGGGATCATTAAACAATTTTCGAGCTTCCTGCTCATAAAGAGGCCTTAGGGTATCGCGCAGCCAATCCAAAGAATCCCGTAGGGGAGTGCGCCAGCCTTGATTCCAATCGCAATGCATCCCGCTGTTACAGCCGCAGTCCCTCCGCCAGCGCTCTATACCGTGTTCACAGCTCCAGGAGGAATTCTCGAATATTTCCACCTCATAGGCGGGAGGAAATAATTCCAGATATTCTCCGTAATTGGTCAACCGGGCCAGATGATTCGATTCAATATATTCCAGGGCATAAGCCAGGGCCATCTCTCCGTGACGATGATGATGGCCGTAAGTTTCACCATCGGTGGCGATGTGGACCAATTGAGGTCGGGGGGAATGATCATTAAAGACCCCCAACAGCCGATGCGCCAGATATTCCCCCTTATCCAGCAAGCCTTCAAAAGCCACTGCCCGGGAGATGGGACCGTCATAAAAGAAAAGGTTAATGGATCGACCGGAAGGGAGTTTCAATAGATAGGCCTGAGTCGGGTCGATTCGTTCTCCGCTGACCTCTTCCCAGTTTTCCCCACCAAGGAGACGAACCCTGGAGGCTTGTCGGGGAGCCAGAATGGTAAAAAGAATCCCCTTTTCGGCCAGGATATCGAGGGTCTCCAGGTCCACAGCGGTCTCAGGTAACCACATCCCTTCGGGAAACCGCCCAAAGCGATGAACAAAATCCTGTATCCCCCAATGAATCTGGGTCACCTTATCTTGCCGGTTGGCCAGGGGCATGATGAGGTGATTATAAACCTGGGCCAGAGCCGACCCGTGCCCGGAAAAGTTTTTCTGACTGATCCGGTCGGCGGTCAGAATAGCTTTATAGATTTCCGGAGCTTTTTCAGCCATCCAGGCCAGGAGGGTTGGACCGAAATTAAAACTGATCCTGGCATAGTTGTTGGGAATCTTTTCGATCAGACCTTCCGCGTTCAAAATACGGGAGGCCGAGTTGGGGGCATAGGCCTCGGCGATAATCCGTTCATTCCAGTCATGATAAGGATAAGCGGAGTCCTGAAGTTCAATATCCTCCAGCCAGGGATTCTCCCGCGGAGGCTGATAAAAATGACCGTGAATGCAGATGAATCTTTCCATCAATTCTCCTTGTCCGGTATCAGAAGCAGGCAGGAATGGGGGTTCAGGTTGATCGAAATTTCCCCATTTGAATTTAAGGTATTCGGAATCCGGCTGCCCACCCCTTCCCAGGCGGTTTCACTCGAATCCATTTTTTTACTCCATCGGCCTTTGGGTAACAAGAAATTCATGGTTAATGAATTTTTCCCGAAAAAAAAGATCAGAAAGGCGGATGGAATCCCCTTATAGAAAACCTCCAGGATCTTTTCATCCTCGTGACATTCAACTTGTGGTCTTTGATTAAGGAGACCTTTTCTTATCAATTCCTTTCGCCATCGAATCAGCTCCTGATAAAAATCTCTCAGGATTTTATATTTACCCGAAGAATTTAGGTTCCAATTGAGCCTGGAACGGATAAAGGTCTCTTCCGATTGAGGGTCCGGCGGATCTTCCTCCCAGCCAAAGGCGGCAAATTCTTCCCGACGTCCTTGGCGCACGGCCTCTATCAAGGCCGGATCCAAATGGCTGACAAAATATTGAAAAGGGGCGGTTTCCCCATATTCTTCTCCCATGAAAAGCAAAGGAAGGTAGGGGGAAAGCAGGACTGTGCTGGCGGCCAGTTTCAAGGCTTCGAAGGAAAGGCCTTGACTTAACCGGTCTCCTTTTAACCGGTTTCCGATCTGATCGTGATTCTGGGAAAAAACCAGGAAAGAGCAACCCGGCAACTCCTTGGAAACCGACCCATGGCGGCGCTTTCGGTAAGGAGAAAATTGGCCGGAATAGACAAATCCCTCCTGAAAAGCCTTACCCAATTGCTCTATTCGGCCGAAATCTTGATAATACCCGGTCTGCTCTCCGGTTAAAACGGTATGGAGGGCGTGATGGAAATCGTCATTCCAAACCACATCCAAATCGGATCCCCCTGACTCCCGATTTCGAAGAAGACGGACATCGTTCAGATCGCTTTCTCCCATTATAAAAACCTTTCGTCCCAGTTGCTCGGCTTCCTTATGGAGGGTTTCAACCAGTTCGGTAATAAACGGATAGGGCGATAGATCCAGGATGGCATGAAGGGCATCCAGTCGCAGGGCATCGATATGGTATTCGGTGATCCAGAAAAAAGCATTTTCAATAAAATAGCGACGGACTTCATCGCTGTAAGGGCCGTCGTAGTTGAGGGCCTTCCCCCAGGGGGTGCGATAGCGGGAGGTAAAATAACAGCCAAAGTCTTCGAGGTGATTTCCTTCGGGGCCGAGATGGTTATAGACCACGTCCAGGATGACGGCCAGGTCTTTTTGATGACAGGCATTAACCATTTTTTTCAACCCTTCAGGCCCACCATAGCTCTTTTGAACGGCGAAAGGAAAAACGCCGTCATAACCCCAATTACGGGTTCCGGGAAACTGGGCCACGGGCATAATCTCCAAGGCGGTGATGCCTAAATTCTTTAAGGAATCGAGGCGAGGAATCACGGATTCAAAGGTTCCTTCGGCAGAAAAGGTCCCGACATGAAGCTCGTAAATAATATAGTCCATAAGGGAAGGCCCGCTCCAGGCGCTATCTTTCCAGGGAAAATAGGGATCCAAGACTTGAGATGGACCGTGTACCCCCTGAGGCTGACACCTGGAGGCCGGATCGGGTCGTTCTTTTTTTTCATCCAACCGGTATCGGTAGAGGGCTCCCGGAGGTATCCCAAAGGCTTCTCCCTGATGATAACCCTTCGGGTCTTTTTGTAAGGGGACGAAGCGGTCTTCCGGAGACAAGATATGAACTTCCACCCTCCCGGCATAGGGTGCCCAGACACGGAAACGGCAGCGTTCGTCACCCAGATAATGTGCCCCTAAGGTAAGTCCGAAACCCATGATTAATTCGATTCCGGTTTGAATAGGACCAGGCTAAGAGGAGGAACAACCACATTCAAAGAAAACGGGCGTCCATGAAAAGGGATCGGGGAGGCCTCAACCCCTCCCATATTTCCTTGACCGCTTCCGCCATAAATCGTGGCGTCACTGTTTACCAGTTCCTGCCAAAATCCGCTGAAGGGAACCCCCAAACGGTAGTTATGGCGGGGCACAGGCGTAAGGTTGACAACGACCACAACCAAATCTCGAGGCTGGTTTCCATTGCGGATAAGACTGAAGACACTGTTGTCCGAATCGTTACAATCGATCCATTCGAACCCTGCCGGGTCATTATCCATTTCATAAAAAGCCGGATGACTTCGATAAATCCGGTTCAGATCCCCGACCCAGCGATGCAACCCTGAATGTGGAGGATATTTCAATAAATGCCAGTCCAGGCTTTCTTCATGATTCCATTCCCCCCATTGACCGATTTCTCCGCCCATGAAGAGCAGTTTTTTACCGGGTTGAACATATTGGTATCCCAACAGGACCCTCAGGTTGGCAAATTTCTGCCAGTCATCTCCCGGCATTTTTCCCAAAAGAGATCCCTTGCCGTGAACGACTTCATCATGAGACAAGGGTAATAAAAAGTTTTCTTGAAAGGCATAGAGCATTCGGAAAGTAAGCAGGTTGTGATGATATTTTCTAAAAATAGGGTCCTGGGCCATATACTTTAAGGTGTCATGCATCCAACCCATGTCCCATTTAAATCCAAACCCCAATCCTCCTACATAGGTAGGCCGGGAGACCATGGGCCAGGCAGTGGATTCTTCGGCGATGGTCTGAACCCCGGGAAATTCTTTGTGGACAAATTCATTGAACTGCCTCAGGAAAGATATGGCCGACAGGTTTTCCCTGCCTCCGAATTCATTGGGGATCCATTCCCCCTCCTTCCGAGAATAATCCAGATACAGCATGGAGGCCACGGCATCCACTCGTAGGCCGTCGGCATGAAAAACATCCAGCCAGAACATGGCGCTGCTTAAGAGGAAACTGCGAACCTCATGGCGCCCGTAATTAAAAATATAGCTTTTCCAATCGGGATGAAATCCTTGTCGGGTATCGGCGTGTTCATACAAGTGGGTGCCGTCAAAATAAGCCAGCCCATGTTCATCGGTGGGAAAGTGGGAGGGGACCCAGTCCAGGATTACGCCTATTCCGTTTTGGTGGAGATGATCGATCAGATACATTAATTCCTGTGGGGTCCCGTATCGGCTGGTTGGAGCAAAATAGCCGGTGGTCTGGTATCCCCAGGACCCGTAAAAGGGATGTTCCATGAGCGGCATTAACTCCACATGGGTAAAACCCAGGCTTTTGACATAGTCCGTCAATAACGGAGCCGCCTCTTGATAAGTCAATGGCCGTCTCCCTTCTTCCATTTTTTGTCTCCAGGATCCCAGGTGGATCTCATAAATGGAAATAGGGCTTTTTTGAGGATCGAAACGGTTCCGCTCACTCATCCATCTTTGATCGGTCCACGTATACCAGAGGTCCCAGACTCTGGAAGCCATCCGCGGAGGTCCTTCGCTGTAAAAGGCAAAAGGATCGGCCTTGTCTACCTGATAACCGTTTCCTCTTGAAAATATCCTGTATTTATAAAGTTCCCCCCTTTGAACCCCGGGTATAAATCCTTCCCAGATTCCCGAAATTCCTTGGGGAACCAAGGGATGTTCTTCCTCCCCCCAGCCGTTGAATTCCCCGATGACCAAAACTTTTTCGGCATTGGGGGCCCAGACGGCAAAAAAGGTTCCTTCCTTGCTACCTGAAACCAGCGGATGAGCCCCTAATTTCTCATATAGCCGATAGTGGCTTCCTTCATTAAATAAATATAAATCATCCCCATTCAATAAACTTGGGAAAAAGGTTTCGGACATGGAATTTCCCTCCTGTCTTTTATTCTGTCGATCCTTCGATCAGGGTGCGGATACCCTGAAGGGGGATCCTGAGCCAATCCGGTCGGTTATTGATTTCATACCCCAGTTCATAAACGGCTTTTTCCAGGATATAGATGTTCAGCATGGCTTTCATTTCTTCCGGTGGCTGAACCAGCATGGGAAAAGAGCGGATCATTTCCAGGTAGGCTTTTAAAAAAGCCACCGAGATCCATTCGTGCCAGAACCGGGCTAAAGGTTCGACCTTCTCGAAATCTTCGCTCTTGATGAGTCCAACCTTTTCCAGTTTGAATAACCCGGTATATGAAGCATAGTGAAAGGAGCGCAGCATACCCGCAACGTCCCTTAAGGGAGACCGCTTTAGTCTTCTTTCCCCCAGGGAACGGGCCGGTTCCCCTTCAAAATCCATGATGATAAAATCGTTACCCGTATATAAAACTTGTCCCAGATGAAAGTCTCCATGAACCCGGATACGGACGGCTTCGATCTTTTTTTTCAATAAATATTTGAAATGACCATCCAGTACGGATTCCAATTCCAGAATCAGACCGATCTCTTCCTGGATTTTCCCCGGCAACTTTTTGGTTTTCCCCCGAAGCATAGAAAAAACCTGTTTGGTCAAGTTTCGCATGGATTGGTAGAGAGAGCGTTGATACAGGGAGGTGAAAGGCTCGGGGGCAAAGGCCGGATCTTCTGAAATAGTCGCCAAGGCCCTGTGGAGTTCACCCGTCCGTTCTCCTAAAATGCGGGCTGAATCCAAATAACTGCCGATCTTTTCCGGGACCACCGGTGGGATATCTTGATCCACCCAGTCCAGAAAATGTCCCGTCGGCAGGGGAAGATCCTGTATTCGCTGTAATTGAGCGAGGGCCTGCTCAAAATATTGAGCCAGGTTGTCTTGTGTATATTGCCAGGCATCGCCCTGATTTCGGATATACCCGTGCAGGATTCCCACGGTTACAGCCTCATTCTTGCCTCGCCGGTATTCGAGGGCGCCGGCCACCGGAGGACAATAGGGAAAACCCTTTTCGGTGAGGGCCCTTCCGATCTCCAGATCCGGATTCAGGCCTTCCTCAAGCTTCCGGAATAATTTCAGGATAAAACGATCTTCAAATTGGATGGAGGAATTACTTTGCTCCGCTTTTAGACTCAAGGAAGTTAGCGGCCCTTCATGGCCTTTCTGAATGGTTCGAAAGGCCTTGAACCGGGTTCCGGATAATTCCCCTCTTTTCCCTTGAAGATGACGGGAATGGGTGATCATTTCCAGAAGATGTTTATTGAAATCCGGTGAAACCGTGGCTTCATGGAGAAGGGTCTCTTGGTCCTTATCCTTTGATTCTATTCGAGAGATAACCGCTGCCGGATTTTCTTTCAGGATGGATTCAGCCTCATTTCCTGAAGTCAGGCTTAGAGGAAGCAGGTAAATTTCCGGATCCCCTTCTCCATAATCGACCTGAATGGAAGTGAAATATAAACGGTTCAGGCTGTTGGGAATCTTCAACACTTCAAGGATGGATACCTTTCGAATCTCGCGGGCCTTCCCCCGGAACCAGCGTGTCAAAGGAAGAAAAGATTTCAGTACCGATACCAAGGCCGCTTTAGCTTCACCGACGAACAGGTCTTCCCCTTTGGCCACAAAGGGGAGGGAAGGACCTTGTTTGATCCGATCCCGACTATCCAAATCCGTGGCTTCTTTTGCCTGCGCCTCGAGTGTAAACCAAAAAAAAGTATGGGGCCCAAAGGTAAAAAAATAAGGAGTCTCCGGAATAGGGGGAAAGGCGGTCCGACCGAACATTTCAACCGGTACCAACCCTTTCCAGGAGGACAGGTCGACGGCCGCATATTGGACATATCGGGACAAATTAGCGACCACCAGGATATGTTCTTCCTCGTAGCTGCGGATAAAGGCAATGATTTTGGGATTATCCGGATGGAGGAATTCAATGGAACCCCGTCCGAAAGCCTTATATTTTTTTCTTAAGGCGATAAACCGCTTGGTCCATAAAAGCAGGGAGCTGGGATTTTGCTGCTGGGCTTCCACATTCACCGACTCATAATGATATTCCGGATCAACAATCACCGACAGATAAAGACGCTGGGCATTGGCCCGCGAAAAACCGGCATTCCGATCCGAATTCCATTGCATCGGCGTTCGCACACCGTTTCGATCTCCCAGATAAACATTGTTCCCCATTCCGATCTCATCCCCGTAATAGAGTACCGGTGTGCCGGGTAGGGAAAAAAGGAGACTGATCATGAGTTCGATTTTTCTCCGGTGATTTCCCAAAAGGGGAGCCAGCCGTCGGCGGATTCCCAGATTAATACGCATTTGGGGATCTTCGGCATAGATACGGTATAAATAATCCCTTTCCTCGTCGGTGACCATTTCCAGGGTGAGTTCATCATGATTTCGGAGGAATAGGGCCCATTGACAGGACTCAGGGATAGAGGGGGTTTGCTCCATGATATCCACAATGGGCGAGCGGTCTTCCTGGCGGATGGCGATAAAGAGACGTGGCATGATGGGGAAGTGAAAGGCCATTTGACATTCATCTCCATCTCCGAAATAGGCGGCCGCATCTTCCGGCCATTGATTGGCCTCGGCCAACAAAAGGCGATTTTTATGCTTGGTGTCCACATGTCTTCTAAGATCTTTTAAAAAAGCATGGGTTTCCGGCAGATTTTCACAGGGAGTGCCTTCCCGCTGAAAGAGATAAGGGACCGCATCGAGACGGAGCCCATCTACCCCTATTCCCAGCCAAAAATCTACGAATTGGAGTACGGCTTCTCTGACCAGGGGACTGTCATAATTAAGGTCCGGCTGGTGGGAATAAAAACGGTGCCAGTAATAGGCGTTGGCCACAGGATCCCAGGTCCAGTTGGAAGTCTCAAAGTCCTGGAAAATGATCCGTGTTTCTTTGTATTTATCCCAGGTGTCGCTCCAGACATAGAAGTCCCGCCATTTACTGCCGGCCTTGGCCCGGCGGGCTCTTTGAAACCAAGGGTGCTGGTCGGAGGTATGGTTTAAAACCAACTCGGTGATCACCCGAAGCCCCCGGCGGTGGGCTTGTTTTATAAATTCTTTGAAATCCCGGAGGGTTCCATAATTGGAATGGATCCGTTTATAATCGGCGATATCATATCCGTCATCTCTTAAGGGGGATGGGAAAAACGGGAGAAGCCAAATAGCCGTAACCCCCAGGTTCTGAAGGTAGTCCAGCTTACAGGTCAGCCCTTTAAAATCCCCGATCCCGTCTTCATCACTGTCATAGAAGGCCCGAACATGAAGTTCATAGATGATGGCATCTTTATACCAGAGCGGATCTTCCTTGAAAAATTGACGATTTTTTTTCTTGGTCTCCATGGCTCCAATCTTTTAAATAAAATAGTCGAAATCCCTTTCCGTTCGCAATTTTCGACGAATCAGAAATATTTGAGCAGGTTCAACCTGAGGATCAAGCTCGACGTAATTTTTTTCCCCGAACCAAAGAAAACGTCCCCCCCCTAACAGGTCATGAACCTGATAAGAAGTATCCGGATCTATCCTCAGATTCTTCACCGGAATCTGGACCCAACCGGATTGCCGGTGATGAGGATCGAGATTGACCACGACAATGATTATATTATTGAAATCTTCATCATGTTTGCTGTAACAGACGATTTGATCATTGTCGATCGGGTGAAATTCCAGGCTCCAGTCGTTATGGAGGGCCGGATTTTCCTTGCGGATACGGTTGACCCGGGCAATAAATTCCTTGAGATTGCCCGGACGATCCAACTCCCAAAACCGAATCTCATATTTTTCTGAATGGAGATATTCTTCGCCTCCATTCTCCAAGGCTTCACTTTCCATGATTTCAAAAGCCGGACCGTAAATCCCATAATCGGCCCCCAAGGTAGCTGCCAGCACCAGACGATTAATAAAAGCCGGCCGTCCTCCGTATTGAAGATGCTCCGGCAAAATGTCCGGGGTATTGGGCCAGAGGTTTGCGCGAAAAAATTCCCGGACCCCTGTTTTGGTAAGAAGGTTAAAATATTCTAAAATTTCCCACTTGGCGTTGCGCCAGGAAAAATAGGTATAGGATTGGCTGAAACCCAGTTTGGCCAGTTGAATCATAACCTTGGGACGGGTAAAGGCCTCAGCCAGAAAGATCGATTCCGGATATTCTCTTTTTATTTCCCGAATCAGCCACTCCCAGAACCGGTAGGGTTTAGTATGGGGATTATCCACCCGAAAGATGCGGATTCCCTGCTGAATCCAGAAAAGAACGATCTCCTTCATGGTTTCCCAGAGTTCCTGCCAATTTTCAGTCTCAAAATTCAAAGGATAAATATCCTCATATTTTTTTGGCGGATTCTCCGCATATTGAATCGATCCATCCGGTCTCCGGGAAAACCATTCGGGGTGTTCTTTGACAAAGGGATGGTCAGGGGAACATTGGAAGGCCAGGTCCAGGGCGAGTTCTATCCCGTATTCCTTGGCTTTTGCTTGAAACCGATTGAAGTCCTCAAGGCTTCCCAAACGGGGATGGATGGACGTATGCCCGCCGTTTTCATTGCCGATAGCCCAGGGGCTTCCGGGATCTTCCGGGCCGGCCGTAACCGTATTATTCTTTCCTTTTCGATGGGTTTTGCCAATGGGATGGATCGGCGGAAAATAGAGGACATCGAAACCCATGGATGCGACATAAGGGAGCTTGCCCTCACAATCTTTAAAGGTTCCGTGACGACCGGGTTCAGATGCGGAGGACCGGGGAAACATCTCATACCAGGAACTGAACCGGGCTTTTTCCCGTTCCACCATCACTTCCAGTTCTTTTGGGTAGAGGGTCGCCAGACTGCGATCCGCATATAAAGCCATGAGCACCTGAAGTTGACTATCCATAACCTGGGAGGTTTTTGAGTCTCCATCTTCCTGGACACGCAGGAAGGTTGTAATGCCCAATAATTTCTTTTTATCCTTCCCGGATGCCCTTCGAGCGGCCGCCTCAACCAATAAGGCCCCTTTTAAGAGGTCTATCGCTATGGCTTGTCCGGCCTTCATTTTTTTGACTAAATCTCTGCGCCAGGTTAAAAAATGGTCTATCCAGGCCTGGACGGTATACTGATAACTCCCCAAGTCCATGACCCGGAATTCTCCCCGCCAGCGGTCGTTTTCTACAAGGGTCATGGGGGTTTCCTGCCAAACCGACTCTCCCTGGCGGCGATATAACAAAACACCGGAAACCAAATCATGACCGTCAGTGAAAATATCCGCCTCCACCTGCACTTTTTCTCCAACCGTTCTTTTGATCGGGAAACGACCTTGATCAATCTCCGGTTGTACCTCCTCTATGACCACTCTTTTCCTGCCTTCTTTTTCCCTCATAACCTAACCTTTCATCTCATCGCCCTGCCCTTGATTCACTTAGCTTCAGAAGGATTATCTACCGGTTTCAGCAGACCCCCAGAAGGCAACGACTTATTAATAGCCTGCAACTTGAACCTATCTAATGTCTCCCGGTTGAAAAAAGGAAATTTAGGCCTCTCGGCGAGGCCGAACTGCTCCGAAAAGGGTGTAAGTGATGGTATTATGTTTGGCGTAATGCCTAATTGAAGATGGCCTGGGTTGTTTTGGCAGGACAACCGACCTGGAGGGGAAAAACAGCGGTTTGAAAACTATCATACCTTATTTTCGATAAATGTTACCCCCCATTTTATTATTTTCAGACCGGGCCTCTTTGACCGGAGCTGCCCAATTCTTTGTTGAATTCACCAAAGAACTCTTTTGATATTCTCGTTTTCAATTAAAATTAATTTACCAAAAATGTCCATGAATGTCAAGCCGCCTCCCTAAAAAGTCTTGAAATCCATTTCCTGATGTGTCAAGTTCCTTCTTATGAAAATAGGTCTCTTGACAAATGAATATCCTCCTCATGTCTACGGAGGGGCCGGGGTTCACCTGGAATATCTGGTACGGGAAATGGCCGGGTTGGAGGGGAACGGAAACGAACTGAAAATTATCTATTTTGGAAAGAAGGACCAATATTCCGGGAACATATCCGTTCAAGGCTGTCCCCTCCCCTTTTCCATTCCGACCGATGATCCGAGACTTGGCAACTTCTTGAATGTCCTTTTAAAGGAATTGATAATGGCCGGGTCCATGAGGGATGTGGATCTGATCCACTGCCATACCTGGTATACCCACCTGGCCGGGTGCCTGCTGAAGCAGATATTAGGTGTTCCTCTGGTCCTGACCACCCATTCTCTGGAACCGCAACGTCCCTGGAAAGAAGAACAACTGGGGCCGGCTTACCGGGCCGGCACCTGGATTGAAAACACGGCCTACCGACAAGCCGATGGCGTTATTGCTGTTTCACGGGCTATGAAAAAGGCCGTTACCCGGCTGTACCGGGTCCCTCAAAAAAAAATACGGGTGATCTATAATGGAATAGACCCTCATGAATACCATCCTTGCCCTGACCTGAGCGTTCTCGCTCAGTATCAGATCAACCCCCGGGTTCCTTATATCTTGTTTGTCGGCCGGATAACCCGGCAAAAGGGATTATCTCATCTTCTGGATGCCGTTCCCTATTTATCTCCTGAAACTCAGGTCGTCATCTGCGCCGCTTCTCCCGATACGGAGGATATTGCCCGGGAAATTGAGAGAAAGATTTGTTTTTTGAGAACCGAGCTTAAAAGAAAAGTGATCTGGATTTCCCGGATGCTCTCCAGGGAAAACCTGATCGCTCTGTATTCTCAAGCCGCATTGTTTATCTGCCCTTCCATTTATGAACCCTTCGGGATTATTAATTTGGAAGCCATGGCCTGCGAAACACCGGTAGTCGCATCAGCCGTAGGGGGTATAACCGAAATCGTTTCCGATAAAAAAACAGGGCTTCTGATTCCATTTGATCCGGTTGGTCCCGATGACCCCAGGCCCAAAGATCCTGACCGGTTCGCCAGAGATTTGGCAGATGCAGCCAATGACCTCTTGGCCCACCCAAAGAAAAGAAAGTCCATGGGAGAAAAATCCAGAAAAAGGGTTGAAGAGCATTTTAGCTGGTCTGTTATTGCCCGGCAGACTTTGGAGTTTTACCGTGAACTGATTCATAGAAAACGTCCCGAAGCTTCCGTCAAATTTTAAGCCCAATAAGGGTACATAATCAAATTCCCTACCCTGAGGAAGTCCTGCATTGCCCTTAAGTCGGATTTTTGAAGTAGGCCGGGACAACAGATATTACGAGAATTCAAATCAACGGCTCTTTTTATTTTAAAGGGTATTGACATTCAATGGTTAAGCCAATATAATACCAACATAAAAATTAACACCTGAGTGTTATGAGAAAAAAAATACTCCATCTTTTCACGGTATTCGCCCTTTCCCTGTGTCTTCCTCTGTCCGGGATAAGCGCCATGCGGATTATATGCCACTGTTCCGGAGAGGCAACCAATGGCCAACAAGCTGTTAATACTAAAAAAATAGATCAACATTCCGGATGTGCGGAAGAAAATCAAGCTCCCCAACCCTATTCCCCCTGTCCCTGTGAAGGTAGTTCTTGCGGGGATATCCTGGAAACAAAAAAAATAACTCCCACCCTTTTCCTGACCGAGGCAACCGCCTTTGCTGAGGCCATGGATCTTAAAACAGAAAGGGGAGCGTTCTTCAACCCCGACGAAGCGTTTCTCTTTACCCCTGACCCCCTCCCGCACCAAGTCCTTTATCTCCAAATTCATACCCTGCGTTGTTAAAAGTCCTCCTTTAAGGTATCGCCTTTGCTAATTCAGGCATTACCTGTCACCGGGTAATATTTCCCGTCAGATCTTGTTGGGGATCTGTTCATTCAGACTCCCTAATATTGTATAACTATATTAATTTACATAAAAAAATAAAAGTAAAAGGAGAATTATATGATATCCCGAATCAATTCCTCAAAACATGGAACCCTGAAAAAATTAAAGAGAGAACCTTGGGTGCTTAAAAAGAAATCCATGTTTTTGTTTTCAATTTTTCTGACCCTAACCTTAACCCTGTCTTATCTTGTTTCACCGGTAAAAAGTAGCGGGAAAGAAACAACGGCAACCTCTTCTTCCACCAACATTGCCTATTCCTTAACCGATTTTGCTGATGGAAAGGCTAAATATTTTCAATATAAAACGCCTAACGGGAAAACCATCCGTTACTTTATTGTCAAAAGCTCCGATGGGAAAATCAGGGCAGCCTTTGATGCCTGTGATGTTTGCTGGCCTTCCGGAAAGGGCTATGTTCAAGAAGGTGATTTCATGGTCTGTCGAAATTGCGGCCGAAGATTTCCGACTCCCCAGGTCAATGTGGTCACCGGGGGATGCAATCCTGCTGCCTTAAACCGGCAGGTCAGCAAGACCCAGGTCACCATCCAGGTTAAAGATATCCTTGAAGGGCAAAAATATTTCAACTTTTAAAAGGAGAAGAAAAAATGACACTCAAAGATATCGCCCTTCGAAATTTAAGACGCAGAAAAGGGAAAGCCGTTTTTGTACTTCTTGGTCTGATGATCGGGGTCACCTCTATCGTGGCCTTTATGAGCCTTGCGGAGACGTTAACCCATGAAATCAATGGCAAGATGGAAAAATATGGGGCTAACATCCTGATTACACCCAAAACGGAGAATCTCTCTCTAACCTATGGGGGCCTGTCTTTAGGCGGGTTATCCTTTGAAATGCAGGAGATTCTTCAGAAGGATCTGGAAAAGATCCGCACCATTAAGAACAAACAGAACGTTGCCGCTATTGGTCCCTTGGTTCTCGGTGCGGTCAAAATTAAAAATCAAAGAGTCCTTCTGGCGGGAATGGATTTCAAGGTTTCCCATTTTCTCCGGCCCTGGTGGATTATCCAGGGTTCGAAGCCTGAAGGAAACGGGGTATTGGTAGGGGCTGAAGCGGCCAAGGTTCTGGGGATCGGGATGAACCGCCTTTTAGAAATCAACGGCACAAGAATGACGGTACAAGGTTTGTTGGAACCGACCGGATCCCAGGATGATCATATGATTTTTGCATCTCTGCCGGTCGCTCAAAAGGTTTTGGGAAAAGAAGGCCGCATATCCATGGCCGAAGTCGCGGCCCTTTGCTCCGGCTGCCCGATAGAAGAGATGGTCTCCCAGATTTCGGGGGTCCTTCCAGGGGCGAATGTGATGGCGATTAAACAGGTAGTTAAAAGCCGCATGGTCGTCTTGGAACATGTTCAGAAATTGGCTTATGGACTTTCCGCCCTGGTGATTTTAGTTGGTGGACTAGTGGTTCTGGTGACGATGATGTCCAGCGTTCGGGAACGAACCATGGAGATTGGCATTTTCAGGGCCATTGGTTTTAGAAAAAGCCATGTCTTTCGAATTATCCTCCTTGAGGCCGGTATTATTTCCGCTTTAGCCGGCGTACTGGGATATCTCGCCGGTATGGGAGCCGCCAAAATCACCATACCCTTCTTTGCCGATGGCGGCCATATCGCCATGAGTTTTAACCCGTTTATTGCCGGTGGTGCGCTGGGACTGGCTGTTTTATTAGGTTTGCTGGCCAGTATTTACCCGGCCATGTTAGCAGCCCGGCTTGATCCGAATGAAGCCCTTAGAGCCCTATAGGAGGAAAGGATAATGGAATCGATTCGTCTGGAAAATATTAAAAAACAGTATGGAGTCGGGAAGAATGCTGTAACCGCTGTGCAAGAGATTAACGTGGAGATACAAGCGGGTGAATTTGTGGCGATCATGGGGGAGTCAGGGTCTGGAAAATCGACCCTTCTCTCTTTGTTCGGGGCCCTGAATACACCCACCTCAGGCAAATATTGGGTGGATACCCTGGATGTTTATAACCTAAATCAAGACCATCGGGCTGATTTCCGCAGAGAGAATCTAGGTTTTGTTTTTCAGAGTTTTCATTTGGTCCCCTATCTCACCGTCCTGGAGAATGTTATGCTTCCTCTGACCACTAAAAGGATTTCCAGGAAAAAGAAACAGGAAATGGCCGGACAAGCCCTGACTAAGGTCGGATTGGAAAACAAGGCCGATCGTTTACCCAACCAGCTTTCCGGGGGTGAACAGGAACGGGTGGCTATTGCCAGAGCAGTGGTCAATGACCCTACGATCATCCTGGCTGATGAACCAACGGGAAATCTTGACTCCAGAAACAGTAAAGAGGTTATGGAGGTTTTTCAGTCTTTAAATACTAGAGGCGTAACTATTATCATGGTGACCCATAGTCAGGAATGGTCTCGCTATGCCAACCGAGTTCTTTGGATTTCGGACGGTCTTCTGGTCAGAGAAGAAAAAAAATAGCCTTTCTTTTCCTGATTAACTGGAAAAGGGAAGCGCGGATTCAAGGATTCACAAAAACTGAAACTAACCCCATTACCATGACCGTTGCCCTGAAGGTAAGTTAATTCCCGTCACGACAAGGGTGTGACTCCACCGACAGGTCCTGATTCTTTTCGATGATCTCACGGCCCAGGACCTGTCGATAGTCTCATTAAATATTTGGTGCAAGAAGATGCAACTAATGCATTCATATTAACAAGCCGGGAACATAAAGGAGTTGAATTATTTTGAAGTTTATGTTATAAGACAGTCAACAATTTTGATTCTTTTTAATTCTCTTCCAGGAAAAAAATTAGCGATGGAACTTCACCTTAATTTCTATCCCCAACCCTTATATTGGGGTTTCGATACCTCTCCTCCCGGTATCCCCTTCTTTTAATACCTTCCTGACTTTTTCTGCTGCCAAAATAATTTTTTAAATTTTATTAAACAAGACAGTTGCAAAGCATTATCCGAATACCGGCCTCGGCCCATTGAAAAAATTTCAATATCCAAATACTAATTGATCGTCTTAGGGGGGATAGGTTGAATTTTTACACTCATCTCAATTTATTTCAGAGGAAAAAGTATTTTTTTATACCCATCCTCTTTTTTGTTTTTTCGATATTTTGTCTCTTATTGGTTTTTCAGGAAAGCGCGGAGGCTCAGGGCCCTGGGATCAATTGGAACAGAATAATAAACTTGAAACCTGATTTGAAGGTTATGGTCTTGGTGAACAGCCAGCGGCCTCTTTCTTTGGAAGATTTGTCGTTCCTGGCCCGGTTTGGGATGATCCCGGCCGACCGCGATCCCGGACTGGTTCTGGGATTAAAAAAAGCGGTATTTTCCGTAAAGCTCAAAAACTGGGCTTCGAACAGCCTCCCAGCCCACCTGAGCGGACGGTTATTGGATCGTTTTTTTATGAGCGGCATCTATCGGCTCGGTTTCAAAGTGGAGCAGGAAGGCTATGAAGGTCCTCTCACTCTTGAGATTACAGCCCCGAGAGATGGTTTTGGCAAACAACTGCTCTCCTCGGAGTTTATGGTCCGACGCCAGGCGCCCAACCGGCTTTATATCGATGAGGTTGGAAACCGGTGGTACCGTATTGATTATTCAAAAATCAAACAGGGGGAGGTCATAAGATTGCATTTTGCCTTTAAATATCTGGTCGATATGGCCGAGCTTTTACAACACGATCTGATGTTATGGGAAAAACCCGGAGAGGGAGCGGTTCCAGATGAAATTCGTCCCTTTTTGAACTCCGGCCATAAAATCGATAAAA
>Ga0214473_10003277_pt1 | contig 19659 bp, 12 predicted proteins | sample RVTome_7_FD_203509 | JGI IMG/M metagenome (GOLD analysis project Ga0214473, IMG submission 203509) | Soil microbial communities from uranium-contaminated site in the Upper Colorado River Basin, Wyoming, United States - RVT98D197 | ecosystem: Environmental > Terrestrial > Soil > Contaminated >... | reverse complement strand
CGCGTGCTCATGCCCATGATCAACGAGGCCATCGCCTGTTTGCACGAGGGTGTGGCCGAGCCCCTGGCCATCGATGAGATCATGAAGCTGGGCATGGCCCACCCGATGGGCCCGCTGGCCTTGGCCGACCTGATCGGCCTGGACGTCTGCCTGGACATTCTCGAAGTGCTCCACCGCGACCTGGGCGAGGACCGTTACCGCCCGAACCCGCTCCTGCGTACCATGGTAAGGGCCGGTCGGTTGGGCCGGAAAACGAAGCAAGGGTTCTACGGGTACGATTGAGCCCTGGTCAGCCCACCAACGATGGCCAACCGACCCGGGCAGTGGTGGAAACGGCCCGCCCGCGTGGGTGATCGCGCCTGATCGTAATCGAGGCGGGCGACGGAGCCGCGCGCGGGCAACTAGGGCCAGCCAGCCGCGGAACAAGGCGGCGGTTCGAAGCGGGCGCCGCGGTTCGTAGCTTTGGACGTTCGGCACGGGGGCGGCCGCTACCGCTCCGGCCTGTCGTTGCCTATCATGGTTCGGGCCGGAAGGCGGCTACGCACGATCAAACAAGGCTTGGAGTACGATGAGTAAAACACTGGTTCGGCTCACGATCGACGGCCCGCACGCGACCATTCTGTTGACCACGGATGGCGGGATCAACGTCGGCTCGCCCGAGGTCATGCGCGCCCTGGGCGCGGTCGTGGCCCAGGTGGCCGAGAACCGCAGGGTCCGTACTACGGCCATTCAGGGCCAAGGCAAAGTGTTTCTGGCCGGCGCCGACATCAAGGAGATGGCTCCCTTCACCCGGGAGCAGGCCGTCGAGTATGCCAGGCTGGGGCAGCGGGTGCTCGACGCCATCGACAAGCTCCCCTCGATCACCGTGGCGGCCATCAACGGGGCGGCCCTGGGCGGCGGGTTGGAGCTGGCCCTGGCCTGCGACTTCCGCCTCGCGGTGAAGTCGGCCAAGCTGGGCCTTCCGGAGACTTCCCTGGGGATTATTCCCGGCTGGAGCGGCATTCCCCGGCTGACGCGGCTGGTAGGTCCGGCGAGGGCCAAGCGGCTGTTCCTCAGCGCTTTGCCGGTGTCGGCGGAGGAAGGGCTGACCTTCGGGTTGGTGGATGAGATCGTCAACTCCGTCGAGGATCTCGAGGCGCGGGTACCACCGTTCTGCAAGTCATTCCGCCGGGGCGGGGCCCAAGCGGTGGCCCTGGCCAAGCGAGCCTTCGGCGACGGGGACGACGTATCCGCGTTCGCCGACTGCTTCAAAACCGAGGAGTGCCACGAGGGGCTGGCCGCGTTCCTGGAGAAGCGTCCTGCGGCCTGGATGGAGTGATGCCATGAGCGCGAAGCCGACCACGGCTCGTTCCGGTGCGCCGGCCCGTCCGGCGGAGGTCAAGCCCTTCGTCGGGCCGGAAGATCTGGGCGGGTTCAACCCGGCGGAGGCTCTGGCCGAGCCGGGCAGCTTTCCATACACCCGCGGCCCGCACCGGACCATGTACCGCGACCGGCTATGGACCATGCGGCAGTTCGCCGGCTTCGGCTCCGCCGACGATACCAACCGGCGCTTCAAGTACCTGCTGGAGCACGGGCAGACCGGGTTGAGCACGGCCTTCGATCTGCCTACGCTCATGGGCCGGGATAGTGACGATCCGCTGTCCCTTGGAGAGGTGGGGCGGTGCGGGGTGGCCATCGCCTCGCTTGCGGACATGCGCCGCCTCTTCGCCGGGATCGATCTCGGGACGGTCAGCACCAGCATGACCATCAACGCCCCTGCGGCCATCCTGCTGGCCTACTATATCGCCGTGGCCCAAGAGCAGGGCGTCCCGCTGGGCAAGTTGCGGGGCACGCTCCAGAACGACATCCTCAAGGAGTTTCACGCTCAGAACGAGTACGTCTTCCCACCTGAGCCCAGCGTCAAACTGGTCATTGACACCATCGAGTACTGCACCGCGCACCTGCCCCAGTGGAACACGGTGAGCATCAGCGGGTACCACATCCGCGAGGCCGGAGCCACCGCGGCCGAGGAGCTGGCCTTCACCCTGGCCGACGGCATCGCCTACGTCGAGGGAGGCATCGCCCGGGGACTGGACGTGGATGCTTTCGCCCCGCGGCTGAGCTTCTTCTTCGACGTGCACAACGACTTCTTCGAGGAGATCGCCAAGCTTCGGGCCTCGCGGCGGATCTGGGCCCGGCTCATGCGCGACCGGTTCAAGGCCAGGAACGAGCGGAGCTGGCTGCTCCGCATGCACTGCCAGACCGCGGGGGTGAGCCTGACCGAGCAGCAGCCGATGAACAACCTCATCCGCGTGGCCTACCAGGCCCTGGCCGGGGTGCTGGGGGGGACCCAGTCGCTGCACACCAACAGCATGGACGAGACCCTGGCCCTACCCTCCGAGACCGCGGCGAAGATGGCCCTCCGCACCCAGCAGATCCTGGCCTACGAGACCAACGTCACCCAAACGGTGGATCCGCTCGGCGGCAGCTACTTCGTGGAGAAGATGACCAACGAGATCGAGGCCAAGGCCTACGCCATCTTCGACCAGATCGACGCCATGGGCGGGGTGCTCAAGGCCGTCGACCGGGGCTACTTTCGGCGCTGCATCGCCGAGTCGGCCCTGGCTGAGCAGAAGCGCATCGACGCCGGGCAGCAGAAGGTCGTCGGCGTCACCGACTTCCTCGAGGGGGGCCCGCCGGGCATCGACATCCTGCAGATTCCCCAGGAAACCGAGGACGCCCAGGTGACCCGCCTCAAGCAGCTCAAGGCCTCCCGCGACCGGGACCGTCACGCGGCGGCCCTGGCCCGGCTCCGCGCCGACGCCCAGGAGGGGGTCAACCTCATGCCTGCCCTCATCGACGCCGCCGAGGCCGACGCCACCGTCGGCGAGATGATGGACACGATGAAGTCCGTCTTCGGGGCCTACGACGGAGGACCGGAGTGGTAAACGGGCGGTTTGTAACGGGTTCCTTGAGCGAGCTTGTGGGATGCGAATAACGCGAGTCAGAGCCGAGAATCTCCGTAGCCTCAAACAAATCGACCTCGAACTACGCCCATTCACCGTCGTCATAGGTCCGAATGGAGCCGGCAAGTCGAGCTTTCTAGAGCTTGTGAATCTGTTCGCCGGTGCCGAGGAACCTGCGAACCTGATCAATGGTCTCTCTCGCTGGGGCGGATACCATGCCACCCTCCGGTTTGGCGCGGGTAACGCGACCATGAAGATCGGCGTGACCCTCTCCGATGACGAGAACAAGTTTGACTACGATATCGAGTTGATGGGTGAAGGTGGACACTGTTTTGTGCGTTCCGAAAACCTGTCGCGAACTGCTCAGAAGCAGCGCGCTCGGCAAGATCTGCTTCGTCGAGAAGACGCAAACGAGCACGTGTACACGAAAGATGGGCAATTCATCCAACAACGTACTAATCATGGCCCGTCAACAGATCTTGGCCGGCTGCGAGTAACGATCCCCGATGTGGAACCTGTGCTGAGCGTGCTCAAGCGGATTACGCTTTGGCCGGTACATAAGTTCCAACCGAGTGACCGAGTCCGTGGACCGCAACAGCTACAACCGACGAAGATGCCGGCTCTCGACGGCAGTAACCTCTTTTCATCATTGTACGCGATGAAGACTGAGCAGCGCCATTCATATAACCAGTTGCTGGAAAGCCTGCGTGCTGCCGTACCTGAGTTGGAGGACCTTGAGTTTCCTCTCGCGGGCGCCGGCCACGTGAACATGACGTGGACTCAGCGGAATTTTGACAGGCCATTTTATTCGAATCAACTGTCAGACGGCACGCTCCGTCTGTTATGGCTCGTAACCGTGCTTTATACCGTGCCGGACGACGGATTGGTGCTTCTCGACGAGCCGGAATTGAGTCTCCACCCTCAGTGGCTCATGCTTCTTGTATCCATCCTGCGGAAGACGTCTGCTCGCACCAACGTGCTTGTGGCCACACAGAGCGCTGAGTTTATTCGATGGGTGCAGCCCGAGGAGCTGGTCATCGCAGATATGACGGAAGACGGCGCGACGTTCTCTCGTGTAAACGACCGCGCCGACCTGGCGCAATGGCTCGAAGACTTCACCCTGGCCCAACTCTGGACCATGGGTGAACTCGGAGGGCGACGGTGAAGATCGTGGTCTTCTGCGAGGGATCAACTGAAGAGGCCCTTCGTAACGGCCTCCGCGACTTCGTACAGGGCAGGACGTTTGACGGCGTCCGGACGGGTATTTCGACGCGAGCTCTTGACGGAAGCATGATGCGCAAGAAGTTGGGCAGACTTGTTCAACTCACCTTGGCGAACGCCGATGTGGTCGGCGTCGTCGCGCTGACGGATGTCTACCCCGCCTTCAAGGACGCCAACGAAGCCAAGGAAGCGTTGCAACGTGCAGCCGCGCCGACCGGCCGGGACCCCAAGTTCCGCGCTCACGCGGCACAGTTCGAACTCAAGGCGTGGATCCTGCCGTTTTGGAAGGAAATCGCAAAGACGTTAGGTGTCGACGCGGCCGCGCCCGGGGCTCGCCCTGAAGAAGTGAATAGCGAGCGACCACCGTCGCGCCGCCTGATGGACTTGTACGCTCGCGCGAAGCAGCGGTACGAGAAAGTCGTGGACGGACCGAAATGGCTGACGGCCGCGCGTCTGGAAACGGCAGCAGGTCATTGTCCCCAACTGAAGTCGTTCCTATCCTCGCTACTCGAGCTGGCCGGAGCGACTCCGCTCGCATAGGCGAATGATGGAGGGCGGCATGTCCAAAACAGCTTCGAGGCTCCTCCTGGCCAAGATCGGCCTCGACGGCCACGACCGGGGCGTCAAGGTCCTGGCACGGTCGTTTCGTGACGCCGGGCTCGAGGTCATCTACACGGGCCTATGGCAGACTTGCGAGGCGACCATGCACGCCGCCCTGCAGGAGGACGTCGATGTGGTCGGGGTGAGCCTGCTCTCCGCGGCGCACATGACGGTCATGCCGGAACTGCTGCGTATCCGCAACGAGTTGGGCCTCGGGCAGGTGCCGGTGGTCCTCGGCGGGATCGTCCCGGAGGCGGACCACCCCCACCTGCGGGAGATGGGCGTGGCCGCGGTGTTCAATCCCGGGTCCGCCATCGAAGCCATCGTCAGCAAAGTCAAGGAACTCTCCGCCTTGCACCAGCCGGTGCCATTGGACGAGCTCCGCGCGGGGTACGAACGGCGCGACCTGCGCTACCTAGCCAGGATGATCACGGCGGTGCAGCTTGGCCGGCGCCTCGACGGCTGGACGCCCCCCGCCGGTAAGGCCACGGTCATCGGCGTGACCGGCGCCCCCGGCGTGGGCAAGAGTTCCTTCATCGGCAAGCTCGGCTTGCGGCTACGGGCGAAGGGGCAGCGGGTGGCCGTGATCGCCGTCGACCCCAGCAGCCCGGTCACCGGCGGTGCCCTGCTGGGCGATCGACTCCGCATGATGTCCGGCAGGCCGGACGAGGGTTTCTTCATCCGCAGCGTTTCCTCGGGCGGTCAGGCCGGCGGCCTGGCGCCGCACTGCGCCGCGATCCGTGATCTCATCAACGGCTTCGGCTTCGACTTCATCCTCCTGGAGACCGTCGGCGCGGGGCAGGGGGACATAGGCATTCGCTCCCTCTCGGACCAGACCCTGCTCCTGCTCATGCCGGACAGTGGCGACGCCATACAGTTTTCCAAGGCCGGCATCATAGAGATCGCCACCGGCTTCGTGCTGAACAAGTGTGATCTGCACGGCGCCGACGCCACCGAGGCGCAGCTCCGCAGCGCCGTGGGCGACCGCCGACCGCTCTGGAAAGTCAGCGCCGTCCGCGACGAAGGCTTCGACGCGGTCGTGGACTGGGCCTTGGGTCTCCGTTCGGACCGGTCGTGATGTCCGCGCTTCGAGGATCACCAATCGCATGGGTCGTCGCCGCCGCGCCGGGGTGCCACGCTTTCACGCCGCAGGCGGGTAAGCGTGCGGGATACGCATCGACATCCGGCATGCCCACGCTTCGCGAAGGTATGGCACCCGGTGTTTGTTGGTCGGTGACAGGGGCCTGGCATGACCAACCGTGACCGGCTCGAACTCGTCCGGATCGCCGATCGGCTCTCCCGCGAGGTGTCGGGGCTTCGCTTCGGTCCGCCGGTCACGCACGTGTATAACCCCCTGGAGTACGCCGGCCAGGCGTTCGCCGAATACGCAGCCCGCTACGGCACCGGACGGCCGGAGGTGATTCTGCTCGGCATGAATCCCGGCCCGTGGGGCATGGCCCAAACCGGGATTCCTTTCGGTGAAGTGAGCATCGTGCGCGACTGGCTCGGCATCGACGCGGCGGTGAACAAGCCGAAGCGGGAGCACCCCAACCGCCCGGTGCTGGGATGCGATTGTCCGCGCAGCGAGGTCAGCGGGCGGCGCCTTTGGGGATGGGCTCGCGACACGTTCGGCACGCCCCGAAGGTTCTTCCGTCGCTTTTTCGTGGCGAATTATTGTCCGCTCGCCTTCATCGAGTCCTCCGGCCGCAACCGGACTCCTGACAAGCTGCCCGCCAGCGAGCGCCTCCCGCTCTTCGCCGCCTGCGACCGGGCGCTTCGTGACACGGTCGAGGCACTGAAACCGCAGTACGTCATCGGCGTGGGCGCGTTCGCCGCCCAGCGTGCCGCCGCCTGCCTCGACGCAGCGGAGGTGACCGTCGGGCGCATCCTCCATCCCAGTCCCGCCAGCCCCAAAGCGAACGCGGGGTGGGCGGAACAGGCGACCGCCCAGCTCGCCGACCTCGGCATCCGCTTTCGCGGGTGACAGCCACCGCCGCGGGGCCGCACTCCGCGGCACCCAATGGACATCATGCCCCGTCCTCCGGTGCGGCATCACCGCCCCTCCCCTTGAGGGGTACGTGTTTAGCGGGGTAGCGTCGTGGTACCAGGACTGAAAACGCCGCTCGATGGGTAAAACCGAGCCGCGTCCGGTACGAGCCGCGAGCGCAAAGCGAGCGGAGCGCCCCAACAGCCGACGCGTTTCCGTACTCCCAGTGTTGTGGCCACGCTAAACACGTACCTTGGGAGGGGCTGGGGGAGGGCCTGTCCATCGTTCAAGGCCGCGTCGGCCCTCGTTCTCCATTCTCACCGGGGCGAGCCCGCAGCTCGCTCGTCGTCCTCGAGCCGCAGACGGCGGCGCCAATCGTAGTGATCGCGGATGAACTGGATGGCCTCCTCGGAGTACACCGGGGCCCGCTGAAACGCCTCGCGGATTGCGGCGATCCACTCGTCTGCCGTATTGCGGATGACGAGTCCGGGCCAGTCGATGCCTTCCGCCCCGATCGTGGTCGAGAGGCTGACTTTGCCCATGGCCATGGCGGTGAGGATCTTGATCCGCACACCGGAGCCCTCGAACAGCGGCACGATGAGCAGGTGAGCCCGCTGGAGGTATGGCTTTTCATCGTCCACGTAGCCGGTCACCACAACGTTCTCCCCGGCCAGCCGTTGGAGGCCCGGCGCGGGGTTCTTCCCGACGACGTAGAACCGGCAGTCCGGATACTGCCGCCGAATTTGGGGCCAGACCTCACGCAGAAACCACTGGATTCCGTTGCGGTTCGGCATCCAGGCCATGTTGCCGATGTGGACGATGCTGTGCGGCTCGATCGCCAGCGCCGGATCGCGGCGATAGTTGTCCACGTCGATGAACGGGTTGAGCACCGTGACGCGATGGGTCACCCCCGCTGCGGCAAGTGTCTCGGCGTCGCGGGCCGTGATCGTGCGGACCTCGTCCGCCTGGTCCATCAGGCCCAGCTCGAACCGCCGAAAATGGGCCGCCTCGCGCCGCAGCAGGTGCCGGTAGAGCGCCCTCGGTTCGCCCTCCGCGAGCCGGTCGAGAATCTCGTACTCCACGTTGTGTGCTCGGAGCACAACTTTGCCGGCCGCGGCGCCCGCCGCGCGGACCAGCGGCAAGTAAACGCCCATGAAGGCGCCGTCGATGAGAGTGACCTCGTAGCGGCGCTCGGCAAGCCGCTCGCGGACGAGCTTCGCGTACGCCCTCGTGTGGAACTTGCGCACAAAGTAGGACGAGCCGGTGATTATGGCGTGGGCCAGGTCGAGGGGGTGCTGCCGTTCCACGTCCTTGGCCACGGCCGCAACCGAGGCGAACGCCTTGGATAGCTCGCCGCGGTGCTCCTCGACGCTGCCGTCGCTCCGAGCGTAGCAGACCAGATCGAGGTCGTAGCCGTTGTGGTGCAGGCAGCGGGACAGGTTCCACGTGGCGATCCGCCCGCCGTCGTCCAGCGGCTGCGGCAGGCGCGATGAAAGCTGGAGAATCCTCGGCATCGTCCGGTCCGTCCGGCGCGAAGCGGGATCCGCGCGGCCCGCCGTGCGCCGGGGGCAAGGTTGCTGGGCGGCGGCACGTCCGTCAAGTCGTGCCGCGTTCGAGGCTCGGCCTGGCCGGTCATGCTCTGCCTTCGGTGCTCCATCCCGTGACCGACGTTGCCACGGGCAGTCATGGACCGCTATAAGACGTAACCCCCCGAGGCGGATGACGGCGAATCCCCGCGACTCGGCCGACCGCGCCGCGCCTCGACCTGTGGCACAACCGCTGACTGGCACGAGGAGCCCTTTGCATGGCGCGGCAGAGCAACCTGCGTCCCACCGAGGTCGACCGACCGATCGACTGGCTCCTGGGCCCGTTTCAGGAGTTCTTCCGCGCCGAGGCCTCGGGGGGCATTCTGCTGCTGGCCTGCACCGCCGTGGCGCTCATCTGGGCCAACTCGCCGTGGCACGCCTCCTACCAGGACTTCTGGCACACCTCCGTCACCGTCGGGTTCGGCGCGTACGCCCTCAAGGAATCACTTGCTCATTGGGTGAACGACGGGCTGATGGCGATCTTCTTTTTTGTCGTCGGCCTGGAGATCAAGCGGGAGATGCTGGCCGGCGAGCTTGCCTCGGTCCGAAAGGCGGCGGTCCCCATCGCTGCGGCGACAGGAGGCATGGCCGCCCCCGCGATCGTGTTTCTGTGCTTCAACTACGGCGGGCCAGGGGCCTCCGGCTGGGCGATCCCGGCGGCGACGGATATCGCCTTTGCGCTCGGAGTGATGGCCCTGCTGGGCAAACGCGTGCCCACCTCGTTGAAGCTGTTCCTGACCGCCCTGGCCATCGTCGACGACATTGGCGCCGTCTTGATCATCGCCCTGTGGTACACCAGCGAGCTGGCTTTGGCGGCGCTGGGCGTCGGTGGAGTCGTCGTGATCCTGCTGATCCTGGCCAACTTGGCCGGCGTGCGGCGACCAGGCGTGTATGGGCTGCTCGGCGCGGTGCTCTGGATCGCCTTCTTGAAGTCCGGGGTGCACGCCACCGTAGCCGGTGTCGTCCTGGCGTTCACCATCCCCTCGCGCTGCCGCATCCAGGGGGCGGCTTTTGTTTCGCGTGCCCGAAGCGCCCTGGAGGTGTTCGAGCGCAGCGGCGGCAACGAGACCGAGGTCAGCACGGAACCGGCGCGACAGTCGGCCGTCCACGCCCTGGAGCGAGCCTGCGAGCAGGTCGAGACCCCCCTGGGCCGCATGGAGCACGCCCTTCACCCCTGGGTAACCTACCTGATCATGCCGGTCTTTGCTCTGGCCAACGCCGGCGTTACGCTCGGCCAAGGTGCCGCCGGCGCCCTGACCAGTTCCGTCGGACTGGGGGTGATGTTCGGCCTGATCATCGGCAAGCAGGTCGGCGTGACCACGGTGACTTGGCTGGCGGTGACCGGTCGGGTCGGCCCCTTGCCGGCGGAGACGACCTGGCGGCAGCTCTACGGGGCGAGCTGGCTCGCCGGGATCGGCTTCACCATGTCTCTGTTCATCAGCAACCTGGCCTTCGCGGAGCAACCCCAGTTGCTCGAGTGTGCCAAAATCGGCATCCTGTCGGGTTCCCTGGTATCCGGGGTCGTCGGGTTCCTGCTGCTCCGCCGGGCCGCGGGCAGGAAGCACTGAGCCCCCTCGTACGGCGCTCCGCCCGTCGCTAGGCACGTTTAAGCCGGTTACAATTCACGCCCTATGGTGGCGCGGCTTCACAGCGCGACGTTCTCCGGGATCGAGGCGATCCAGGTCGAGGTCGAGGTGGATGTCGCCCGGCGCGGATTTTCGGGCGCGACCATCGTGGGTCTGCCCGACCCGGCTGTGAAGGAGAGCATGGAGCGCGTCCGCAGCGCCATGCAGAACTCGGGCTATCCGTTTCCTCGCTATAAGACCGTGGTCAACCTGGCCCCGGCCGACGTCCGCAAGGAGGGGCCCGCGTTCGATCTGCCCATTGCCTTGGGGATCCTCTTCGCCGACGGGCAGGTCGTGGCGGACCGGACGGACGCCCACCTGGTTACCGGCGAACTGGCCCTCGACGGGCGGGTCCGTCCGGTGACCGGCGTGCTGTCCGCCGCGATCCTGGCGAAGCGCCGGGGATTCCGCGGCGTCCTCGTGCCAGCCGAGAACGCTCCCGAGGCCGCCGTCGTCGACGGCCTGGAGGTCATCCCGGTGACCTGTCTGACCGAGGCGGTCGGGTTCCTCGCCGGGCAGCTCCCCCTCCAACCGGTGACCATCGACCTGGACGCGGTGTTCGCCCAAGCCGGGGCCTACGAATGCGACTTCGCCGAGGTCCGCGGGCAGGAGCACGTCAAGCGGGCCCTGACCATCGCCGCCGCGGGCACGCACAACGTGCTGCTCATCGGCCCGCCGGGTGCGGGCAAGACCATGCTGGCCAAACGCATCCCCACCATTCTGCCGCCGTTGACCCTGCAGGAATCCCTGGAAACCACCCGGATTCACTCGGTGTCGGGGACCCTGCCGCCGGGGATGCCCCTGCTGGCCACCCGCCCGGTGCGCATGCCCCACCATTCGGCAAGCATTCCAGCTCTGGTCGGCGGGGGAACCATCCCTCAGGCCGGAGAGGTGTCGCTGGCCCACTTCGGGGTGCTGTTCCTCGACGAGTTCCCGGAGTTTTCCCGGGCGGCGCTGGAGTCGCTCCGCCAGCCCCTGGAGGACGCCGTGGTGACCATCGCCCGAGCCCACTCCACGGTGACCTTTCCGGCGTCGTTCCTGCTCATCACCGCGATGAACCCCTGCCCTTGCGGGTACTACACCGATCCGCGCAAGCCGTGCAAGTGTTCGCCGCTGCAGATTGACAAGTATCTGTCACGCATCAGCGGCCCGCTGGTGGATCGGATCGACATTCACGTGGAGGTGCCGGCGGTGCCCTTCACCGAGCTGCGCAGCCAGCGCGACGGCACCTCCTCGGCGGTCATCCGCGAACAGGTGCTGACCGCCCGGCGGCGGCAGCACGAACGCTTCGGCCTGGACCCCACCATGTCCAACGGCCGGATGAGCGGTCGGCGCCTTCGCCAGCACTGCCGGCTGGACGACGCCGGCGAGCGCGTCCTCCGCCAGGCTATGACCGAGCTGGGCCTCTCCGCCCGGGCCCACGACAAGATTCTCCGGGTGAGCCGCACCATCGCCGACCTCGCCGCCCGCGACGACGTCGCCGCCGAGGACGTCCTCGAGGCCATCCACTACCGCCGCCTCGACCGGCAACTGTGACGGCCTGTAGAACAAGGTAGCGGCCGCCCCCCCGTGGCGGTCGTTGTCCGGAGCGGCCGCCCCCCGTGGCGGCCGTGGAGCACCCGAGAAACGCCGACGATCATGGGTTGTGCCGATCTTCTCAACACCTCCCTGAACCCCTTGCGCTGTGGGTGGCCCATCGCTTCAGCGGTGGCGAAACCGAATCGGGGACGCGAGGGCGTGGCTGCCCCATCGCTTCAGCGGTGGGGGGAATCGCGCGTGCCGGCGGCGCAGAAGTCAGCTACAGAACAGTGGGCAGGGCGGCGAGGAGCGCGTTCACGTTGTTCGCGGTGCAACTGTGGCCCATCAGGCCGATGCGCCACACCTTGCCGGCGAAGGCGCCGAGCCCGCCGCCGACCTCGATGCCGAATTCGTCCAGCAGGCGCCGCCGCGCCGGGGCGTCGTCCACGCCGTCCGGCAGGCGCACGGCGTTGAGCATGGGCAGGCGAAGCCCCTCGGGCACGAGGAAACGGAAGTCCAGCTTCTCCAGCCCGGCGCGAAGCAGCTCGTAGTTGCGGCGATGCCGCCGGAAGCGGGCCTCCAGGCCCTCCTCGAGCACCAGGCGGAGGGCTTCATAAAGGGCGAAGATCGCACTGATCGGGGCGGTATGGTGATACGCCCGTTCGCCGCCCCAGTACTTGCGGATCATGCCCACGTCCAGGTACCAGCTTTGAACCTTGGTCTTGCGCCGCTCCATCACCTCGACCGCCCGGGGGCTGAAGGAGACGGGGGAAAGTCCGGGCGGGGCGCTCAGGCACTTCTGCGTGCCGCTGTATGCCGCGTCGATGCCCCACTCATCGACCCGCACGTCCGTGCCGCCGAGTGACGTCACCGTGTCAACGACGAACAGCGCCCCGGCGTCGCGGGTGAGCTTGCCGATCGTCTCCAGGGGCTGGAGCACGCCGGTGGAGGTTTCCGCGTGGACGAGGGCGACAAGCTTGGGGCGGCAGCGCTGCAGCGCCGCCGCCACCTGCGATGGTTCGATTGCCGCTCCCCACGGCGCTTCCACGCGAACCGCCTTGGCCCCGCAGCGCTCGACGATGTCGGCCATGCGCCCGCCGAACACGCCGTGGATGCACACGACCGCCTCGTCGCCGGGCTCCAGCAAGTTGACCAGGCAGGTCTCCATGCCGGCGCTGCCCGTGCCGGACACCGCGAAGGTCAGCTCGTTCCTGGAGCGAAACACCGCTCGGAGCATCTCCCTCAGCTCGTCCATGATGCGCAGGAACTGCGGGTCGAGGTGGCCCACCAGCGGCGCGGCCATGGCCCGAAGCACACGGGGATGGACCTCGCTCGGGCCCGGGCCCAGCAGAATCCGCGGTGACGTGTTCAATTCAGCGGGCATAGCCGGCTCCCGATCCTCCGCGGGCCGCGATCCTCAATCGGCCTTGGTCTTGAAGTCCTTGCCCACCCAGCCTTTGGCGACAATCAGCAGAATCGGCGACGCAACGGCGATGCACCCGAAGTAAAGCCACATGACCTCCGTGTTGCGCACACCCTCCGTCGGACAATAGCGATCCATCATCCAGCCGGAATACAGCCACGGGACGAGCATCTTGGTCAGAAACCAGGGGAGTTGAGCGACTCCCATGTATACGCCGGTGCGTCCCTCTGGAGCGATCTCGGCGGCGTACTGCAGGAATCGGGGCTGCCACATGGCCTCGCCGATCGTCATAATCAGAAGGTAGGCGAAGAGCGTCGATGGGTACGGCCCGATCACGAGCAGGAACGCCGGTGCGGCCATGATCAACGTCCCGTAGACCATCATGTTGTAGACTCTGGCTCTCTGCGTAATCGCGGTGATGATCGGCACGGCAATGAAAATGAGGATCGGGTTGGCGTTGGCCGCGATCTCGAAGTACTCCCCAATCCAACCCTCGAATGCACGCGAGATGTACTGAGGCAGAATCAGCCAGTTGTACGTGAAGAGCGTCTGCACCGGGATCAATGCGAAAATGAAGAAGAAGAACTTGGCGTCGGCCAACGGATGCATGGCCAGCCAACGTGCCGAAACGGGCAGCATGCACGCGATGATCCACACGACTGCCCCAGCGCCGCACCCATAGTAGTTCCACGGCGAAGGCGTACGGAGGTAGACCGCGATCAGGACCGCCAGCGCAAACACCCAGAGGTGGGCGGGCACCATTTGACGCACATCGCTTCCAGCCAAGGGGGCGCCGTTCTTCCGCGTTTCCGCTTTTTGTTCCTTGGTCCCTTTATTGGCTTTGTCCGCCTCCCTGAGGGCGGCCGCCTCCGCCTTGGCGGTGGCGACGGCAGTCGCCACGGTTTTCTTAGAGAGGATCAAGACGGTCACCAGCAATGCCACCAGCGTAAAGCCCGTATAAACCCACCACGTGCCGGGAATGCCGAAGGCGAGGAAGTTTTCGTCGCGCAACAGGAACGCAAACGACGGCAGCCACCCGCCGAGGTTCATCAACGCGTAGAGCATGGCAAAGCCCATGGCCGCCGTCTTCGGCGTCGTGAACTGGCGCACCGCGGCATAGGCTGCGGGCTGGTACATTCCGTATCCCGTCACCACCACCAACATTCCCGCTACCGTGACGATATGAAGCGGCGACCACAGTCCGGCAGGCTGGAGACCGAAGATGGTCGGTGCACTGGACATGAGCACGCGGCCACCAAGCATGAGCACGAACGCGGAGATCAAGGCAAATCGCACCCCCCATTTATCCGCCACGAATCCGAGAAAGAACATCGCGATGGTGATGCCCGCCGTAAGAATCATGACATTGTTATGAGAATGCTCATCAGCGTGCTCGACGCCCTGGAAAATGTAATCGGAGAAATGGATCGCCAGGTAACCGAGCATGCCGAAGTAGACCATGCCCTCGATGACGTAGGCCAGGTTGACGCCCCACAGGGCGCGCGGAGCGTGGAGCAGGTCGATGAAGGGCTGGACGATCTCCCGAAGCGGGTCCTTGCGTTCTTCCTCGAGGGCCTTGCCGCAGTGGGCGCAATAACGGGCGGCGGCGAGGTTGTCGTGGCCGCAGGCCGGATCCGGGCAGGTCTGCCGCGGCCGGCCGGTGCCGGCGACCTCTTCCAGGTATTGACGCTCCTCGATCTTCACGGTTTCGCCGTATTCCAGCGACTGACCGCATTGGGCGCAGTAGTTGGCCTCGGGTGGGTTATGGTGCCCGCAGTCCGGAGCGGCGCAGCGCCTGGCTGAGCGGCCCCCCGCATCCCGCACGTTGGCCATCTCGGTGATTCCTTCAGAAAGTGAGCCCGGGGCTGAGCGTTACTTCTCTTTGCCCCAGAGCTGGGCCAGCTCGACCAGGACCTTGACTGCCGATTCCATCTGCTCCAGGCAGGCGAACTCCAGCGGCGAATGGAAGTTGTGCATTCCCACGGAGAGGTTGGGCGTGGGCAGGCCCATCTCGCTGAGCCGCGAGCCGTCGGTACCTCCGCGGATCGACTGGAATCGGGGCTCCAGGCCCGCCTTGCGGATGGCCTTTTCCGCCAGACTCACCGCTCGCGGCTCCTTGGTCAGGTGCTCGAGCATGTTGCGGTACTGCTTCTTGACGTTGACGTCGATCCTAGCCCCGGGGAACTCCCGCATGATCGTCGCCGCGACCTCCTTGAGGATTTTGGCCTCCTCCTTCAGTTCCGCGGTGACGAAGCTGCGGAGCAGAATGCGGATCTTCACCTCCGGCACGCCGCCCTCGATCACGTACGGGTGGAGGAAGCCGTCCCGCCCGCACTCCCGCTCCGGCGATAGCCGATGCCAGGGCATCCGGGTGAGGAACTGCCCGGCCAGGCGAAGGGCGTTGATCATCACGCCCTTGGCGAAGCCGGGATGGATGTTCTTGCCGGTGATGCTCACCGTGGCCAGGTCGGCGGAGAAGGTCTCGTTCTCCAGGCCGGCCTCGCTCTCCCCGTCCAGGGTGTACGCGCAGGTCGCGTCAATCTTCTTGAGGTCGATCTTGGCGCACCCCCGGCCGACCTCCTCGTCGCAGGTGAAGACAATGCGGATCGGGCCGTGCTGGAGCCGCTGGTTGGCCATGAGCAGCTCGGCGGTGGTCATGATGACCGAGAGGCCCGCCTTGTCATCGGCCCCCAGCAGGGTGGTGCCGTCCGTGGTGATGAGCGTCTTGCCCTTCAGCTCCGCCAGGCCGTGGCTCTCCGCCACGCTGATCACCCGCGACTTGTCGCCCGGCAAAACGATGTCCTTGCCGTTGTAGTTGCGGATGATCTGCGGCTTGACGTCCGTGCCGGAAAACTCCGGGGAGGTGTCCATGTGCGACAGCCAGGCCACGGTCGGAGCGCCCTTCACCGTCGCCGGAATCGTCGCCATGACGATGCCGTGCTTGTCCACCTGCGCGTCGTCGAGGTGAAGGGCCTGAAGCTCCTCGGCCAGCATCCGCCCGAGCACCCGTTGACCCTCCGAGCTGGGGTACTGCTTGGTTTCCTCGACGGCCCGGGTGTCGACCTTCACGTAGCGGCAGAAACGATCAAGAAGGTTATCCATATTCGATCTCCACGAAGGAAGCCGTCCCCCTCTCTCCGCGGGCGCCCTCGCGCCGCCGCCCCGCGCCCCCGCGGGACCTGCCGGCCTCGCGCCGCGCCGGCGTGCAGTTTTGTACGGGCGATCCGAGGCGTGTGCAACTCGCCCGCGGGGCGCACCCCGGCCGATGTGCCCAGCGCCCCTGGCGTCGATGCCCGGCCACGAGATCCCCGCTTGTCGAGCCCACGGCGCCCGGATACGGTAACCGCTCGGTCGCGAGGGCACCGGGGGCGCGGCACCCTCTCGACTGGGACGGTCTCGACCAGGCCCGCCCGGGGGCCGCGGCGACCCGCCATGCCGTGAGCCCGCCGAGGCTTCGGGGAGCACCTAGTCGCACTTGATTCCAGGCACTTGGGGCAAAGGAGCCAGTCATGACCCACACGTTCGTCGGACGCACCATCGTCGTTGCGACCCTCCTTGCAACCGCCTACGCGGCCCGGGCCGAGAGCCGGCTCATGCGCTACGCCGACGTTCACCAGGACAAGATCGTCTTCACCTACGAGGGGGACTTGTGGCTCGCCTCCACCCCGGGCGGGGCGGCGCGGCGGATCACCAACGACCCCGGCTCGGAGGTGCGCGCCAAGTTCTCGCCGGACGGCGCCTGGATCGCCTTCACCGCCCAGTACGACGGCGGCACCGACGTGTACGTGATGCCCGCCGAGGGCGGATCACCCCGGCGGCTGACCGTTCATCCCGCCCCCGACCGGGTGCTGGAGTGGTTCCCGGACAGCCGGCACGTGCTCTTCCGCTCCCAGCGGGAGTACCCCAGCCGGGCGGAGATGATCTACAAGGTCTCCGTCGACGGGGGCATGCCGGTCAAGCTGCCCGTGGACCGCGCCGGCCTGACCAGCCTCTCCCCCGACGGGACCCAGATCGCCTACAACCGCATCACCCGCGAGCAGGCCACCTGGAAGCGACACCAAGGTGGCACCGCCCAGGACATCTGGGTTGGCAGCCTGGAGCGGCGGGACTACCGCCGGATCACCGATTGGGTCGGCACCGACAACTACCCGATGTGGCACGGCAACCACATCTACTTCACCTCCGACCGGCAGCACGGCACGCTCAACCTCTACAAGCACGATCTGGCCACCGGGCTGGTCACCGCCCTGACGGAGTACCAGGACTACGACGTCAAGTTCCCCTCGATCGGCCCGGACAAGATCATCTTTCAGTATGCCGAGGCCCTGCACCTGCTCGACCTGGCTTCCGGCGCTGTCGCCGAGGTGCCGGTGGAGATCCCCACCGACCTGATTCGCATGCGCCCGGAGTGGGTCGAGGTCGCCCCCGCCACCGGCTCGTTCAGCCTCTCCCCCTCCGGCAAGCGCATGCTGCTGGAGGCCCGCGGTGAGATCCTCAGTCTCCCGGTTGAGGATGGCGAACCGATCAATCTCACCCGCACGACCGACACCCGCGAGAAAAACGCCGCCTGGTCTCCGGATGGCCGGTGGATCGCGTTCCTCTCCGACCGCACCGGCGAGGAGGAGCTGTACCTGGTCGACCAGAAGGCGGAGCGGCCCTGGCGCCAGCTCACCACCGGCGGTCAGGGCTTTCGCATGCAGCCAATCTGGTCGCCGGACAGCAAGTGGCTCATCTTCTCGGACAAGTTCCTCCGCCTGAATCTGGTTAACGCGGAGAGTGGCGAGTTCAAGACGGTCGATCAGAGCGACTACGACGACGGCTGGTACCGCTGGGGCATTCAGGACTACGTCTGGTCGCCGGACAGCCGGTGGATCGCCTACTCCAAGCTCGAGCAGAGCCTCAACGAGTCGATCTTTCTCTACGCGATGGCCGACGGAACCATCCACCGCGTGACTGACGAGATCCACCCGGACTGGAGCCCCTCGTTCGATCCCAAGGGCCGCTACCTGTACTTCCTTTCCAGCCGGACCTTCACCCCGATCATGGATTTCGTGGACCAGAACTTCATCTTCCTCGACATGGTCACGCCGTTTGTCGTGCTTCTCAAGGACGATGAGGCCTCGCCCTTCGCCTTCAAGGACTCGATCGAGGAACCCGCCGAGGAGGCGACAGAACCCGAGGCTGAATCGGAACCGTCCGAAACGAAGAAAGAAGACGAGAGCGATGACAAGGGCGACGCCGGGGGCAGCGACGAGCCCAAAGACGAGGACAAGGACAAGGGCAAGGACGCAGACGAGGACAAGGACAAGCCGGTCGAGGTCCGCATTGACCTGAAGGGTATCGAACGCCGCGTCATTCCGGTGGAGGGCGTTCCCGCCGGCAACTACTTCCGCCTCGAGGCCACGAAGAAGGGCTTTCACTACCTCAAGAAGGACGAGCACGAGTTCGAGAAGTACCAGACGGTCACCGACGAGACCGGCGGCAAGCTCGACCTGTACCATTACGACCTCGAGGAGAAAGAGACCAAAAAGGTCCTTCCGGGCATTGCCAACTATCACCTCTCCGCCGACGGCAAGAAGCTCGTGTACCGGGCCGGCACCAAGTACGGCGTGGTCGACGTCGCCGCCGAGAGCAACGTCGGCGACGGCGAGGTCAAGCTCGAAGCCGCCCGCGTGCGGGTGGACCGCAACCAGGAGTTCCTCCAGATCTTCAACGAGGCCTGGCGGGTGCAGCGCGACTGGTTCTACGACCCCAACTTGCACGGGGTCGACTGGCGGGCCATGGGGGAGAAATATCGCAAGCTCGTCTCCTACTGCGGCAACCGGGACGATCTCAACTACCTCATTGGGGAGATGATCGGCGAATTGAACGCCGGACACACCTACGTCTTCGGCGGCGACATCCCCGAAGAGGCCAAGGAGGTGCCCGTTGGCCTGCTCGGCGCCGAGTTCACCGCCGAGCCCGGGGCCGGCTATTACCGCATCACCCACATCATCCCCTCGACGCCGTGGAACGAGCGGGAGCGTTCCCCCCTCGATCATCCCGGCTGTCCCATCCGCGAGGGCCACTACCTCATCGCCGTCGACGGCCAGGAGGTGACCACCGCGGACAACGTCTACGCCTTCCTCGAGCACAAGTGTGACGCCGTGGTGACGCTGACCTACAACGACCGGCCGTCCGCCGAAGGCGCCAAACAGCACCGCGTCAAGACCATCGAAAGCGAGAACCGCATCCGCTACCGCGAATGGGTCGACCGCAACCGTGCCTACGTCGACGAAGCCACCGGCGGTCGGGTCGGCTACTTGCACATTCCCGACATGGGCCGCCCCGGCCTCATCGAGTTCGCCCGCCACTACTTCCCGCAGCATTACAAGAAGGGCTTCGTCATCGACGTGCGCTACAACGGCGGGGGGTTCACCTCCAACATGATCATCGACCGGCTGGAACGCCGGATGTGGGCCCTCACCCAGCCGCGCGAGGGTAAGCCCAGCCATGACCCGGAGCGCTGCTTCTACGGCCACCTGGTGGTGCTGATCAACGAGGACACCGGCTCATCCGGGGAGTGGTTCTCCGAGGGGGTCAAGGTGCGAGGCTTGGCCCCGCTCATCGGCATGCGCACCTGGGGCGGGGCGGTCGGCATCGAGCTGCACCAGCCCCTGGTGGACGGCGGCGGCACCACGCCTCCCCAGTTCGCCCCCTACAGCCTGGACCGCAAGTGGATCATCGAGGGGCAGGGCGTCGACCCGGACATCGA
>Ga0214473_10003276_pt1 | contig 19670 bp, 13 predicted proteins | sample RVTome_7_FD_203509 | JGI IMG/M metagenome (GOLD analysis project Ga0214473, IMG submission 203509) | Soil microbial communities from uranium-contaminated site in the Upper Colorado River Basin, Wyoming, United States - RVT98D197 | ecosystem: Environmental > Terrestrial > Soil > Contaminated >... | reverse complement strand
CGCTCGGACCGGATCAACCTCGGCGAGAGCAGCCACGAGCTCCACCTCGTGGTCGACCGCACCCGCCCGATGGACTTCGAGGTGCATTCGGTGCTCTCGGTCGTCGGCTATGGCAGCGGCCAGCGCGAGCAGCCCTTCCTCCCGTTCTATCGCGCGCGCGATCGCAACGCCGGCCGCGAGGAAACCGCCTACTTCACGGTACGGCGCGAGCCGCGGCTCGTCCCCGCGAAGCGCGAGGCGCGTGGGACGCGTTCGAGCTACATCGGGGGGGAGGTCTTCCTCTCGCTCGTCGACTCGCGGGAGGCGCCCTACGCGAGCGACCTGCGCGAGCTCCAGGTCACGGCGCTCTGCACCAACCGCGATCTCGCGCTCCAGATGAACGTGGGCCGGGGCCCGAGCGACTTCCGGCTCGACACCGGCGCACCCGTTCTAGCAACCCGCTGCGTGGCCGGACCCACGCGACCGGTCCCGTCGCGCGCCGAGGGCGAGGCGGCCTGGCGGCTCATCAGCCATCTCTCCCTCAATTACCTCTCGCTCGTCGACCAGGACGAGCACGAAGGCGCGGCGGCGCTCCGCAGCCTGCTCTCCCTCTACGGCGATCCCGCGAAGCCGGAGGTGGCGCGGCGCGTCGAGGGGGTGCACTCGGTCTCCTCCCGCCCGATCGTTCGGCGGCTCGTGGCCCGGGGTCCCGCGACCTTCCAGCGGGGCCTCGAGGTGAACGTCCTCTGCGAGGAGTCGGCGTTCGAGGGCGTCGGCGCCTTTCTCGCGGGGGCCGTGCTGGCCCAGTTCTTCGCGCGTTACGTCTCGATCAACTCGTTCACCGAGACGATTCTCACGACCACGAACCGCGGCGAGGTGATGCGATGGCCGGCGACGATCGGGCGGCGTCTGCAGCTGTGACGCTCGATGCGCTCCTCGCCGAGGAGCCTTGGCGCTTCGGCTTCTTCCAGGTCCTGCGCCGCCTCGAGTGCGTGCACTCCGAGCGTCCGCGGATCGGCGAGGCCACGATGCTCGGGGACGAGTACCTGCGGCTGGGCCAGGACCCCTCGTTGGCCTTCGCCCCGTCGACCCTCGCCTCCTACGGGCGCCAGGCTGAGGGGCGGCCACCGCGCCTGGCCGTCTACTTCCTCGGTCTCTTCGGGCCCAATGGCCCGCTTCCCCTCCATCTCACGGAGTTCGCGCGCGACCGGATTCGAAACTCCAGCGATCCCACCTTCGCCCGCTTCGCGGACGTCTTCCACCACCGCATGCTCTCGCTCTTCTATCGCGCGTGGGCGCAGGCCCAGCCCACGGTCTGCTTCGACCGGCCCGAGTCCGACCGCTTCGGCGAGTACGCGGCGAGCCTCTGCGGGCTCGGTGGCAGCGCCTTCAAGGACCGCGATGCCGCCCCGGACCTCGCGAAGCGCTACTACTGCGGCCGCTTCTCCCTCCAGACGAAGAACGCCGACGGGCTTCGGGACCTTCTCGAGGACTACTTCGAGGTCCCGGTCCAGATCGCGGAGTTCCAGGGGTCGTGGGTCGAGATCCCCGAGCCCGAGCGGCTCCGCCTCGGGGAGTCGGATCTCACGGGGTTGCTCGGGGTCTCCACCATCGTGGGCTCGAAGGTCTGGGACCAGCAGCTCAAGTTCCGGGTGGTCTGCGGGCGCATGCCGCTCGCGGACTACGAGCGGCTGCTTCCGGATGGCTCGAGCCTGGCTCGCATGGCGGCGCTCGTGCGGCTCTACTGCAACGACGAGCTCGTCTGGGACCTCCAGCTCGTTCTCGCGCGCGAGGAGGTGCCGGGGCTCGAGCTCGGGCGCTATGGGCGCCTGGGCTGGACCAGCTGGCTCCTCGGCGCGCCGGCCGCGCGGGACGCGGACGACCTCGTCCTCGATCCCTCCCTCCTTCCGATCCCGGCAACGGCGACGGAGCTTTCGTGAGGCGGATGTCCGAAATCCGGGAACTTGCCCGACGACTCCCTGGGGAGAACCATCCATGTCCGAGATCAGCCGCGCGGCCCTCTTCGGCAAGCTGAATCGCGTCGCCTACCAGGCCATCGAGAGCGCCACCGTCTTCTGCAAGCTACGGGGCAATCCCTACGTCGAGCTCGTGCACTGGATCCAGCAGATCCTCCAGCTCCCCGACACGGACCTCCACCGCGTGCTGCGCCGCTTCGACGCGGATCCGGCCCGTCTGGCCCAGGACGTGACGCGCGCGCTCGACCAGCTTCCGCGCGGGGCCACCTCGATCTCGGACCTGTCCTCGCATGTCGAGGATGCGGTGGAGCGGGGCTGGGTCTTTGGCACGCTCCTCTTCGGCGAGTCGCAGGTGCGAACCGGCCACCTCGTGGTCGGCATCCTCAAGACGAAGGACCTCCGCCACGGGCTGCTCGCCATCTCGCGCGAGTTCGGGAAGATCAACCTCGAGCAGCTCACCAACGAGCTCGCCTCGATCACCGCCGGGTCACCCGAGCAGGGGCTTGCCGCGACCGATGGCTTCCAGGCCGGTGCAGCAGAGCCGGGTGAGGAGAGCCGCGCCCTCGCACCCGCCCAGATGGGGCGTCAGGAGGCGCTGGCCCGCTTCTCGACGGACTGGACCGAGAAGGCGCGCCGCGGCGAGATCGATCCGATCGTCGGTCGCGACGAGGAGATCCGGCAGATCGTCGACATCCTGATGCGCCGTCGCCAGAACAACCCCATTCTCACCGGCGAGGCGGGCGTCGGAAAGACCGCGGTCGTCGAGGGTTTCGCGCTGCGCATCGCTTCGGGAGACGTCCCGCCCCCGCTTCGCGACGTGACCCTCCGCGTGCTCGACATCGGGCTCCTCCAGGCCGGAGCCAGCATGAAGGGGGAGTTCGAGAACCGGCTGCGACAGGTGATCGAGGAGGTCCAGTCCTCCGAGAGGCCGATCATCCTCTTCATCGACGAAGCACACACCTTGATCGGCGCCGGCGGCGCGGCGGGCACGGGTGACGCCGCGAACCTCCTCAAGCCCGCGCTCGCTCGCGGCACGCTCCGCACGATCGCGGCCACCACCTGGGCCGAGTACAAGAAGCACATCGAGAAGGACCCTGCACTGACGCGGCGCTTCCAGGTGGTGCAGGTCGAGGAGCCGAGCGAGGAGAAGGCGATCCTGATGATGCGCGGACTCGCGTCGACGCTGGAGCAGCACCACCGCGTGCAGCTCCTCGACGAGGCGCTCGAGGGGGCCGTGCGGCTCTCGCACCGCTACATCCCCGCACGGCAGCTCCCCGACAAGTCGGTGAGCCTGCTCGACACCTCCTGCGCGCGCGTCGCGATCAGCCAGCACGCCGTCCCGGCGGAGGTGGAGGACAGTCGCCGGCGCATCGAGGCCTTCGAGACCGAGCTCGCGATCATCGGTCGCGAGGCGGATGTGGGCGTCGACGTGGGCGCGCGGCGCAGCGCCGCCGAGGCCGGCCTGGCGGCTGAGCGCGAGCGGGAGGCTGCGCTCGAAGCGCGTTGGAAGGCGGAGAGGGATCTCGTCGAGCGAATTCTCGCGCTTCGCCAGCAGCTGCGCGGAACCACCGGCAAGGTGGAGGGGACGCAGAGCGAGCTCGAGAAATCCGTGGACCTCGAGGCCGTCAGCATCACGGCCGAGACGGGCCCGCAGGCTGGTGCAGAGCAGCCAGTCGACCGCGACGCGGCGCTGGCCGAGCTTCGCGAGCTCCAGAAGCGCCTGGCCGAGGTGCAGGGCGAGTCGCCGCTCATCCTTCCGAGCGTCGATGCGCAGGCCGTGGCGTCGGTCGTGGCGGACTGGACGGGGATTCCCGTCGGCCGGATGGTCCGCAACGAGATCGAGGCCGTCCTCGGGCTGGCCGACACACTCGGGCGGCGCGTGATCGGACAGCAGCACGCGCTCGAGATGATCGCACGGCGGGTCCAGACCTCGCGCGCGAGCCTCGACAACCCCGGACGGCCGATCGGGGTCTTCCTGCTCTGCGGGCCCTCGGGGGTCGGGAAGACCGAGACGGGGATCGCGCTGGCCGAGACCCTCTACGGTGGCGAGCAGAACCTGATCACGATCAACATGAGCGAGTTCCAGGAGGCGCACACCGTCTCGACCCTCAAGGGTTCCCCGCCGGGCTACGTGGGCTACGGCGAGGGCGGAGTGCTCACCGAAGCCGTGCGCAGGCGGCCCTACAGCGTCGTGCTGCTCGACGAGGTCGAGAAGGCCCATCCGGACGTGCACGAGATCTTCTTCCAGGTGTTCGACAAGGGGGTGATGGAGGACGGGGAGGGGAGGCAGATCGACTTCAAGAACACGTTGATCCTGCTCACCTCGAACGTGGGCACCGACCTGATCATGGGCCTGTGCAAGGATCCGGAGCTCTTGCCGACGACCGAGGCGATCGCGCGGGCGCTGCGCGAGCCGCTGCTCAAGCAGTTCCCGGCGGCGCTCCTCGGACGCCTGGTCGTGATCCCGTACCATCCGCTGAGCGACGAGATCATCGGTCGGATCGCGAAGCTCCAGCTCTCCCGCATCGAGAAGCGGCTCGAGCAGAACCACGGCGTTCCCTTCAGCTACGAAGACGCAGTCGTGAACCTGATCACGAGCCGCTGCACCGAGGTCGAGAGCGGCGGGCGGATGATCGACGCGATCCTCACCAATACGGTGCTGCCGCGGATCAGCCAGGAGCTTCTCACACGAATGGTGGAGGGGCGCGGCGTGGAGCGCGTGCACCTCGCCGTCTCGGACGGCGAGTTCTCGTACGCCTTCGAGTGAGCGACCGGTCCGCACGATTCGGGAGGAGGCGATGCCGAGCGACCGACACGTCGAGATGACGAGCCCCCTTGGGAAGGACGTTCTGCTCTTCCAGCGCCTGACCGCGAGCGACACGCTCGGGCGTCCCTTCGCCCTGGAGCTCGAGGTCTTGAGCAAGGACCACGAAATCGCGCTCGACAGCGTGATCGGGAAGGCCTTCTCGCTCCGGCTCGAAACGCGCGCAGGCAACGAGCGCCGGTTCCACGCCATTGCCACGGAGTTCGGCCACGCTGGGAGCCACCTCCACTACGCGCGCTACAAGGTGATGCTGCGGCCCTGGCTCTGGCTCCTGACCCGCACGGCCAGTTGCCGCATCTTCCAGGAGAAGAGCGTCCCCGACATCATCAAGGAGGTCTTTCGCGACCACGGCTTCAGCGACTTCAAGGACTCCCTCGCCGGCTCGTACGAGAAGCGCAGCTACTGCGTCCAGTATCGGGAAAGCGACTTCGACTTCGTGAGCCGGTTGATCGAGCACGAGGGCATCTACTACTTCTTCGAGCACTCGGCCTCCAAGCACACGCTGGTTCTCGCGGACGGCTACGGCGCCCACTCGAAGGCTTCGGGATACGCGACGATCCATTACTACCCACCCGACCCGCACGGCCGGCGCAAGGAAGAGCACCTGAACGAGGTGACCGGGACGAAACGCATCCAGCCGGGGAAGTACAAGCTCGATTCCTTCGACTTCGAGAAGCCGCGGGCCGATCTCGCCGCTTCGTCGGTAGCCTCCCGGTCGCACGATCACGCGCAGTACGAGATCTACGACTACCCCGCCGACTACTCGCGCTCGAGCCAGGGCGACGGCTACGCCCGGGTCCGCCTGGAGGGCCATCAGGCGCGCCACGAGACGATCGCGGCCTCGGGGGACGCCTGCGGCGTCGTCGCGGGGAACCTCTTCAGTCTCGAGGGTCACCCCCGGCAGGCGTTGAACCGCGAGTACCTGATCGTCTCCAGCTGTCACAAGCTCGAGATGCAAGGCTACGAGAGCGGCACGGGTTCCCTCACGCTGAGCGACAGCCTCTCCCTCGAGGCGATCGAGAGCCAGCAGCCCTTCCGCAGCGCGGAGACGACCCCGAAGCCCGTGATTCCGGGTCCGCAGACCGCGATCGTCGTCGGAAAGAAGGGCGAGGAGATCTGGACCGATGAGCACGGTCGGGTCAAGGTGCAGTTCCATTGGGACCGCGAGGGGGAGGAGGACGAGAACAGCTCCTGCTGGATCCGGGTCGCCCAGATCTGGGCCGGTGGAGCCTGGGGGGCGATCGCGCTGCCGCGGATCGGCCAGGAGGTGATCGTCGAATTCCTGAACGGCGATCCGGATCAGCCGATCGTGACCGGGCGCGTCTACAATGGCGACAACAAGGTTCCGTATCCGCTCCCGGCGAGGCAGACCCAGATGGGCATCAGGAGCCGGAGTACCAAGAAGGGCAACGCCGACAACTTCAACGAGCTACGCTTCGAGGACGAGAAGGGCAACGAGTACGTCTTCTTCCACGCGGAGCGCGATCTGCACCAGCGTGTGAAGGAAGACGACTTTGAGCACGTCGGCGGCGAGCGGCATCTGACCGTCAAGAAGAACGACTACTCCGTCTACGAGATGAGCCGTCACTCGGAGGTGAAGTCCGACGTCGTCGAGAAGGTCGGCGGATCGCATCACGCGCAGGTCGGAATGGAACGCCATGCGAAGGTGGGCATGCTCGAGGCGGTGGAATCGGGCATGGACATCCACTTGAAGGGCGGCATGAACGTGGTGATCGAGGCGGGGCTGCAGCTCACGCTCAAGGGAAGCGGGGGCTTCATCTCGATCGACCCGAGCGGGGTGACCATCCAGGGGACCCTCGTCAAGATCAACAGCGGAGGGGCCCCGGGAGCGGGGAAGGGTGCAAAACCGGAGGCTCCGAAGCCGGCCAAGGAGCCCCGGAAGGAATAGGAACGGGAAGCGAAGACGTCGATGAGCACTCACAAGCTGAACCCCGTCGCGTGGTCCGAGGGAATGTTCCTGCGGCCACAGCACCTCCAGCAGCACGACCTCTTCGGGGACGCGCGGCTGCACTACCACCTGCATGCGCTCGACCCTTTCCATTGGGGCGTGCGCGAGCTCGCCTTGGACGAGGAGGCGCTCGCCGAGAAGCGGATCGTGGTGACGCGGCTCGACGCGGTGCTTCGCGATGGGACCGTGCTGCGCGTGCCCGGCAACGCGACGCTCGAGAGCCGGAGCTTCGAGGCCGGGCGCGACCGCCTCGACCTCCATCTCGGGCTCCGCAGCTGGAGCGCCACGGAGCCCAACGTCGTCGACGGAGACGGGAGAGCGAGGAATGCGCGCTACCGGCTCGCGGAGGCCGAGCTCCCCGACCTGAACCGCGGAGGTCCCGCGAGCGGAGTCGAGGTGCTGGCGCCGAACCTACGGCTCCTGCTCACGGGCGAGGAGAACGAGCTCGGGCTCTACGAGACGCTCAAGCTCGCCGAGATCGAGGCGAGCGACGACAGCAAGCGCCCCTGGGTGCTCTCGCGCACCTACGTGCCGCCGCTGCTCGCGATGCAGGCGAGCGGCGTCCTGCGGGACGACGTGATCAGCGTCAAGAACCTGGTCAGGGGTCGGGTGCGCACCGCGGCGGGGCTCACGAAGGGGGCGACCGTAGCGGCCATGCGGCAGCTCTTCATGCGCTATACGCTGGCGCGGTCGGCACCGCTGCTCGAGCATCTGCTCTCGACGGGCGAGACGCCCCCCTTTCCGCTCTACACGGCGCTCGTCGAGATCGCCGGTGCGCTCGCGGCGTACGAGCGGGAGGAGGCGATCGAACTTCCGGTCTACGACCACGAGAACCTCTATCGCTGCTTTCGCGGCCTGCTCGACTTCATCTCGGATGTGCTGGACCGGCTCGCGCCGGTGAACTTCGAGAAGCGCCCCCTGCCGTACGACGCGGCGGTCCAGGCCTACGCCACGCGCGGGCTCGGCCTCCAGCTCGTGGATCCGCGCAACTCCTATTTCCTGGCCGTACGGGCTCCGATCGAGGCCAAGGAGCTGGCGGCGATCGTGGCGGAGAAGGCCAAAGCGAGCTCGATCAAGGGTGTGGGAGGGATGATCGTGCACAACCTTCCCGGACTTCCCATCGAGCCGCTACCGGCGGCTCCGACCGAGATCGAGGCGATGTCCGGCTACCACTACTTTCGCGTCGACCCGGCCAGCAAGGAGTGGGCGAGGGTCCGAAGCGATCTGAGCTTCGCGCTGCACCTGGGCCCGCTCCAGAACGCGCAGGTCTTCCTCTACGTCGCCTTCGCTCCGGAGGCCGGATGAAGCCGGCAGCGCTCGGGCGCGCGGCGGGCGACGTCTTCACGAGCGTGCTGCTCTTCCAGGCCACTCCGGAGGGCGAGCGACCGGCGGTGGGAGCCTTGCGCGCGCATCTCCTCGAGCGGCTCGACGCCTTCGCGAAGCGCCCCGAGGCGAAGGCGGCGCCGCCCGAGGACGTGAAGGACGCCCACTTCGCGCTGGTCGCCTGGGCCGACGAGATCATCAACGTCTCGGGCTGGCAGGGCGCCGCCGAGTGGCAGCGCGATCCCCTTCAGCTCCAGCTCTTCGGCACTCGCCGAGGGGGCGTGGAGTTCTTCGAGCACCTCGAGAAGCTCCGCCGCGAGAACGAGGCGGCGCTCGAGGTCTACTTCCTCGCCCTGGCGCTCGGCTTCCAGGGGAGCTACGCGGGGCGCGAGGGCGACCGGCGCGTGGTGCTCCAGCGCACGCTCGAGAAGCTCCGCAGCGTGGAACGCGCCCTGAACCTCGGGCGCGAGAAGCGCCTCGTGCCGAGCGGCTACCGCGTGGCGATCGAGCTGCGGGGGCGAGGGAGCCGGCTCGTGCGGCGGCTCCTGCTCGTCGGAGGAGGGCTCCTGCTGCTGTTCGCCATGCTCTGGGGGGCACTCTTCCTCTTCGCCGGCGGCGTGCGGGTGCTCGGAGCCGAGTGAGCGGGCGAGGTGGGCCATGGCGGAAGGCAACCGCATCATCGAGCAGCTTCGCAGGCCGCAGGTCGCGATCCCCGCAGGCGCGGTCGTTCTCGGCGGTGCGACCGCTGGACTGCTCGGGTTCTTCCTGCAGCGGTGGGTCTACGTCGTCGTCGCCCTGCTCGCGCTCTTGGTGGGCCTGCTCGCGTTCCTGATCTGGAACTACTACGCGCGCGAGCGCGACGAGCGAATCGCCCGCGGTACCGGGGCCGAGGACGATCCGACGCTGATCCAGCGCCGCGGCTCCGTGCGCGAGGAGCGCCGGGCGGCCGAGGCACTCGAGGTCGGATTCCAGAAGGCGCTGGCGTGGCTCGAGGAGCGCAAGCTCGGAAGCCTCCCCTGGTACCTCGTGATCGGCGCCCCCGGCGCGGGCAAGACCGCGCTGCTACGCCTCTCCGGTCTCGATCTTCCGGCGGCGGTCGAGCGCCTGGTCGAAGCGGGCCCGACCGCGAGCTGCAACTGGTGGCTCACCAACCAGGCGGTGCTGGTCGACACCGCGGGGCGGCTCACCGTCTCGCACGAGAGGCCCGACCATCGCGAGTGGCGCCGCCTGCTCGTGCTGATCCGCAAGCACCGGCGGCGCCCAGCGATTCACGGTGTGCTTGTGGTCCTCTCCGCGGCCGACCTGCTCGGGAAGAGCGACGCGCAGATCGAAGCGGACGGCTCCGAGCTGCGCCGATACCTCAACGAGATCGGCGACGTGCTGGGCGTCGACCCGCCGATCTACCTGCTCGTCTCGCAGGCGGACCGGATCCAGGGCATCGCGGAGCTCGCATCCCTGGCCCGCGACCGCGTGAGCGAGGTCTTCGGATGGACGAACCGCGAGCGCCACCCGCACGACGTCGGCCAAAGCGTGAGCGACGGGGTCGAGCGGATCCGGAGCCGGGTCGAGGCGCTGCTTCCGGAGCTCTACCTGCGCGAGTCGAGCCCCGACGCGCGCCGGCGCCTCTTCCTGATGACGCAGGAGCTCGACGCGCTGGGCGCGCGCATCGCGACGCTCGCCCGCCGCGCCTTCCAGCCCACGCGCTACGACGAGGTCCCCTTTCTGCGCGGCATCTACCTCACCAGCGCGAAGCGCGAGGGGAGTCTCGTCTCGCCGCTGCTCGAGAGGCTCGGGGTGCGCTGGGCGACGGCACCGGTCGACGCCGGAGGGCCGGCGGGAGGCTGGTTCCTGCGCGACCTCTTCCGGCGCCTGCTCCTCGATAGCGAGGAGCAATCGCTCGCGGTGCCTCTGGACCGCGTGGGGCCCCGCACACGCGCGGTGCTGGTCGGACTCGTCGCCTCCGCGGCTCTCGTCGGCGTGGGGCTCTGGAGCGTCTCCTTCTACCGCAACTGGGCTTCGATCGGGGCGCTACGCACGGCCGCGGCGGAGGTCGAGGAGCAGAAGCGAAACCTCGTCACGCTCGATCGCCTGCGGGAAGCGATCGAGGCGGGGGAGGCCGACCGGGAGGATTGGCTCCACGGCATGGGTCTCGGAGCCCCGCTCTCGCGCGCCCTCGAGCGGGCGAGCGGGGGCTTTGTGGCGGCCTTCGGCAAGAAGTTCGAGGAGCCTGCGAAGCGCGAGCTCCTCGCGCGCGTGCGCCAGAGCGACGACGAGGCCTTTGCGGCCCTCCAGGACGTGGCCGCGGATCTGGGCTTCCTGGCAACGCGCGCCCAGGCCGTGGCACCCGGCCTCGAGCGCTACAGCGATGGCGTCCGCAACGAGGTCGAGCGCAAGGTCTTCGCGCAGGGTTATCAAGCCTTCGTGGCGTGGGCGCCGGAGCCGGAGATCGTCTCCCGCATCGATCAGGAACGGCAGCGCCTGGATTCGGAGGCGCCGCGGCTGCTCGGGATCGAGCGCCTCGAGTCGTGGTGCCGCGCTCACCCCGAGGCGGCAGCGCCGGTGCGTCACAAGGATCTGGGCCTTCGCGACGCCGGTGAGGTGCTGGGCTGCTACACGAGCGACTTCTTCGAGCGCCGCATCGCGCCGCTGGTGGCGGGCCTCGAGCACTCCGGGAAGAGCTCCCGCGAGAGCATCGACCGCTTCCGCGACGACTACGAGCGCCGCTATGCCGAGAGCTACGAGGACCTCCTGGTGGGCGCTCCCCGCCCTCCGGTCGCCCATGCCGAGGTGCGGAAGTCCCCCTATCCCGGCTTCCTCGCCCGCGTCGGCGCGGAGCTGCGCGTCGAGGGTCTCTGGCGCGGCGAGGCCCCGGTCTGGGTCCGCAGCCTCCACGAGGTGCTGCGCAGCGAGGGCGGGAGCGAGGAGAAGCCCGCTCCCTGGAAGCGCTACGAGGCCGCGCTCGACCGGGTTGCTGGGCGCGTCGAGCAGACGGTGGGTCGCAGCCACGCGGCGCTCGCGCTCGCTCGCGAGGTGGCGGATGGGCAGGACACGCCCTTCCAGCAGACGGTCGTCCTCGTGCACGACGACCTCGTTCCGATCCCGCCCGAGGATCCGGACCCGACCGAGAAGACCGCGCTGCGGAATCTCCTGCTGATGCCGGTGCTCGATGGCTTCTCCGCGGTGCTCGTCACCGCGGCGCGCGAGATCGACCAGGTCTGGCAGAGCTGCTGTGTGGCGCCCTTCCCGCCGCCGCTCGGCCCCGAGAGCTTCGAAGCGCGGCGCATCGCGATCCAGCAGTTCAAGAGCCAGACGCTCGCTCCCTTCTGGTCGGGGAGCGGTCCGCGGCCCCTCCTCGTCGACCGCGCGCTTCCGCTCACCGATCGCTTCGTCGTGGCGCTTGGCGGTGTCGCGCCGGGCGGCCAGGGGGGAGCGGGAGGTGGTGGAGGGGGGGGCGGCGGACCCCCCCCGAGCGGCCCCCAGACGGTGCGCCTGAGCGGTGTGCCCTCGGTGGTGACGGGCGGAGGCGACGTGTTCGTCACGAGCCAGGAGCTCATGCTCACCTGCGCGAGCCAACCCGTGCAACGCTTCGAGTACAGCGATGGGAGCGGCAGCCAGTCCTTCACCTGGCGGCCCGACTGCGACCTCGTCCAGCTCGTGGTCCGCGTGCGCGCGGGCGGGCGCGACGTCGAGATTCCGCGCGAGTGGAGCGGGCCCTTCGCCTTCGCGGACTTCCTGGAGCAGGGGGGTGTGACGCTGCACGTTCCCGGCGCAGCGGCGCAGGTGCGCGTGCGCTATCAGCGCAGCGGCGGCGACGGAATCCTGGCCTACAAGCGGGCCATGTCGCGGGCCATGCCGGAGTCCGCGGTCCAATGACCCTGCGGCAGCCGAGCATCCGAGCGCGGGAGATCGCGAGCGTTCTCGCGCTCGCCGTGGTGGGCGCGGGCTGCTTCGGCGGAGGCGACGGCGACATGGCCCGGCCCGAAGATGCCATCGAGCTCGCGACCGAGGTCCCGAAAATGGACCAGCTCGAGTGCGACGACGGCGAGGGCGACTGCAACGACTGGTACCGCGTCAGCGTGGGCGAGGCCGGCGCGCTCGAGGTGACGGTCGCGACGGTCGCGGGCCAGGGCGCGGGAGCGCCGCTCGGCATCACGCTCACCGACCCGCAGCAGCTCACGCTGGCAGAGACGAAGAGCGGTGGGCGACCGCGCTTCGGACTGCGCTGGTCCGTCGAACCCGGTCTCTACTTCGTCTGGGTGCGTGCGGACGGATCGACGCGGGGCGCCGTCGGCTACCAGGTCGCTGCGGTCGTCCGGGAAGGAGCAACGGGTGACCTCGGCACCGATCTCGACCCGTCGGCACCGCGCCTGTGCCTGCGCGTCGAGGCGAGCCCTCGGGCAAACTTCCACGGCGGGCAGCCGCACGTCGTGCGGCTCTCGATCTACCCGCTCCAGAGCGCGCTCGGCTTCGAGCAGGCACACGTCGACGACCTGCTCGCGGGGGCGAGCCCCCCCGGCGCGGCCGGCGATCCGATCGTGGTGCGCGTGGTGCCCGGCGAGACGCGCAGCCTCGAGGATCCGGTTCCGCCCTCGACGCGCACGCTCGGCATCGTGGCGGACTACTATCGGCCCAAGGGCATCCAAGGCGGGCGCCGCAAGGCGACGGTGAGCGCGAGCTGCGCCCGCGGCGAGGGCACGCTCTTTCTCGATGAGAGCGAGCTGAGGTTGCCATGACGCGAGCGATCCCCCTGCGTTTCCTCGATCGCGCAAAGTGGCGCGCCCTCGTCGCCGGGCTGGCGGCTCTGGTCGGCGCCTGTTCGAGCTGTACGCCCCCGCCTCCCCCGCCGCTCGAGCTCGTGCCCGATCCCGACGCCGCTCCGGCGCAGGCGCAACCGCTCGAGCCCGGGGATCGCCACGAGGACTCGCTCCATCGGGCCGAGCGCCGAAGCCAGGTCCAGCGCTTCGCGCCGGACCTCGACGACTGGTATCGGATCGAGATCCCGAAGGACGGGAAGCTCTCCGTCACCGTGACTTCGTCGGCCGCCAGCGAGAGCCGGCGCTTCACGGTGGCACTCACCGACGAGCGCGGCGCGTCGACGGCGCAGCCGACGCGAGCGGGCGGGCGCGACCAGGTCCGCGTCGCAGCCGACGTGAAGCGGGGGGTACACCTCGTCTGGGTCGGCAGCGAGGCCGAGGCCACCGGGCCGATTCCGTACGAGATCGCGGTCGAGTACAAGCCCAGACCGCAGCCACCGCCAGTCAGGAAGACGATAAAGAAAACCGATCCCGTAGAGCCACCGCCGACGACTTCCTACTGGGAGACGGTCTCGGCGGGCGTGCTCGAGCTCGAGGAGGGCCACGATGGCTCGCTCGTGGCCCTGATCAGCGGCGGGCAGGACCGGGGCCTCCAGGTCGGGCAGCGGGGCCGCTTCGTCGAGGCGGGCCGCGAGATCGGCGCCTTCACGATTACGGAGGTCAACCCCAAGGGGAGCCGCGTCCGGGTCGAGGGCAAGCTCGCGGCGCCCGTTCGGGCCTCGACGCAGGTGCAGGTCGAGCTCCTTCGGCAGGGTGGAGCGGGGTCGCAGAGCCCCACGGGGACGGAGTGAACCGCTTCACAGGGGTAGGAGTGGCCGGGGGATATAATCGGTCTTGGGGATCGAAAGGGAGAACGCCATGAGCATCCTCGACGGGCTGTTCCAGAATCGCAAGCACGTCCGCCACGACGTGGAGGACGACGACACGGATCCGAGGTCCCACACCGTCGTGATCCCGAAGCAGCAGCCCTTGCCGGCTGGTCGCGGCGAGGGGTGGGATGCCGCGAAGAGCGATGACCCCTGGGGAGGGGATCTGTCGGGCGAGCCGGCCGAGCCGAGTGGGCCCCTCGCCGACGCGCCCACCCAGTCGCCCCGCCCGCAGCCGCCGGTGCCGCCGAAGCCGCGGCCGCGACCGCCGACCTCGGCACCGGAGGAGAACGACACGGTGATCCGTACCGTCGGGAGCCCCCCTTCCGCGGGCCGCGTCGTCGCCGTGCTCGTGGGGCTCGAGGGGCCGCTCGAGAACGAGGTCTACCGGGTCTTCGAGGGCGAGAACGTGCTCGGGCGGGAGGGCAAGCCCGAACCCTTCCCGAACACGCCCGATACGAAGACCATCTCGCGCGAGCACGCCGTCCTGCGCGTCGCGGGGGAGCATTTCCTGATCGAGCCGAGCAATCCCAAGAACGCGACCTTCGTGAATGGTCAGCTCGTCGACGAGCGGAGCCTCGTGCAGCACGGCGATCGCATCGGCCTCGGGGCCGTCCGGACCGCGACCTTCGTCCTGCTCGTGGTGCCCACCACGTCGTGAGGTCCGCGCTTCGGCTCGCGGCCGCGGCCGCCGCTGCCGGTGCCTTCGGCCTCTTCGGCGTCGCGGTCCGCGCGCAGTCGCCGGGGGCTCTGCGCACCGAGCGCGTCGCCACCGTGCACCTCGACGACGTGTGGCCGCGCGAGAAGCCCGACGAAGCGGTCGAGCTCTACCTGCGCGCCCTCACCGGCGGGCGCGCACCGGTCCGCGATCTCACCGCCAAGGACTTCCTCGTACGCGAGGACGAGCGCCGCATCGCCTCGGACGAGCTCGCGGTGAACCTGCTCCAGGACGCGAAGCGCGGCGTCGCCTGCGTACTCGTCCTCGATCGCAGCCCCACCATGCGCCAGCCCTTCCTCGAGATGAAGCAGGCGGCGCAGTCCTTCGTCGAGGGGGTCGGGGACTACGATCGCATCGCGGTCGTCGGCTTCGCAGGTGGGGTCGACGAGGTGGCCGACTTCTCGTCGGCTCCGTCGGATGTGAAGCACGCCATCGATGCCCTCGAGCCCAGCGAGGAGCCCGCGCCTACGCGCCTCTACGACGCGCTCCACCGCGCCATCGAGCTGATCCGCGCGGGCGCCGCGGACCTCCCGCGCCGCTCGATCATGATCGTCTTCTCCGACGGCCAGGACGGCGGGAGCGACCACACCCTCGAGCAGGTGGTGGAGCTCGCGAAGGGCGGTCTCGGCGACCCACGTGTCCTCGTCTATGGCATCGGCTACGACACCGGCTTCGGCGGCGGCGGCCTGTCCAACCTGGCGCAGCTCGCCGAGGGGACTACCGCCGACTTCTGGCGCGTCGACCCGGGGATTCCGCTCAGCGACTTTTATGGCCGGATCTGGAAGCAGATGCTGGAGAGCTACGTCCTGAGTTTCGAGACCGACCTCGACGGCGAGTCGCACCCGATCGAGGTCGTGGTCGACGGCGAAGCCCGGGGCGAGCGCACTGCGCGCTATCCGGAGGTCGGGAGCGGACTGCGTCCGTGGCTCCTCGGCGCGCTCGGGATCCTCGCCGCCGCCGGCGCGGCATGGCTCGTGGTCCTTGCGCGCAGGGCAGGGTGCCTCGAGTTCCAGAACGGGCCGGAACGCGGTCGTCGCGTACGGCTGCGCCATGGGCTGAACCGCCTCGGCCAGGGTCCGGACAACGACATCCTGATCGAGCACGACACCGTCTCGCGCCGGCATGCGGAGATCGACGTGGTGGGTCGCAGCGCTCGCATCCGCGACCTCGACTCGACCAACGGGACCTTCGTGAACGACCTTCCGATCGCGACGGGCGAGGATCGCGCCCTCGAGGCCGACGACCGCATCCGCATCGCCGACGTCGACCTGGTCTACCTGCGATGAGCGCACCTACAGCGGGGCCGCGCACTGCCTCGCTCTCGGATGTGGGCCGGCGGCGCCCCAGCAACCAGGACCAATACGGTGAGTTCTCCGGACCGGACGGCACGCGGCTGCTCGTGTGCTGCGACGGCATGGGCGGCCATCACGGTGGCGAGACGGCGAGCCGGATCGCCGTCGAGGTGATCGGCGAGACCGTCAGCGCCGGCGGAGAGGCACCCGAGGCTCTGCTGCGCCGCGCCTTCGAGGAGGCGAATCGCTGCATCCGGGTACGCGCGGGCGAGGATCCGGGCCTCTCTGGGATGGGCACGACGGGCGTCGCCCTGTTGCTCGGTGGCGACGGAGCCGCCTGGGTTGCACACGTGGGAGACAGCCGCGCCTACCGGGTTCGCGACGGCGCGATCGAGCAGCTCACGCAGGACCACTCGATCGTTGCCGAGCAGGTACGCCTCGGCGTCGTCACGCCCGACGAGGCAGCGACCATGCCGCACAACGAGCTCTCGCGCGCGATCGGCGCGGCCCCGGTCATCGAGGTGGACGTCGCGCAACTCGACGCGCGCGAAGGGGATCGCTTCCTGCTGTGCTCGGATGGGCTCTGGAACCTCGTGAGCGATGAGGAGATCGGGGCGGCCCTCGTGCGCGAGAGCCCGGAGCTGGCCGTGACGCGGCTCGTGGCGCTCGCCAACCAGCGAGGCGGAACCGACAACGTGACCGTGCAGGTCCTCGCCCTGGGAGACGATCCGGTGCTGGGTTCCGGGGCGTGTGACCCGGATCAGGCGGGTGGGTCTGCAGGGTCAGCGGCCGCAAGCGACGCGTGGGAGATGGCAGATCCGGGCGAAGACAGCGCGACCTTTGCAGCTCCAGGAGAAGCGAGCGTCGACGAGGCCTGGGCGCGCGCCGTCGCCTCGGCGCGGGAACGCCGGAACCGCACGATGCGGCGCGCTGCGCTGGCGGCTGCGCTCGTGACCGTCCTGCTTCTCGGTGCGCTCAGCTGGCTCTACGTCTTCGCGACGCCGGCGGGCCCGACGTCATCGACGGCGATCGGTGTGGGTGGAGCCAGCGCGGATCCTCTACCCGCGGTGGGGGCGGGCGGAGAGGAGCCGTGAACGCCGGGGAGATCCGGCCCGAGGAGATCGAGCGCATCGGCCCCTGGCCGGTGCGCCGCTACATCGGCGCCGGCGGCTTCTCGTGGGTCTTCGAGGTCGAGGACGAAGACCTCGGCCAGCGCCGGGCGCTCAAGATGCTCAAGCCCGAGGCTGCCGCGGGCGAGGGCTACAAGCGCTTCTGGCGGGAGGCCCGGATCCTCGCAGCGGTCGACGATCCGCACCTCGTGCGGATCTACAAGCTCGATCACGATCCGGAGCGAAAGCTTCCGTACTACGTGATGGAGCTCCTCACGGGGAGCGATCTCGCCAAGCTCCTCAAGACAAGCACCGAGGAAAAGCGCCTGATCCCGGTGGAGCGTGCCGTCGAGATCTTCCTCGACGTGCTCCAGGGGCTCGAGCGTCTCCACGAGCTGCGGCCGATCATCGTCCACCGCGACATCAAGCCCGGCAACATCCAGATCACCGCGGAAAAGCCCGGCAACATCCAGATTGCCGCGCGCGGCAGGGCGAAGCTCCTCGATCTCGGTATCGCGCACGTGAGCCGCGCTCACGACGAGACGGTCGACGAGAGCGCATTGACGCGCAACGTGGGCTTCATCGGCACCGTCTTCTACGCGTCGCGCGAACAGCTTCGGGTCGAGGAGCTTGGGCCGCCGAGCGACATCTTCTCGCTCGGGATCTGCCTCTTCGAGACGCTGGAGGGCCGGCACCCCTACAACGACATCGGGGATCTCGCGTCGAAGGAGTACCAGAAGGTGCTCCGCTTCTACGAGCGGCTCGAGTTCACGCGCGGCGAGCTCGACCTCCGCTTCCGGCGCACGCCGAAACCCCTCCAGGCAGTGATCCGCAAGGCGCTCGCAGTGCGGTCCGAGGACCGCTACCACGATGCCCACGAGATGCGCATCGCGCTGGTCCGCGGGTGGGACGGTGGGCGGTCCGTCGGGCCGCCCGGACGAGACTGGAAGAAGTGGCGCCGCCGGGTGATCTTCGCGACTGCGGGGCTCCTGCTCTCGGTGGGCGGGGGGGGCGCGGTGTGGAAGGTCTTCTGGCCGCTGCGTCCGATGCCGGTGGTGGAGAAACCCGTCGAGCCCGTTGAGGGCGGCCAAACGGAGGTGGAGCCGCCGCCGGAGGGTCCCCCGATCGTCGAGGTTCCGGTCCCGCGGCAGCCCTCTCCGGTGCAGTCGGCCGCCCGGGAGGACGCACATCGACTCGACGGCGAGGTTGGACAAGGCGGGTCGGAAGCTGGCTTGTCGCCGACGGACCTGTCGGAGTTCCGCACGCGCCTCGCAGGTGCGGATGGGCTCTGGTCGGAGGAGAGCTTCGAAGAAGCGGCGCTGGATTATTCCGCCGCGGTGAGCCAGCTCGGAGACGTGGTTGCCATGCGGCTGGCGCAGGTGAAGGGCGACGCGCTGCGAGGGAGAGAGGACGCGCTCGCGAAGGGGTCCGAGCGGGCGGCGCCGGATCCCTGGTCGGACGCCGAGCAGGCGCTCGAGAGCGCCCAGGCCGCGGAGGGCGCGAGGAAGCCGACCGATGCGCTGCGCCACTACGCGAATGCGCGCGATCAGTTCGCCGTAGCGGTGGAGACTGCGAACCGAGCGCTGGAGCGCGCCCGGAGGACTCGGGAGGGCGCGCTCCGCGCGAAGACGGCTCTACCGGGGGAGGGAGACTGCGCCGGTCTCGCCATCCCCGACGCGAAGACGGAGTGCCGTGCCAGTGATGAGCAGCTCAGCCGCGGTGACGCCGCGCTCGATGCGCTCGATCCCTCCGGCGCGGGGACACACTACGCGAAGGCCGAACAATTGTACCTGAGCGTCCAGAAGATTCTCGACAGACCGCGCCCGCCGGTCCCAGGCCCGGGGCCGATCACGGTTTCGCCGGGGCCCGCTTCCGGACGGGACGTGAAGGCCGCGCGGCAGACCGAGCGGAGCGAGTTCGAGGAGCTTCTCACGGAGTACCGGGATGCGATCGAAGCGAGAGATCTCGACGCGCTGATGACGGTGTGGAGCATGGATCGTGGCTCGCGCAGGTTGCTCGAGGCGTGGTTCAGTACCTACGACGAGCTCACGGTGAGGACCGAGATCCTCGGGGAGACTCCGGCCCCCGATGGCAAGCAGGGCGTGCTTCGCTTCCGCGAAGTGATCTCCGGCGTGAGCGGCGGTAAGGCTACCGAACTCTTCAACGGCTTGCGGATCGCGAATCTCCTGAAGGAACAGGGCGGCTGGCGCATCCAGTCGCTCAAGCGCGGCCAGGCCTGAGGGGAGCGTTGCGTCGATCACGACCCGCGCGCACCGCGCTGGCGCGCGTCCAGGTCGCGAACCCCGGTGGAACCGCCGGGGCCCTCAATCTCCTCCGGCCGTATGCCGATGGGTCGATCCGGTGGACACGCGCCCGTCGGCGCGGCTCCCGAGGAGACCCCCATGTCGATCCCGAAGATCTCCCGTCGCACGCGATACCTGGCCGCTTCGGCTGCGCTCTGGTTGCCGCTCGCGGCGGTGGGGGTGGTGCACGCGGACGAGCCTGCGCGCGTGCAGGAGGCGAGCTCCGCGCCGAGCTCGCTCGCCGCCGGAGACGCGCTCGGACTCGAGGTTCACTCGCGCCAGCCGCGTGATCGCGAGGTGTCGCCGGCTGCGGGATCCCACGCGGGGCGGGCACAGGTCTCCGAGGTGCCCGCCGCACCCGCTCCCGACCCGGGGCCGGAGCGCCAGAGCTCCCTCGTCCGCTGATCCGAGGGCCGTTCGAACGGCAGCGGGTGGCTTCTCGTCCGTGTCTCAGCCTCGCGCGTTCACCTGGAAGGGGTGTTTGGCCCCAGTCGACG
>Ga0214473_10003275_pt1 | contig 19683 bp, 15 predicted proteins | sample RVTome_7_FD_203509 | JGI IMG/M metagenome (GOLD analysis project Ga0214473, IMG submission 203509) | Soil microbial communities from uranium-contaminated site in the Upper Colorado River Basin, Wyoming, United States - RVT98D197 | ecosystem: Environmental > Terrestrial > Soil > Contaminated >... | reverse complement strand
AGCGCTCTATCGCGATGCGGCAGCAGGATTGCTGCTTGGATCATTCACTTCGGGGCCGGCCGGCCGGTAGTAGTGGACGCGGATGGAAGAGAACGGCTGGATGATGCGCGAGTCGAAGTAGGCCTTCAGTTCAGTGCTCTGTTCGACCCACTGGTCGAGCTTGCCGAGCGTCGCCGACTCGGCGCGGTGGATGAGCCAGAGAGGATGGTCAATGGCGGCCAGTTTTTCGGCCGACCCAGGCCAAGCCACGAGCGTCGTTTCACCGCGGAGATAATACTGGGCGATCATCTGGCGTTCGGAGGCGACGGGCCAGTGCTGGGTGTTGTGTTTCTCAATGTACGCGAAGGCCGGTTCCCATCGCTCGCGCCAAGCGTGCCCGCCGGTGAAGTACGCATAGTCGACCAGTAGTAGCGCAAGGATGACGAACAAGGCAGCGCTCCACCCGGCAAGTCTGCCGACGCGCGGGCGCACGGCCTCATAGATCTCATCCAGACCCAGCGCCGCCAGTGCCGCGCAGGGGTAGAGCACGATGAAGGCGTAGCGCGTGTGGACGTACTGCTTGAAGTAGAGGCCGATCAGACACGCCAGAGGCGCCACGATCGCCAGCAGCAGATACCAGCCCAACCGGGTGCGTCGCTGTCGCCAGAGCATCCAGACGCAAGTCAAGGCGAACGCGACCAGCGGCGCGTAGAGCAGGTAGGCCGTACCCATCACGAGTATCAGTGGCTTGTGACCGTCGGACCGCGCGAACCGCTCCCAGTCACGTGCTCGCCCACCCGTGGTGCCGTAGATGAATAGGCCCATGCAGATCGCAACCACAACAATGCCGCTGATCCACCCGGACCACCCCAGACGCACGGGATGGCGGCGAATCAGGGCGACGAGCCAGTCGGCGGCGAACACGGCGACGATGAGAATCGCCGGCGGCTGCGACATGAACGCCAGCAGCAGACACACATACGCGGCCAGCAGGCGGCGAATCGATCCGCGATCGGTACCTTCAAAGTAAAGAATCAGGCACAGGCTGTAGAACAGCATCTGCAGCGCATAAAAGCGCGCGGACTGCGACCACTGGATGTGCCACGGCGCGACGGCAATGAGCAGGCCCAGCAAAATCGCACCTCGCCACCCGAGCAGTCGACGACTGAACCACACCAGCACAGGAATGGTCAAGATGCCCACCACGCACGACCCGATGCGCGACGGCCATTCGGTGAACCCCAGACTCCGCCATTGCGTCGGTTCGTCCGGCCGAGCGGCGGTAATATCAACTCCATTGGCCCATAGGCCGATCGCCGTAGGGACATAGCCTAGAACCTTGGCTGGCGCGTTGATCGCCTTGCCCTTCAGGTCCGCCACGTCACGCAACGTAAATAGCTCGTCCTCCCAGAAACCGGGCTCACCCAGCTTGTAGAGACGCAGCGCCGCCGCGAACGTGGTGACCAGCAGAAGCATGACGATGAACCAGGCGGTGAGTCTCGCCCGCTGAGGGTCGACCAGGTCGGACGTCTTCGTCTGCGCGGTGGCGGGGCGGTTGGGGGCGTGATCAGACATGGGTCGATTCTCCAGAGAAAGGCGGCCGAGCGGGCCATGGAAAGACATGCACACCCGCGATGCACGTCCATCTTCGCAGCAGGGACGCGGCGGCGTCAACTTTCCACATCGTCGGCCGGCCCGCAAACGCCCGTGGTTGCATGCGGGCAGTCAGTCGCGGCGCTACGCCGCATGAGCACATACGGCACGCACCAAGGCAGGAAGCACAGCAGCGGTACGACGCGCCCCAGCACGCTCAGAAGAAACGCTTCTGACGTTGAGACCCCGACCAGCGCGAATAGGCCCACGTACAGCCCCTCCTGCACACCGATCCCGTCCAGCGAGATTGGTAAGCGCGTCCCCAGCACGATCAGCGGCACGATCGCCACCAGTTCCCACGTCGACATTTCAACGTCTAGCGCCCAGACCATCAGCACATTCGCGATGATCGGCACCGTCTGTTCCACCGCTGTCCACGCCAGGACCACGCCCACCACCCGCCACCGCTGCCGATACCCCGCGCACAACGCGTAGATCTCGTGCAGCTTGCGCACCAGCCAGAACCGTTCGAAGCGCTGGGCAAGTGAATCGATCAAGCCGCGCACGCGCCGATCGATCAGCGCCATCATCAGGATGACCGTGATGACGGCGGCCGCGAACATCGCCCACCCCATCGGCGCCCAATACTCCGACCGCTCACGAATGAGCCACGACGCCACGCCGAGGCTCACCGCTGTCAGCCCCAGCATGGCGAGAAACCCGAGCAGGCGCTCGACCATGATCGACGCGAGGACGGCCTGGAGGCTGACGCGGTAGCGCGACAGGCTGTAGAGCCGAAACGCATCGCCGCCGATGGTGGACGGCAGCAGCACCCCCGCCACCGGCGCCACGACGTACGTACTGAACACCGCCATGAACGGAACCCGCACCGCTGCCACTCGCAGCAGCAGGTTCCACTTGTACGCCATCATGGCCCGGTCGGCGTACATGAGGATGGCGAAGGGCAGCAGGTACCAGAGGTTGATCCGGACCAGTGCTCCGGCCAGTTCGCGCCAGTCGACGAAATACAGGACCACGGCGATAAGCAGCAAGCTGACCGCAAGGCGCAAGTAGCGAGCGCGGCGGCCCCGCGGTTTTCTGCCATGCGGCTGTGCGAGTGCCATCAGCTCGGGGCTGGGTATGGCTGGGTCCATCGGGCTGCTCAGCTTCTCCTGCATCGGGCCAAGCCGATCTGCTCTTATCGGATTGAACCCGCGGATAACACGTGAAGTCAACCTATTCAGCCATGACGTCGGCCGGGCAATCTCATCGAAATGATCTCGAAAAGCCCGCGGCGTCCTTCGCCCGGCAGGCGTTTGAGCCAGTCGTCCTTTAGTCGCGCGATTCGCTGCGGCGAGCCGCCGATGCCGTTACCCGGAACACCGGGTAGCGACCCCCACCAGAACCCCTCATACCCGCACGCCACACCCGCCTGGATGCCCGCCCGCGAACCCCGGAAGTCGGGAAACGCCAGGTGCCGCACTCGCTTGTCGAGCTTCTGCTCCAGCACCCGCCTCGCCATGGCCAGGTCGTCGGCCAGGGGCAGAGGTACGCCTCTGGCCTGATCGGCCCACGTCTGTGAGACGCCGAGTAGCCCTAGCGCCCGGGGCCATCGCGGCAGGTAGCGGTGCTCGAACGTGTGCGACTGCACGTCGATCACGCCGGCACGCTGCATCTGCCGCAGCTGCTCCCACGTGCATGGCCGATCGGCACGCGGCACACCACAGTCGCCGTATGCCTCGATCGTGTCACGGTGAAAGGCCGGCGCGACGAACGCCACCGCGCACATGCCGAACTCTCGCAGCAGCGGGTACGTCACTTCGAAGAGGTTGGCCGATCCGTCGTCGAACGTCAGGACGACGGCGCGAGGGGGAGCCGGCTGCTGCCCGCGCATGTGCGCGAGTAGCGCGTCGGCGTCGATCGTGACGTATCCGTTGTCGCGCAAGAACGTCAAGTCGGCGCGGAGAAGCGCGTCGTTCACGGTGTGGTAGCAGAACGCCGGCACACCGCCGCGCCACTCCTGCGGCCGCCGCGCCAAGACAAAACCCGGCAGACCGCCACAGACCGCCGCCCAGGCTTCCGGCGCGTTCTTCCGCCATGTCTCTCGCACCGCCGTGACGAATCCCATGCTGCCTCTTCCGCCACACGCGGTGGCCTGGTTGACTTTAGCCCCGCTCGGCCGCCACCTGCTCCAGAATCGCAAAGGTCTGCTCAGCGCAGCGCCGCCAACTGAACGGCGACGCCTGCGCGCGCCCGGCCTCAGCCAACTTCGCTCGGAGGCCCGGGTCCGCCGCCACCCGGCTCATGGCCTCGGCGATGTCGTCCACATTCTCAGGGTCCACCAGTAGCGCCGCGTCCCCGACAACCTCCGCCAAGCCATGGCGATTGCCCGCAATGACCGGGCAGCCGCTCAGCATCGCTTCCAGCGGCGGGCTGGGACACGCCTCGTACAGCGACGGCATGACCAACGCCTCGGCCAGCCGGTAAAACGCGGGCAATTCGCCGTGGTCGATCCAGCCGGGCTGGACGACCCAGTCCTGCACGTTCTGTTTCTGAATCTGGGCCATGTCCTTCTTGTAGAGCATCGTAGGCTGGCCCGCGACCACCAGATGCACCCCCCGCGACGGGCCCGCCTTCGCATAGGCCTGGACGAGTCGGCCAAAGTTCTTCGGCGGATAGATCTGACCCACGTACAGGAAGAATCGCTTCGGCAGCTGATACTTCCGGCGAATCCGCTCCAACTCGTCGGCCGCCACCGGCCTGGCGAAAGCCTCGTTCACGCCCAGACGAACCGCGTGCACGCGCTGGGCCGGCACGTTGAAGTACTGCATGAATTGACGTCGCGTCGTTTCAGAGACAGCGATGATGGCCGCCGCCTTGCGTATGTAGCGAGGAACCAGCAGGTGATGGCTGATCCGATCCGCCCAAGGCGAAGCCCACGGCATCAGATACCAGTCCATGCCATGCGAAACCCACACAACCGGGCAGTCCACCAGCAGTGGCACGGCGTATTTCGGGTTGAAGATCAGATCAAAGTGATAGCGCCGATGCGCGCGCCACACCGCGAACTGATCCCACAGGATGCGCGGGCCGCCAAAGGCGGCCTCTTGAGCATTGGGGTAATCGGCATAGGTGCCGATGCGGCGCGGATCACGATAGAGAAGCACCCATTCGTGGTGCGCGCCCAGCTTCAGCAATTCCGGGATCAGATGGCGGGTATAGACGCGCACGCCGCCCCCATGTTGACCAAAATGCCGCAACATAACGCCAATTTTCATCGTCGCGTGGTCCCACTTCGTTGCTGGATGTCGCTGCGAATTGCCCCAAAGTAGTTCAGTATACCGCTGTGCTGGATAGACTTCATGAGTCGCTGCGCTCCCGGATAACGCGCGCGGGTACGCCCACGGCAATCGAGCGATCTGGCAGATCCTTGGTGACAACCGCCCCGGCGCCGACGGCGCAGTCCCGGCCGACGCTCACTGCGTCCAGGACGATCACGCCCATGGCTAACCACGTGCCGTCGCCGATCGTCACCGGACCATAGGTATAGATTCCCTGCTCGGCGATAGGCACATCCAGTCGCTCGGTGTGGTACTGCCCGCCGCTGATCTCGCAGCCGCCGGCCACCATCACCGACCGGCCAACCTTCAATCCCCCCATCGAGCACAGCACGCTGCCGGCGCCGATGCTCGTCTTCTCGCCGATGCGCATCGCCCCGGCCTTACACTGCAGGATCGCGCCGCGACCGATGATCACGTCATCGCCGATGGCTAACCCCTCGTCGCCGGCCCCACGTGCGTCGATCACGGTGTTGTCATCGATCACCACGCGATCGCCCAGTTGAATGTTGTCGGCGTGGCGGATCACCACGTTTCGCCCGATCGTCAGTCCCCGGCCGGCCCGCTTGAAGAGGCGCCCGTAGAACCATCGCCGCAGCAGCAGGCCCACAGCGCCGGGCAGTGAACAGAGGAAGAACGTCACCAGTTCATAGTGCAGCAGGGACAGCCGTGACGGGCGCCCGGTGACAAGCTGCTGGTACTTGTCCAGTTCGGACGCCTTCTCCGCGTGCAGCTTCTGACGGATGAACGATCCGTCGCCCAGTTCCTGGATCTTTCGGTCAGACATCGTCCAGTTCTCATGCAGAGCCGTCAGAACCGGCTCGTCGCAGGTCATGGCGGCTGGTGGATGGCTCGGTGAAATAGAAACCGGCGCCCGACAGGCTCAGTGGCAAGACCATCACCCGGATCAGAAGCATGGCCGATAGCGCCGCGTCATACCCCACGCCGTAAAGCCCAATGAGGTAGATAAACGACCCGTCAACCAACCCAAGACCGCCCAGTGAGATCGGCAGCAAGCCGATCACCGTCATCGCCGCCAGCACCACCGTGAGCTGCGCGACGTCGCAGTGGACGCCCAACGCCGCCAACATGACCCAATGGTACAGCACCGTGTGGGCCTGGAAGACGAAGGAAACGATGATGGCGACGGTGGTCGGCCCGGGATGGGTCCGGTAGTCGACGGTGAAGGTCAGCAGCGTCTTGATCGCACCTGGGCACCACTTGCTGGCGGTAAGCCTACGCGCAAGACGGAACTGGATGATCATCCACAGGCTGAGCAGGCCCGCCGCGATGCCGACGGCCCCCACGACGACCAGCAGCCGTGAAAACGCGTCGCCCGCACGCACGCATTGGATGATCGCCGCCACGTACCCCATCAGCAGCAGGGCCGCCAGGCCGGTCAATCGCTCCATGAACACGGCCAGCACCGCACACGACCCGGCTTTAGGATTGTCCCACGTCTTGTAAATGCGATATCCGTCGCCGCCGATGCTCGTCGGCAGGAAGTAGTTCATGAACAAAGCCGTCATGTACCATCGCTGCAGTGAGATCGTCCGGTAGTGTAAGTCATGAACAGCCAGCAGCTTCTGCCATTTGTACGCGCTGATCGGCACGGATAGAACCAGCAGGAGGAAGACGACGATCCCCAGGGGGATGTCGGTGGTCTCTAACGTTGCGGCGAACGTGGACCAACGCGTGTGCTGAATGATCGCCGCACAGATCGCGAGCGTCACCACGACCTTGATGAGGGTCATCCACCACTTTCGCGGCTTGGATTTGACGGCGGTGTCGGGCATGGATCCCTCGATCGTCCTCAGCCGGTGACGACGGGTTCGCGGCGGAAAGCCTGCGGGTAACTATCGATCACGCGATCGATCTGCTGTTGGGTCTGAGCGTCGGACCACCTAAGCTCGCCGCTCATGATGCGTGCGCAAGATTCAATGGCGGCTCGGCCCGGATACGCCGCCGTGCCCAGATCCGTCCGGCGCAGGACCACGTCGGCAAGCGTCTTGGCCATCTCCTCGCGTACGGCATGGACCACTTCAGCGCCAAGGACGGCCGAATCGCCGATGCGCTGCGCCCATGCGGGTTTCTCGCGGGCAAGCGCGAACACGCGATCGTAAGCCGAGCCGTGGTTGTGCGCGAGTGCTCGAATGCTCGTGTCGTCCAGGCCACCCGGCGCCTCGGCGGCAACCTGCTGGACCAGCGCTTCGAAATGATCGATATCACCGCCGAAAATCGGCGTGTCATGCGATCGCGACGGTGGCGGCTTCTTGTACCCCAGCCTGCGGAAAATGCGCGTGACCGCCGCCGCGGCTTCGCACGGCCCCGTGGTATATCGCACGCCGATGAGACTGAATAGCCCCTCCAGGCCGTGCTCCGTGGTGTGGTCGACTAGACGCGAGCGATGGCCGAATCGCAGGTCGCCCACGTCGCGCTCGTTTTCACCGAACGCGACGAGCCCAGCGTTCCACAGCGTCACTTCGTCCAGCGTCAGGCCCAGCCCCACATAGGCGCCATTGATCTCGTCGATGTAGGCTTCCAGTTCCTCCTGCGTCACCGTGATCTTGTCGGGATCGTCGTGGTAAACCTTGTGCCAGACGCCGACGAGCGTGTGTCCGCGCCAGGGGACGAGAAACAAGTGCCGAGCGCCGCGGCTGAGCATGGCGTCTGGGTCCTTGGTGCGCGTCAGTACCGCCAGCGCCGGCCCGTGGCCAACCACCTGACGACGCACGACGAAACACGCGTCGCGCGACCAATACGTGGGCTTCTTCAGCCCATGCCCGAGGGCTCGGGCCAGCAAGTGATCCGCGTACGGCCCGGCGGCATTGAGCACCATCTTCGCACGGATCTCAAGAGTCTGATCACCGAGCGTATCACGCGCGGTCACGCCGCAGATCCGATCACCTTCGCGGATGAAGCCGCTCGCCTCCACGTAGTTCGCCACGACCGCCCCCGCTTCCGCGGCGCTACGCACAAACGCGAGCACCAGGCGAGGCGGGTTATACATCTGGCCATCACTGAATAGCGCCGCGCCGCTCAGCCCGTCGGTATCCAGGCCGGGAAATCGGTCCATCACGTCCATGCGCGAAAGGCAGCAGCCGCCCGGAATCTGTCGCTGCGGGTCGGTAATGTCGCGGTTGCGATCGAACGTCGTCGCGTCGTACATCCCCATCGCGATCCGCATGATCCACTTACTCTTCATGCCCCACCCGTAGGTCGGCACCGCGATGGGTAGCGGCCGAGCCAGGTGCGGAGCGACGCGGATCATCGCGCGGCGGGCGCTACTCGACTGTCGTACGCGGCACAGGTCCATGTGCTGCAGGTACCGGATGCCGCCGTGGATCATCTTGAACGAATGCGCCGAGGTGGCGCTGCAGAAGTCGTTGCGTTCGATCAGAGCGACGGATAGACCACGTTGCACAGCGTCCCAGGCGGCGCACGCGCCGAAAACCCCGCCGCCGATCACCACCAGATCGAACGAGCCATCGGTCAGGGCTGACAACTGCCTCTGCATCGAACGTCTACTCCCGCCAAGACAACGCGCCACGCGCGCACGGATCGCACCTTGGATAGTATCGGCGAATCGGGCACAGATCATCGAGCCGGCCGGCGTTCCGCCACGACCTGCTCGAAAAGCGCTTCGTACCGGGCGGCACAGCGGTCAATGTAGAACTGCTGGACGTGCCTGCGATTGTGGTCGCCGCAGGCTTTTCGCAGGGTCTGATCGGTCTTCAGACGCCTGACCGATTCGGCAAAAGCCTGCGTCCGGCCCAGGGGAACAAGTCCGCCGGTCTTGCCGTCTACGAGGAAGTCGGTCTGCCCGCCGTGGTTGTACGCGACGACCGGCAGCCCCTGGTCCATCGCCTCGAGAAAGACCAGGCCAAACCCCTCGTGCTGACTGGTCGAGACAAAGACGTCCGATGCCGCGAGCCACCGCTGCTTTTCGTCCTCCCAAACGCGTCCGACAAACCGCACGCGCTCGGCGACGCCGAGCTGCCCGGCCAAGGATTGCCACTGCTCCCGCTTCGGCCCGTCACCCACGACGACCAGCAAATCCTTGGGATCATCCATCGCGGCCACGACGTGCAGCAGATCGTCCACCGCCTTGCGCGCGACCAGCCGGCCAACCGTCACCATGACGAATCGGTCCGCCGCGACCTCCAGCTTGCCGCGATCGGCAGCGACACGCCCAGCCGGAACGATGCCCAGAGGGATCACGTCGACCGGCCGGTCGAGCTGGTAGTACCGCCGGGCGTTGTCGGCCGTGTTGTTGGATTGCGCGACCACGCGATCCGCCCGCGTCAGCAGCCGGCGAACCAAGCCTCGAACGATCGGCAGGCGGTGCGGACTGCTGCGCTTAGACGGATCGAAGATGTCGCCGCCGTGGATGCTCAGCACGTGCGGGATCTTGAACCACCGCGCCAAAGCGTCGGCGCTGGGCGACGACGGCACGACGAAGTGCGAGTTGATCAGATCGAACCGCTCGTCCCTCAGCAAGCGCTTACCGCGTCGCTGGCTGGCCGGCCAGTAGGAGAGCATCGAGGGCATGGTCGCCGTGGCCAGTGACCGGCGCAGGAGCACCGGCACACGGATGATCCGCAGGTTGCCGATCACCTCCTCCGCCGGCAGATCACCGTAGCCGGACGTGATCACGGTCACTGCGTGACGCTGGGCGAGCACGTCCACGATCTGCTTGAACACCACGCCGCCACCGCCACCCAGCGGCGGATATTCGTAGCAGAACGTCAGCAGTTTCAAGGTTCGCGTTTCCTGGTGGGTGAGCGGGTGAGTGTGTCAGCGTCCAGCACGCTTGCGGGCGGTCGCCGCCAGCTTCTTGGTCATAATCGTCGCCTTCTTGCCATAGAGCACGAAGCACGCGCGGAAGATCAGTGATAACAAGCCGGTCACGACGAGCCCAACGTAGTTCAGCGGATTGGTCCAAAACACGTATAGCTTGAGCGGCAGCGCCTTGATGTCCGCGAAGCCGCCCAGTTCGAGCACCTGCTGGAGGCTGTACTCGGTCAGCGTGTTGAAGTGGTCGATGTTGTGTGCGAGGTTCTCCGAGCCCACCAGCGGGTTGGCGCCATTCAGCGCGTAGACGATCACGACGCCGCCCTCGCGCAGCGCTTGCCGGCACAGTTTCAGCCAGTCGATCATCTCATCGAGCGTCAGGTGATTCAGCTCCTGCTCGCAGATGATCGCGTCGAACGCGTCGCGCTTGTCAGCGAGGTAATCAAAGGCGCCCTGCGCTTGGCAGTTTAGACCGCGGCGTGTGGCGTGAATGACTTTGTCGCCGTCCGAGTCGATGCCCAGTACCTCGCGATAACCCTGCTCGTTGAGCAGATTGACCAGGTACCCGGGCCCGCAGCTCACGACCAGGATCTTCGCCGTCTTGTCGGCCGGCACGTGCCGCAGGAAATTGTGCTTGTAGTACTGATAGAACGAGCGGTAGCCCTTTTCCACGTCCTGCGGCGCCTGCCAGTAGGAATCGAACGCCTCGAGACGCGCCGAAAGCTTCGGCCGGTGTGCGATGGTTAGATGGACTTGGCCGTCGGTCATGTGACACTCTCGGCAGGATCATGCGCAGGTGTTCTAGTGCTTCCGGGGGTCACCCCCGCGGATGATACGGCGGATGCGGTACGGCGTTCGGCCCTGACTCTCATGATAGATCCGCACCAGCAGTTCCGAAATCACGCCCATGAGGATGAACACCACGGTCAGCAGAAAGAGCATGATGGTGAACATGAAGAAGATATTGCGGTTTAGCGGCAGTGGATCGCGCATGAGCGGCACGTATTTCTGATAGAGCGAGACCAGGCCGCAGGCAAACGCCGCAAGCATGCTGAGCATGCTGATCTTGCCGAAGAAATACAGCGGCTTATTCATGTAATCCCCGAGGAACTTGATGGTGACCAGGTCCAGCAGGACCTTGACCGTGCGCCGCAGGCCATACTTGCTGACGCCGTGCTTCCGGGGGCGATGGTTGACGACCATTTCGGTCACGCGTGCGCCGCGCCACTTGGCGATGGCCGGCAGGTAGCGGTGCATCTCGCCGTAGAGCTGTTCGCCCTCGAGCACCTCACGGCGGTAGGCCTTGAGCGTGCAACCGAAATCGTGGATCGGCGTCCAGGTGACCTTCCCCACCAGCCGATTGGCCAGCACCGACGGCAGGCGGCGGGTGAGCAGCTTGTCCTTACGGTTTTTTCGCCAGCCGCTGACCACGTCGTAGCCGCGACCTTCCTCCAGCTTGGCGACAAGCGCCGCGATGTCACGCGGGTCGTTCTGAAGATCGCCGTCCATCGGAACGAAGATGCGCCCGCGCGCGATCTTAAACCCCGCTCCCAGCGCCGCGGTTTGGCCGTAGCAGCGCGTGAACTCGATGACCGTCACCCGGCAGTCCTCCCGAGCGATCTGCTGAAGCTGTTCGCTGGTCCCGTCCCAACTGCCGTCGTTCACCAGAATCAGCTCGTATCGCAAGCCGCTATCGGCCATCACCTCGACCAGTTCCTCGTACAGCGGACGGACATTGTCGTTCTCATTGTGCATGGGCACGACGATCGACAGGTCGAGCGCCTCGGCTACGGCCTGTGGCGCCGCGGCGCCGGCTTGGATGGCTGAATCTTCGGGTCGGTTCATGGCCTGCGACCTTCCGTTCATCGTGCTCAAGCAGTGGGGGCCGAGCTCATAGTTCTATCGACCAACTGGCCGGCAAGAATCGGCGCCTTCCGCCTCTTATTGGCCGCATCAGAGCCAATCAAGTAGCTGCGGCGCGAAGTACGTCAAGATCAGATCCGCACCCGCCCGCTTGATGGCGCAGGTGGTTTCGATCGCGGCCGCCTTCAAGTCCATGTAGCCCTTGTCGGCCGCGGCGTGGAGCATCGCGAACTCGCCACTAACGTGATACGCCGCCACAGGCACGCTGCACGCCTGACGCACCTGGTAGATCACATCGAGGTAAGTCGCGGCCGGCTTGACCATGACCATGTCCGCCCCTTCGGCCAAGTCGGCTTCGAGCTCGATGCGCCACTCGCGGCTGCGGCGGCAGTCCATCTGATACCCTCGCCGATCACCGAACTGCATGGCCCCTTCGCCTGCGTCGCGGAATGGGCCATACAGGTTTGAGGCGTACTTCACGCTATAGGAGAGGATCGCGACGTGCTCATAGCTCGCCGCATCGAGCGCCGCGCGGATGGCGGCGACTTGGCCATCCATCATGCCCGACGGCGCAACGACCGCAGCGCCCGCCTTGGCCTGCGCGACCGCCGTCTGGCCGAGCAAATCCAGCGTCCTGTCGTTGTCCACCACCCAAGGATCCTCGCGATCGATCAAGACGCCGCAGTGCCCGTGGTCCGTATATTCGCAGAAGCACAGGTCGGCGTACATGAGCACGTCAAGCCCGGCGTCGGCCACGGCCGCGAGCAGCCGATTGACCGGCGCGTCGGGGCAGCACGCGTAACTACCCGCCGCGTTCTTCTTCGCCGCCGGCGTGACGCCGAACAGAATGAACTGCTTCAAGCCGCGCTGCGATAGCTGCCGGATCGTTCCCAGAGCCTCGGCAACGGGCAACTGACTGACCGTCGGCATGGACGCGACGGGTTTGGGCGAGTCCATGTCGCCGACGAATAGCGGCAGAATCAGATCATCGGGCGTAACGCGGACATCGGCGACGACGTCGCGTAGAAGCTCGCCCCGGCGCAATCGCCGCGGCCGACCTGCCCTGGCCCTCTGGTTATTGTGATCGCTCATGCGTATCGAGCCCTCACGTGGTCGCGGCTCACCTTGACGGCCTAGCCGGACCCGATAGCCTACCGTTTTACGCTGACCCCGCGAGAACGCAAGGTCAGCCGACCGCCAGACGAGAGAAGTAGACCATGCCCCACAAGCATAGCTCCGTTGGCCGCGTCTGTCTGGTCGGCGCCGGGCCGGGTGATCCGGGCCTGCTGACCTGCCGTGGTCGTGACCTGCTCCAACAGGCGGACGTCGTGGTCTACGACGCGCTGGCCAATCCCGTCTTACTCGAACTGGCCCGCCCCGACGCCCAGCGCCTGAACGTCGGCAAGCGCGGCGGCGATCACACACTCACGCAGGATCAGATCAACGACCTGCTCGTCGAGAAGGCGCGCGAAGGCTGCTTGGTGGTTCGTCTGAAAGGCGGCGACCCGTATCTATTCGGCCGCGGCGCCGAGGAGGCGGCATACCTGGCCGAACGTGGCGTGGCGTGCGAGATCGTCGCCGGCGTCACCTCAGGCATCGCCGCGCCGGCCGCCGCGGGCATCCCCGTCACCCACCGCGAAGTCGCTAGCACGGTTACGTTCGTCACCGGCCATGAAGATCCGACCAAGCCCGACTCGGCCATCGATTACGTCGCCCTCGCGAAGCTCATCGAGCGGGGCGGCACCGTCTGCTTCTACATGGGCGTCGCCCGGCTCGGCGCGATCGCCCAGCAGCTCCAGGCCGGCGGCGCGGCGGCCGACACACCGGTCGCGCTCGTCCAGTGGGGCACGCGCCCCAAACAGCGGAGCATCAAGACGACGCTTACGCGCGCCGTCGACGACGTCCAGAAAGCGGGCATCGGCTCGCCGTCGATCATCGTCGTCGGCAAGGTCGTCGGCCTGGACGCGCCCGGCCTGGACTACTTCACCCGCCGCGCGCTCTTTGGCCAGCGAATTGTCATCACGCGGACGCGCCAGCAGGCGTCGGCCCTGCGATCGGAGCTCCTGGAACTCGGCGCCGAAGTGCTCGAAGCCCCGACGATCCAGATCGTCCCTTCGCCGGATGACGTGCTGGCGAAGATCGACGACGCATTGACGAAGATCGACCAGTACGACTGGCTCGTGCTCACCAGCGCCAACGGCGTCGCGGCGCTCGCCGAGCGCCTCCAGAAGATGCAGCGCGATGCCCGGCACCTCGCGGGCGTCCAGATCGCGGCCATCGGTGATGGCACCGAGCGGGCGCTACGGGAAATACTGGGCATCCGTGCCGACTTGGTCCCGACGCGATTCGTCGCCGAGTCCCTCGCCGGCGATCTGATCGCCGACCACGGCGTCACGGGTAAACGGTTCCTGCTATTGCGCGCCGACATCGCACGACCCATTCTGCCGCAGCTTCTCAGCCAGGCCGGCGCACAGGTCGACGAGTTGGCTGTCTATGAGACGCAGGTCGCCTCCAAACTTCCGGGGGTGGTGCTCGATGCGCTGCGCGATGGCGAAGTCGACTGGATCACCTTCACCAGCGCGTCGACCGCTCGCAACATGGCGGAGCTGCTCGGCGACGAAGCGGACCTGCTCAAGCGCGTGAAACTCGCCTCGATCGGTCCAATCACCTCCGACGCCCTGCGCGAGCTTGGCCTCGAACCGACGATCGAAGCCCAGACGCACAACATCGACGGCTTGATCGAGGCGCTCCTTACAGCGGCCAAGACTCGTACTGTAGGTCAGGGCTTGCCCTGACAATTTGGCGGCCCAACGAATCTGGAGTCTTCACTGCCCATGCCCCAGTTCCTTCGCATTCCACGTCGGCGTAGCGGCGCCTTGCGACACGCCGACCGTGTCTTGGTCGTCGGTGATCTATCGGGCCGACTACGTCTGACAGAAGTGCTCGAAGCGTATTTCGGCGCCGGACTATCGCAGATAGCGCGGATCGATGGCCCAGTTGACGCGGCGATCGACGCCCTGTTGTTGGTCGGTTCGGATGCAGCCTCGCTGGGTGTGAAGGATCTGGCCCACTTCGAGCAACTCGCCCTCGGCCGTCAGGTCGTGGCGGATCTGGCCGTGCTCGGTTCACTCTTGCCCGACGAACTCGTTCAGTATGTCCGCGTCGACGGCGGCTCGCAGGCGGTGATGAAGGAGCCGGCCCATTACCTGCCGGCGTTCGGCAGTGAGGACGTGTTGCCATGGCAGGCGCGCGGGGCGCTGCGGCGCGGAACAACGTTCGGGTACAAAGCGCCGCGGCTCGGACTGCGCGTCAATCTCGAGTCATACGCCGGCGACATCTACGCGATCGAAAAACTCGTGGACGGCGGACGCCTTGCGGCGATTGATTTGGGCACCCTTGAGGCCGACCCTGACAGTGGCTACCGTGATCTGTCGGCGATGATTCTGCTCGAAGCCCTTGGCGCCGAGCAGATCGACCTGGGTACATACCACGGCCCATGGCGCAGCTACGACACATACATCGAAGAGGTTGAAACGTGGTGTGCGCTGCATCGCGATGTCGTCAAGATCAAGGAGCTTGAACCGCGATCGGTCGGTGGCCGCGTCCTACGCCGCGTGGACATTGGCGACACCGCCGACAAGCCTGTCGTACTCATGACCAATTGCACGCATGGCCATGAACGCTGCCCAACATACGGCGTCTTTGCGTTCTTGCGACATCTTGTGCACGATTGCGAAGCCGGCGGCGCATGGGGCCGAACCGTACTGGCCAATCTTGGCGTCGTCTGGGTGCCGGTGGTCAACGTCGATGGCTTCGACCGCACCTGGCAGCGAGGTGTCATGGTGCCGCACAGTAAGAACTGGATCGACCTCAACCGCAACTACGGCCCGCAAGACATCTGGGAGGCATACCAGGCCGACAAGGGCCGCCCCAAAGGCGATCGGCCGTTCTCCGAGCCGGAGTCGCAAGCGATTAAGCAGGTGATCGACCAGGTCGCGCCACGCGGTGAAACGCACCTCGACTTCCACGAGATGACCGAAACGGGCGTGCTGGTCTACGCCGATTCAGACCCGTGGTACGACGGCCTGTTCCACACGCTGGGCTGCGGCTTCGACGGCCGCTATCTGCACGAATCGCTCTCCGGCTACAGCCGCGACAGGAAGCTCCAGTGGCAGAACGTCACGGGTCTGCAACTGTCAGGCCCCGGGCCGATGTGCGGGCGGTACGGTCGACACGCCGGGTTCAAGCACGCCGGTACGGGCGAAACCTTCGGCAACGACGACCTGACCGTCTATCACATGGTCAGCCGCATTGACGCGACCGCCAGTTTCGCGGAGGCCGTGGTCGGCGCTGTCCTCGGCCGAACCATCCACAACCATCGAGCGGGCCCGCACCGCGCCACAGCCCAATTCCCCGAACTCGACAGTGATGATCGTCTCACGCTGCTTCAGATTGACGCTGCGGGCCAGATCACCGATCAGACGACGATCCGCGCCCGTGACGGATTCGACGTCGAGCTTCCCAGCGGCTGTCGGCTGTTGGCGCTGCGCGACGCGTGGCGAGGGCCCACGGCCTAACCCCCGTGCGCCAATCGTGCTGATCGGTGCGGTCGTTGCAGTCGTCACCACTTGCCCAGTTTCTCCGATCGTCAGACACCCACGCCTATTCGCGCTCGCACCCATCGGAGCATGGTCACACGCCGAAGCGCGGGGTATCTCAACAATAGCGGCGCTCGCCTCATCGACGTAGTGGCGCTTGTCGCCGGTGGAGCTGGAACATGACACTGAATCGATCGACGCGTCTCTTGACATTGGCTGTGATGGTCGCCTTCGGCCTGGGCTCAGCCAAGGCGGGGGCTTCGCCGATTCTCGACGGCGGCGTCACCGCCGGCGAGTACGCCTTCACCATCGTCGACACACCGGGCGAAACCGACTATCAGGGCGACCTCGACATCGAAGCCGTCCACTTCGACAGCGACGCGCTCTGGGATTATCTGGCCGTCACGGTAGTGAGCGGGCCGATCTCGACGGCCGGTTCCGCCAACACCATTCTCTACCGCACGCTGTTCTACGCCCAGTTCGCAGGCCCCACGCCGATCTACCGACTGCTGCTGGAACTCGATGGCGCGGCCGCCGATCTGGCTCTCGAACAGTACGTGGCCGGCCATTGGGTCGACGCCCCCTTGTCGCCGTCCGACTACACGGTCGTCGTCGGCGATGCCATTGAGCTGGTGATCAGCAGCAGCGCGCTCTCAGCCCTGCCTCATCCGTTTCAGTTCGCCGGTCAACTCGACGACACAGGCATGGATCACGACGATCAGATCACCGGCACCGTTCCCGAACCGGCGACCCTGGCGCTACTGGCCATGGGTACGATGTTGGTCGTCGGCCGTCGACGCGCCGCCTGACCGCAGTGCCCGCCGGTTGACAGGCTCTGCACCCCAAACAAGAATACATCTCGGCGCTGGAGAGGTGGCCGAGCGGCTGAAGGCAACGGTTTGCTAAACCGTCGTACGGGGTATTCCCTGTACCGTGGGTTCGAATCCCACCCTCTCCGTTTGATCGAGGACTCGGTGGGTTGCCCACCGGGTCCTTGAGCAATAGAGCGGCAGCAGAACCCGCCTCGCGGCGACCCCCGGAGCCGCTGCAACGGGCTAACATATCCTCATGATGCGAACACCAATCCTGCTGACCGGCCTGGCGTGCGTGTTACTAGCCACCGCCTTCGCCGCCGCGACAGAAATCTACGTCAACAACCAGACCGGCGACGATGCGAACCCCGGCACGCCCGCCGAGCCGCTGCGGACGATTCAAGCCGCCGTCGACGTCGCCGAACCTGGCGACGTCATTCACTTGCTGCCCGACGGCGCGACCTATCGCGAGATGATCTCACTGATCGACAAGACCGGCCTGACCATCGAGGGCCATCACTGCACCGTCAGCGGCGCCGATCCGCTGCCATCCGACCCCGCGCAGTGGGAGCAGGTCGGCGACGCGCTACACCGCATCCGTCTGCCGCGCACCATCGAGGACCGTCATATCCTGGTGGTCGATCGCCGGGCCGTGACCATGGGCAGAACGAAATACACCATCGGCCGCATCGGGCAGATCGAGAAGGACGAGGGCTGGGAAGCGGCGAGGCAGGCCCTGCTCGCGCAGTATCCGAACCCGACGGACCTGCAGAGCGGCCAGTTCGCGTGGGAGCCGATCGACGCGGAGTCCGGCTGGCTGTACGTCAAAGGGCCGCTCGATCACCTGGAATGGTCGACCCGCACCCAGGGCGTCTACACCTTCATGCACACGCACGACATCACCATCCGCGATTTGAACGTCCGCCACGTACTCAACGACGGGTTCAATCTCCACGGCGATACGCAAGACCTGGCGCTCTACAACGTCAGCGCGAACGAGTGCTTCGACAACGGCATCAGTCCGCACGGCGCGTGCTCCTTCACCGCCGAAGATGGCTCCTTCCTCCGCAATGGCATGGCCGTCGGCAACGGCCACCTCACTGCCACGCGCATGACACGCTGCACGATCGGCTACAGCACCGGCCAGGAGATCATGTTCATCGGCGGCCGGCACGTGCTCGAAGACTGCACCATCCACGCCGGCGGGCCCGAGGCCATCCGTTTCATCTACAGCAAGCCGAACCCCAACCTGCCCTACCTCATGAGGGAAATCCAGATGTCCGGCAAGGATGCCGACATGCCCCCGCTCTACGTCATGCGTAGCTGCATCGTCGACAGCGCCGACGGCGGCACCCATGCGTTTGTCGCCGTCAAGGGCGCGAACGTGCAGATCGAGAACTGCACATTCACGAACATCACGTTCGACTTCGACCCCGCGGCCAACGTCCAGGTCATCACCAGCACCGCCGATGGTGAGCCGCTGCAATCGCCCAATGCCGCCGCCGATCCCAACACCGAGGCGCTACCCGATCGGCCCCCCACTTGCGCCGACGTCGCCTATGGCCCGCACCCGCGCAACATCCTCAACCTCTGGCTGGCTGAGTCCGACGAGCCCACGCCGCTGGTGATCCGCATCCACGGCGGCGGCTTTCTCGCCGGCAAGCCGAACCCGCCGCTGATGCTTGAGAAGTATCTCGCGGCCGGCATCTCCATCGCCGCCATCACGTATCGCTTCTCCACCGACGCGCCCTACCCCGCCCAGATGCTCGACGGCGCTCGGGCCGTGCAATTCCTCCGCGCCAACGCCGCAAAGTGGAACCTCGATCCCACGCGCGTCGCCGCGACCGGCGGCTCGGCCGGCGGCGGTATCAGTCTGTGGCTCGGCTTCCACGACGACCTGGCCGACCCCGCCAGTGACGACGCGATCGCCCGACAATCCACGCGCCTCACGTGCATGGCCGTCAACAACGCACAGACGTCTTACGACCCTCTCTTCATCCGCGACAACATTCCCGGCCCAGGTTGGCTTGCCAAGCCTGTGTGGCTGCTCTTCGGCCAAGCCGAGCCGGTGGCAGATCCGTCTGCACAGCTGCTTGCCCTGTTTGCCGATGCGTCGCCGATCAACCACCTCTCACCCGACGATCCGCCCGTACGCCTCACCTACTTGCGCGACGACGCCAGCGTGGGGCTCGACGAGCTACACAGCATCCACCACCCCCGATTCGGCATGATCTTGAAGGCACGCATGGACGAAATGGGTATCGACTGCGAGTGCGTGTTCCCCGAGCCGGCCAAGGAAACCGACGCTGACGTCCAGTTCCTGATCCGCCACCTCAAGGCCGACGCCACATCTCCCTAAGACGCACTCAACACAACCGTAGCGAGTTGGGTGGCTGGGGCAGAGCGCCGTTCGGCCCTGTCTTCGACCCTGAGGCTCAGACCGAAGGGAGCTCACGGCCGAAGCGCAGCGCCGCCCCAGGTCAGCGCACCCCCCCATCGCCGTGATCATGAACGGAACCGCTATAAGGCACACGCCGGTCCCGGGCGCGAATGGGTTCACGACGACGCCTTGCACGCGGTCTGCAGCGACATGTGCCGGTCGGTGTCCACCACCACGCTGACATCGCTCAGGCCAAGCTCGTCGGCAATCGCTCGCAATTCATCGACGCTCAGGGCCGCCTTGAGACTATCGCGAAATAGCTTCCG
>Ga0214473_10003274_pt1 | contig 19684 bp, 23 predicted proteins | sample RVTome_7_FD_203509 | JGI IMG/M metagenome (GOLD analysis project Ga0214473, IMG submission 203509) | Soil microbial communities from uranium-contaminated site in the Upper Colorado River Basin, Wyoming, United States - RVT98D197 | ecosystem: Environmental > Terrestrial > Soil > Contaminated >... | reverse complement strand
CACCCGGCTCCCCGGCATGTACGTGGGCTACGTCACCCATCGCAACGACCCAGAGAAGCTCGGCCGGGTGCGCGTTTGCATCCCGGGCGTGCTCGAGCCGTTCAGCGCCTGGGCCTGGCCGCTCGGGACCGCGGGCGGCGGGTTCAAGGACCGCGGCTTCTTCGCCGTGCCCGAGGAGGGGGCCGAAGTCGCGGTCTTCTTCAACCAGGGCGACGTGGACGCGCCCTACTACCTGTCCGCGCAGTGGGGCAAGCCGGACGGCGAGAGCGAGGTGCCCGAGGAGGCGCAGAAGGACCCGCCCGACAACCGGGTCATCGCCACGCCGACTTTCCGCATCGAGCTCGACGAGTCGGACAAGGGCAAGAAGCTCAAGCTCACCAACCGCAAGACCGGCGACCACCTGCTCTTCGACGCCGAGGAGAACACCATCACGCTCGAGGGGACCACGGCGATCACCATCCGCGCGGTCGGCGCCATCAGCCTCGAGGCGGCGCAGGTGACCATCGCCGGCCGGGTCGTGCGCCCGGTCGCGGACCCGATCTGAAGGAGGCGGCCGTGGCTTTGCCCATTTGCATTGAAATCCCCGAGATTCCCGACCCGTTCAACCTGACGCTGCCGGGCGGCGTGCAGATCGAGCACATCAACCTGATGGAGGTGATCCAGCCAGCGCTCACCCCGCTCGTGCCGATTTTCGACATCATCGACACCGTGGTCGCGGTGTTCAACTGCATCAAGGCCATCCCGGACAGCCTCGGACCACCGCCGGACCCCACGGCCATTGCGACGTGCCTGCCGGACCTCGCCGAGAAGGTGGCCAAGCTCCTCAAGCTCATCCCGCAGCTCTCGATCCCGCTCACCATCATCGGGCTCATCGACCTGATGATCGACACACTGCTCCAGGCGCGCAGCGAGATCATGCACCTGCAGCAGCAGATGGTGCAGATTCTCGGGGTCATCGATCGGGCCACGAACCTCGACGACGCGGGGCTGATGGCCATCGCTCAGTGCGCACAGGCGAACGTGGCGCAGGAGGCGGCGAACGTGGGCAAGAGCCTGGCCGCGCTCGGCAAGCTCATCGGGCTCATCAACCTGTTCATGGGCATGGTGGGCGGGCCCGAGATCCCGGACCTGTCGAACCTCGCGGGCCGGCCGCTCGACGACGTGGTCCCGCCGCTCAATGCCATCGTGGACGCGCTCAAGACCGCGCGCGCTGCGGTGCCGGTGCCGTAGGAGATCCGCGATGAACAACGACAACCAGAGCCGTGGCCTGTTGATCCCGTTCAGGCGTGACAAGAAACGGGACTTCGCCTCCGACACCGGTCCGGATCTGCTCGGGTCGAAGGTTCTCCAGGCGCTCATGACCTGCGGTGCCACGCCTCGCTCCTCGGGCGAGCTGCCCTGGCGCACCGCCTTCGGCGCCGGCCTCGATCTCCTGCGGCACCAACGCAACGACGCGGCTCTCGCCGAGCTCGCCCGGGTGCAGGTCCGGGACGCGCTCAAGCGCTGGGTCCCCGAGGCCGAGCTGGTGGAGGTCTCGGTCAGCCGCGAGGACGCCTCGCTGCTCCTGCGCGTGCGTTTCCGCCCGGCGAGGCGGGCCGGTCGCGGCGACGAGCAGCCCGGCGAGGTGACGCTGGCGATCGAGGCCTGAGGTGGGCGACCTACGCGGAGATGAGCCTGAAGTACTGGGCAACGCAGCCCACCACGACCTCAGCAGCGCCGATCTTCGACTTGGTTTCTTCCAGGAACGTCTCCATGGCGCCCCCGTGGTCGACCTGCACAGAAAAGCCCGAAATCCCTTTCTCAACGCGACTGCGGAGTAGCCCGCCGATGGCCTGCCGGAAGTCTCGGAACGATTCCTTTGGTGGCTTTCTGTAGCCGGGCCAATACGCATACACACCGATGAGGAAACCTACGCGAGTGGGCGAACACGAGTGCTTCGCAGATACCTGCTCAAGCAGCCGGTCTACATACGCGGCACGCTTCCCAGGGGAGTAGTTCGAGTAGAGAACCTTGCACTCGGCGATGGCCACTGGGGAATACCAGGCATCCGGATCGTTCGGTTGATACGGCAGCACGGCGACATCGTGCTGGCGCCGTTTCCACTCCGGATAGGCAGTCAACTTCGTCTTCCCCAGACCTTCGGCAACTACTCGGAACAGTTCTCCGTTCAGCCATTGCTCACAGGCTGCGCCTGCAAGCACGCAGGGGCGGTTTCGCTCATTCACCAAGGCCTCACGGAGTCCGTAGAACCACGCCTTGGGGTTGATTCCTCTCTGGCCCATCTATGCCTCCTTCCTGCGGACGCCTGCGGACGCATAGGCCATAGCGACATTACCACGGACATCGAGGATCTGAACGTCAGGTCGCTGCTCCATCCTGAGCCTGTCCCCGCCAGGGCCCCTCCAGGCTTTGCCCATTTGGAGGTGAGACCCGTGGCCGTGCTTCCGACCAGCCTCGACTACACGGACAAGGACTTCGACGCCCTGCGGGCGCGGCTCATCGCGCTCGTCAGGAGCGTGTTCCCGGACTGGTCCGACTTCTCGGTGGCGAGCTTCGGCAACGTCCTCATCGAGATGTATGCCTTCGTCGGGGACGTGGTCACCTTCTACCTTGACAACCAAGCACGCGAGTCTCGGCTCTCCACCGCCACCCAGCGCAAGAACGTCATCGCGCTCGCCCGTATGCTCGGCTACAAGCTCCACGGCGCCCAGGCCGCGACCGCTGAGGTGCTGCTGAAACTCGCGCGCCCGCCCTCGGCCGAGGTGATCTGCCCCGCGGGCACGGTCGTGCGCACCCAGGAGGTGACCGAGCCGGTCCGCTTCCAGCTCCTCGCCGACGTCACCATCGCGGCCGGCGCGGATCCGCCCGAGGTGTTGTGCGTGGTCGAGAGCTCGGAGACGCGCACCCAGCTCTTCGACGCTCGTGGGCTCGTCGATCTCGACATCCTGCTCGACCACGCGCCCTACCTCGACGGCTCGGCTGTGGTGTCCGCGGCCAACGGGGCCTACGTCGAGGAGGACAGCTTGCTTGGCTCCGAGCCGAACGACCGGCACTTCATGGTGCTGGTGGACCAAAACGATCGGGCCACCATCCGCTTCGGCAACGGCACGAGCGGCGCACCGCCCACGGGCACAGTGCAGATCACCTACAAGACCGGCGGCGGCGCTGGCGACAACGTGGATGCAGGCAGGCTCGTGGTCATCGAGGGCGCGTTCGCCGACATCCACGGTCACCCGGTGCAGGTGTCGGTCACGAACCCGTCGCCGGCTACGGGCGGCGCAGACCGCCAAAGCGTGGCCTCGGCCAAGCTGCTCGCGCCCGAGAGCCTGCGCACCCTCACGCGCACGGTCACCCGCGAGGACTTCGAGGTCAACGCGCGCCGGGTCCCGGGCGTTGCCCGGGCCCTGATGCTGACCTCGAACGAGGACACCTCGATCGACGAGAACGCGGGCATCCTCTACGTCATCCCCGAAGGCGGCGGCCTACCCACGGTCGCGCTCAGGAACCTCGTCCTGGCCCAAGTCACCGAGGTCTACCCGCACACGCTGACCTTCCAGGTCGCAGTGCAGAGCCCGGTCTACCGGAACGTCGACATCGAGGCGCGGATCTATCTGCGCCAGGGGCACGCCAAGACCGCGGTGCGCGACCGGGTGAAGGCGAACCTCCAGGCCATGTTCCGGGTGAGCGAGGCAGACGGCACGCCCAACCCGCTGGTGGACTTCGGCTTCAACATCAAGGACGCCGACGGCAACCCGGTGGGTGAGATCGCCTGGTCGGACGTGTTCAACGTCATCCGCGACACCACGGGCGTGCGCAAGGTCGGGGACCGCCACGGCGACCTCAAGCTCAACAGCCTACCCGCGGACGTGCGGCTCGGGATCAAGGAGTTCCCGCTGCTCGGCAACGTGACGCTCATCGACGGCGACACGGGGAGCTACCTCTGATGGCCATCGCGAACCCGAGCTTCGAGGATGCGGGCGCCTCACCGGGCCAGGCCGAGCACTGGACACTCCGGAGCGGCGTTGCGCTCGAGCGGATCGGCGGCTTCGGCCCGGACCCGTACCGCGCCTGGGAGGACTTCGAGCGCTGGTTCGATCTCGTACAGTCGCTCGGGCCCGGCGACGTGGCGCTCGCCTTCTTCGATCCGCTCGCCGAGGGCTACGAGGACTTCGAGGAGGCATGGGACAACGATCTCTACCTGACCGAGCTTCCGAGCGGGCAGGTCGTCACCGCGCCCTTTGGCGGCGGCGCGGTCGAGGACCTGGAGGACGGCTGGGACAACGCGGCCTATGCCTGGGCCTGGGAGGACTTCGGCAGCATCACCGGCATCTTCGACGGCGAGCCCCGCGAGGACTTCGAGGACCAGTGGTCGGGCAATCAGTCCTACGCCTGGAGCTGGGGCAGCGTGAGCTCGGCCACCGCGATGTTCGACGGCGGTGCGCAGAACCGCGAGGACTTCGAGAACGACTGGACCGCGGCCACGACCATCTGAGCCGGGGCAGCGAGGAGACGATCGCATGGCACAGACCGACTGGAGCTACCTGAACAACGGCCTCGACATCGCTACCGTGGACCGGGGCGTAACCGCGGGCATCGCGCGGCCGCCGGGCGGCGGGAGCTTCCTCTTCGCCTTCAACTCGCTCGCCGCCGTGCAAGGCGCGGTCGCGCTCTTCGCCAACCTCGTGGACTTCGCGCCCATGGCCAAGGGCGGCTCGATCCGCGGCTGCGTGCAGCGCGGTGCGGGCGGCGGGCCCACGGGCTTCTCGCCGTTCCTGTACCTCTGCTGCCAGGGCAACTCGGTCAACGACACGGCCTACCTGCTCGGGCTCTCGGACGACGACCCGCATCGCATCGTGCTGCGCAAGGGCATGGTCGGGGCGGGCATCCCCGACTCCGAGGGGCAGAACGTGCTCCTCGCCTCGGGCGAGAGCTTCTCGCAGGGAACGTGGCTGCACCTGCGGCTCGATGCGATCGTGAATCTGAACGGCGACGTGGTGCTCAAGGTGTTCAAGAACGACCTCGCCGCTCACCCGCTCGGCAGCGCGCCCGACTGGCAGTCGGTCTCGGGCATGGCCGACTTCATCGACGACCACCTCGGCATCAACAGCGGCAGCCAGCCGCTCACCTCGGGGCGCGGCGGCTTCGGCGTGACGGTCAAGGACGTCACGCGCCGCTGCTTCTTCGACCACCTCGAGCTGCTGAGGCAGGTCTGATGGAGCTCGACGCCTTCACGAGCCGCCTCGGCCTTGGTCAGGGACGGATTGCGCCGGTCAACGCGGCGCCGGCCTCGGGCGACTACGTGTTCGTCCTGGGCGAGGACGAGCCGGGCCGCATCTTCGAGCTTGGCTCAGGCGACCACGCGGAGGTCGTGCAGGACACGGATGTCACCGACATGGATCTCGTGCGTGCCCACCTGCGGCTGCGGGTGCCCGCGAGCTTGCCGACCACGCTCGCCTGGGAGGTGTCGATCGTCGTGGACGGCGTCAAAGCTGCCCGCGCCACCTGCCGGCCCGGACGCGAGCGTGTGCTCACCGATCTCGCCGCCAATGTCTCCAAGCTGACGGGTCTGCACGAGGTGGGCGTGCGCCTCGAGTTCGTGGAGGTGTAGATGCCCGCGCTCGAGCTGCCTGGCCTGTACGCCGACACCGTGGTGGCCATCGTCGCGGGCGAGCAGATCCTGCTCGTCAATCGCGATCCGGGGTCCGGCGAGACCGGTGTGCCGCTCGACTGGACCATCGCCCTCGAGGTGCTCGACGTTGGGCCGGACGGCGTGAACCGCACCGCGACCCGCGTCTGGGTGGACGGCGTGCTCGCCTTCGACGGCGGGCTGGTGCCCGAGCTCCAGCCCGGCTTCGACGGGCCGAGGGCCGAGGTCGTCGAGACCGCGGACACGCTACGCGTCGTCCTCGACCCGGCGGTGCCCTTCGCCAGCGAGGCAGCGGTCGAGGTGCGGGTGGTCTCCGCGACGGTTGGCGGCAGCCACGCTCTCGACGAGAGCTACACGTTCTTCGCCGAGGACCGCACCGCGCCCAGAGTGCTAGCAGCCCAGGCGACCAGCCCGACCACGGTGCAGATCGGCTTCGACGAGGACGTGGTCGTCGCCGACTCCGAGGGGTTCGTGTTTACACCGCAAGCCTTCCCTGCTGTGCCGGTGCTCACGGTGGGCGCATCCGCGCAGGGCTCGGTGGTCACCGTGGACCTCGATACCGAGCTCACGCCCGACGTGCTCTACGAGGTCGCTGTGTCAGGGGCCGTCGATCTGCGGGGCAACCCGGTCCTCGAGCCCGACCACCGCGCGCTCTTCGCCGGCTTCCGGCCTCCGCGCCCGCCGAGCCGACGCTTCGACCTCTGGTCCATGCTGCCGCGGCACAACCGCCGCGGGGACACGACCGGGGATCTCTGGCGCTTCATCGCCTGCTTGCAGGAAGCGCTCGACCTGCTCTTGACCGAGGCCGACAGCTTCGTCGACGTGTTCGACATCGAGCGGGCGCCCGAGGCCTTCCTCGACCTGATCCTGCAGGACCTCGGCGACCCGTTCCCCTTCGACCTCGACGTGCTCGCCAAGCGGCGGCTCGCCTCGGTGCTGGTCGAGATGTACCGCCAGAAGGGGACCGAGGTAGGCATCGAGAACGCCATCCGCTTCTTCCTCGGCATCGACGTCACGGCGATCATCCCGTTCACGGGGACCACCCTGGTGCTCGGAGAGTCCGAGCTGGGCGTGGACTGGGAGCTCGGCCCCTCGGATCGCTTCGCCCGGTACGCCTTCGACGTCGAGGTTGACGTGCCGCTCACCGCCACCGAGCGCCGCCAGATCCGGGCCATCGTGGACTACCTCAAACCCGCCCACACCCATTTCGTGGACCTGATCGAGCCAGGGGCCCCGATCTCCTACGACCACTGGGAGCTTGGCATCAGCGAGCTAGGGGAGACGACCGACCTGCACTGACGTCCCCCCTGTCCCCGTCCGGCACCCCCGAGGCTTTGCCCCTCTGGAGGCTGATCGCCCAAGGAGCACCGGATGTCCGGGAGAACCGATTTTTTCTTTCGCCAGAAGGTTACCGAGGCCGAGCTGGACCTGGCCTTCGAGCTGCTCGAGCTGGCCGACCGCAACCTGGCCGCCGACATCGGCGTCTACGGCATCATCAGCGGGTCCGAGCCAACGCCCCACTCGCCGGTCCCGAACCTCACCGTCGACCTGACCGCGCCAGCTCGGGCCTACGACAACCTGGGCCAGCGCATCTTCTTCGGCACGGGCCAGGTCGTGGACTGCTCGGTGGACCTCACCGGCATCCCCACCGAGGTGCCCGTGGCCGGACAGGAGCGGTGGCTGGCGCTCTTCCTGCGCTTCGATCGGCTGCTCAGCGACCCGCGCACCGACGGGAACTCCCAGCAGGTGTTCTTCCGTCGCGACGAGTCCTTCGAGATCGTCGTCCGCCAGGGACCGCTCGGCCCGGTGGGCGGCGCGTCCAAGGTGCCGCTCATGCCCGACGAGCTGCTCGTCTGCGACGTGCTGCGCAGCAACGGGCAGACCCAGATCCTGGCCCCGAACATCGACGTGACCCGTCGCCAGGCCTTCATCTTCGCTCAGGGCGACGCCGTCGAGATCGTGAGCGGCGTGTGGAGCATCCTCGCCCCGGCGGTCGACACGGTGCAGGCCGCGCTCGACGAGGTCGACGCCGAGCTGGCAGGCCACTTCGGCGGTACGGCACGACGCCATCCAGCCGGCGACATCGACTACACGCCCCACGGCTTCGTCGCCGCCGGCAACGTGCAGGCCGCCATCGATGAGCTGGTCGACGACCTCTCGTCGGCCACGGCCGGAAACCCGGGCGCGCAGCGCGTGGGCGCCGACGCAGTGAGCGGCACCCCGAACGCGCTCGCGGCGAGCAACGTGGACAGCCACCTCTCGCAGATCCTCGGCTGGCTCAACGGTCACCTCGCCGCCACCGTCGGGGCGCACAACGCCAGCGCTATCGCGGCCGCGGTGCACAGCTACATCTCGGGCACGACCGTCCAGGCGCAGCTCCAGGAGATCGTGAGCGACCTGGCGTTGCAGACCGCGGGGTCGGCGGGCGCCTCTCGCGTCGGCGCGGACGCGGTCTCGGGCAGCCCGACGGCTCTCGCGGCCGGAACCGTCGACGCCCAGCTTGCGACGCTGCTGGGATCGGTCAACGACCACGTGGGCGACACGTCCGGCGCGCACGCGGCGTCGGCTATCTCGGTCGCCGACGCGGGCGGCAACCTCAGCGCCTCCAACGTCGAGACCGCGCTTGCCGAGGTCCTCGATGCCTTCGAGGACGACCACTACCGCGGCAACGAAACCAACGCGGGCCAACACCGAACCATCAACCAGCCCAACATGGGCACCGGGAAGGTGCTGCTCTGGGACGCGGTCGGTGTGGGGTCCTTGGCCTCGCACTTCCGGGTCCACGCCGACAACGACTCGATCTGGTTCACGGTCAACGCCTTCTGGAATGGCAGCGCCTGGCAGCGCGACCTCGCCGGGAACTACGCCGGCGGCTTCCGCTTCTCGCGGACCGCCTTCGAGCTGTTCCACGACAACAGCTTCACCGCGACGTTCACCACCTGGACCCGGACCTGGATGCTGCCGATGAGCTCCACGGTCAACTCGGCCTTCGAGATGACCGGGTCGACTCGCGAGGTCGGGCGCTGCGGCGTCGAGACTCACAACACCTACAACGCGACGAGGAACATGGCACTCGGGGGCGCTAACACGTTCCGTTCGCGTTTTCCGTCAACACCGTCGTCGATCACGTTCTCGGAAACCAGCAGCGCCAACTTCAGCGGATCGATGAGCCTCTGGGACGCCGACCGCGACGGGTTCGGGTTCTTCTCGTACCAGAACGTTTCCAGCAACACGACCATCTGGTGGTTCGGCACCTACACCGCGGTCGCGTGAGGAGCAGCCATGCCCATTCGTGAGATCAGAGCAGACGACCTCGATCAGGAGTGCATCAAGTGCGGCGCCGTCATCGGCGTGCCGCTGACCGCCATCGCGGCGGGCCTCTCCCGCAGCGGGCAGGCGAACCCGAACGTGGTGGCCATGCCGGTCTGCACCGTGTGCGGATCGGCCGAGTTCCTGCTGCGCTCGCCCGACGATGAGGTCCACCCATCCGAGGGGAGCTACTGCCACAAGCACAAGCTGCTCGTGGACAAGCTGCACGCGAAGCTCGTCCAGCGAGGTCGGCTCGGAGAGGGGCTGAAGCCCGAGGACGTGCCGACCAAGGAGCCGCCTGCCGCCGTCATCGACAAGTGGTTCAAGGACGGCCTCAAGCTCCCGCCGCCGCCCTTCCAGGACGAGTCCGGCCGGAACGAGCCGAAGTAGGAGGAGGCCGATGGACACGCGCACCTTCATCGTCGGCGGCAAGGAGATCGAGCCACCGCCTCGTCTCGACGTCCTCAACTACAAAGACGCGAGCGTCCACCGCTTCCGTGGCAAGGACCGCACGGGCAAGCCCGTCACCGAGCTCGTCATCCACGAGACGGTCACGCGCTCGGCCGAGGACACCGTGGCCGTGCTCAAGAAGCGGCGGCTCAGCGTCCACATCATCCTCGACGAGCATGGTCGCTTCACCCAGCACGGCGACCTCGCCAACGATCGTCTGGCACACGCGAGCCAGCACAACGGCCCGTCGATCGGCATCGAGGTCGTGACCCCCTACTACCCGGAGTACCTCAAGCCGGGCTTGGCGTGGTCGACGGTCATCGACGCGCCGTGGGCCCACAAGAAGAAGTACGTGCTGCCGACCCCGGCGCAGGCCGAGGCGGTCGCGCGGTTCATCGAGTGGGTGACCTCGCCGGCGTCGGGACTCGCTATCCCGCGCACCTGGATCGGTCTTCACGGCACCGTGCTCGCGATGGGCCAGCTCGAGAGCGCCGCCAAGCTCAAGCCCGGCCTCTACGCCCATCACTACTTCGGACACGCCGACGGCGCATGGCTCGTGCTCTACGCCTGGCTGCGCCTCGAGGCCGACCTCGCACCCGACGATGCGTTCGGCGAAGCCGTGCGCCGCGCGACAGGCGTGCGCCGGAACGTGGACCTCGCGGACATCATCACGGCCACGAAGCCGAAGGAGTAGCCCATGGAGCCGACCGTCTTCACCGCCTTCGCCGAGTTCCTGAAGGCCACCGGTCCCTACGGCCTCGTCGCTATCCTGGGCTGGGCCTTCTGGCGCGCGAACGAGAAGAAGGACCGCGATATGAAGGACCTGCACGCGGTAGTCGTGAAGATGGCCGAGGCCCAGACCGCCGCGATCACCAAGGTCGAGGCCGCGCTGGTCGCGCTCAAGGAAGCGATCGACGGCATGCGGCACGCCCGAGGGTAGCCGATCGCGTGCTTGAGTTTCTCGGCCGGTCACGCCAGGAATGGGTGCCATGATTGTCTGCGCCGCCGGCGACATCCACGGGGCGCTCGATCGCCTCTACGCGGACGTCCTCGACTTCGAGGTCTCGCTCGGGGTGCGCTTCGAGTGGGTGCTGCACGTCGGCGACTTCGGCGTGTGGCCGGACCCGAGCCGGATCGATGGTGCGACTCGCAAACACGATGGCGCGGGCGACTTCCCGGTCTGGTGGGCCGAGCGCCGACCCGTTCCCCGGCGGACGGTCGTCATCAAGGGCAACCACGAGGACTTCGTCTGGCTCGACGCGCAGAGCGACCCGCAGGTCCTGCCAGGGCTCTTCTACCTGCGAAACGGCACACGGTTCGACCTCACTGATGGCGAGCGCAGCATCATGGTCGGCGCCGTCGGCGGCTGCTTCGGGCCGTCCGACTACGGGCGGCCGGCGAAGCAGCTCCAGAGCTACGCCAAGCGCCACTACACCCGAGACGAGATCGACACGCTCATCGAGTCGGGCCGGGTCGATGTTCTCCTGGTCCACGACGCGCCGGCGGGAGTGTGCTTCGAGCGTCACAGGCGAGGTGCGGGCTACGTCAGCGAAGCCGCCGGTCTCGACGAGTTGCTGCGCGCCTCGCGCCCGCGGGTCTGCTTCTTCGGTCACCACCACTCGCGGTTCGACGCGACGGTTGACGGCATCCCGTGTATCGGCCTCAACAAGGTCCGGATGCCCGGGAACCTGGTCGCCGTCGACCTCGAGGAGCGCGGCGGGGGCTGGTCCATCCTTGCCGAATGGCCGGAACGTAGGCCGAGGTAGGCAAGCTCCCTCCCCACATTCCCCGCCAGTTCCGCGACCTTGCGTGTCCGGTGCAACATGCCGGAAATGCTCAGAAATACGGTCGAATTGCCTTGAGCTTCCGGCCCGCCGACGCCTGTATGTCAGTGACGATCGAGATGGACTCGATCGCGAGCGCGGAGGCGAACCATGGCGAAGATTCTCGGAAGCACGACGACCTACCACGGAACGGAACACCCCTACCTGAAGGGCTACCAGGTCCGGATCGTCGCGGTGCTCAAGAACGCGGCCCGGCCGGACATCGATGTCGACGGCCCGGACTACGACCACATCAGCGACGAGGATGACCTCGCCCGCGCCGGCGGCGTCACCGCCGACGACCGCATCGAGGTCCAGCCCTGGATGGAAGAGGAGGGCCGCTTCTCCTTCGTGACCAGCGACCCCAGGGCGGTGGACCTCGCCTGCTTCGCCGGCACGAAGAAGGCGGCGAAGAAAGGGGGCAAGCGATGAGCGCCCGATCGAAGCTCTACCCGGTCCAGGTCGAAGGCGAGACCAGGTACGTCACCGTTCCCGGCTCGGGTGACCCGCAGCCCGGCCCGGAGAGCGAAGACGAGCTCGAGACGTTTCTCGCCGAGGCCATCGAGGCCTACGCGGAGGCGAGCGAAGTCTCCCGGCCGCGGATCAGCACGTTCGCCGACGCCGGCGTGCTCACCAACAACCGCGGCCTCGTGGTGCGCATCGGCACCGCCGAGTTCCAGGTGACGCTGGTGAGGTCCAGGTGAACGTCGCCGCGCAGCGATTCGAGTCGAGAAACGCGCCTGCGCGGGTGGTCCGCGCCGGCCCAACCTTGAAGGAGAGGACCATGAGCAAGACGACGAAGAAGGCGATCGAGAAGCTGAGCACCATGAAGGTGAACGAGCTGCAGGCGAAGTTCGTCGAGGTGATCGGCGAGACCACGCGCAGCCCGAACAAGACCTTCCTGATCCGCCGGATCACCGAGGCGCTCCAGGCCGCCGATGCGGGCGCGAAGACCGCCAAGGCGAAGGTGCCCGAGGCCGACGCCCACGAGGCCGAGGTCGAGACCACCGCACAGACCGAGGCCGCGCCCGCCCGCGAGAAGCTCACCAAGCTCGACGTGCCGACCCTGCAGGCCCGCTACCTCGAGGTGGTCGGCCGCTCCACGGGCTCGGACAACAAGGCCTACCTGATCTGGAAGATCCGCGAGGCGCAGAAGGGCCGCATCCCGGTCGGCCCGCGCAAGAGCGCCCACCGCGAGGGCGTCACCTTCAAGGTGCTGCCTCTGCGGATGGAGTCGGAGTTGGTCGACAAGCTCGACGAGGCATGGAAGCGCCAGGGCCTGCACTCGCGCATGGACCTCTTCCGCAGATCGCTCCAGGCCTTCTTGGAGAACGCGGGCGAGGCCGACGTCGCCGCCATGCTGGCGAGCGCGGATGCCTGATGGACCAGAAGGACTACCAGAAGCGGCGGCTGGTCGAGTGGATCACCGCCGAGGTGAACCGCCAGGTCGGCCGCCGCTACCGGATCCAGTTCGAGGCGCTGGACGACGAGAGCGTCCGCGAGTTCCAGCGCCTCCTCCGCGACATCGACCACGAGAAACAGATGGCCGTGCAGCAGGCGCGCCTTCAGCCCTGGCGTCGCTGACCTCCACCACACGCAGGCGACACCAGTGGATTCGGACAGCAGTGCTGTCCGAATTCGCTCACCAGCGGCGTCGCCACTTGTCGCGGTAGCTCGGGGGAGGCGGGATGGGCTCGTCAGGCTCCTCGGCGCGCTCGGCGATGAAGGTGCTCGAGTCGCCGTCCTTGATGCGGAAGGTGCCCTTGAGCCGGCCGTCCTTGCGCAGCGTGACCCGTCCGGAACCCGACATCTGGTCGTACTCCCAAGCGCCCTCCCAGGTGAACGACACGCCCGTCTTGGTCGGCTTGCAGTTCACGTAGGCGAGCAGGCAGTGCATCCGCAGGCGGTCGCCGTGCCCGGTCAACGAGAGCAGGGCGGTGCCGATGATGTCGAGGCCGTCGTCGACCCATTGCGACGTCTCGGTGATCCGCCACCAGCCGCGGCACTCGGACGGGATGGGCTCGCTCATGCTCGTGCTCCTCGCATCCTGCTAACCAGAGATCCACGAAAACGCGCGTCCAGTAAACCAGAGATCACGGCTCTCGACCCGCTCTCGGGCGCACCGAGAGCGCTCTTTCGCCCCCCGCGAGCGTGTCCCCGCGGTCCTCGTGATCTCTGTTTCGCCGTCGACGACGAGCCGTGAGAGGAGCGCGAGGCGCAAGTGCCCGCGAAATCTGGCCGAAAAAGCGAAAGCCCCGGCGAGATTATCGACGGGGCTTCCAGTAAACCCAACCGACGGCAAAACCGTCGGGACTGAATTTGGCTCAAATAAACTCTGCCTTACTCGCGTAGTGGGTCGTTCTCTGTTGACAAGATCCACTGGAACGTCGGTCCGTTGCAGCATCCCCGCTGTCTGTTAACCTCCGGGTGACTGGTTCGCAATGCCTATCAAGCAGATGATGCGTTGTCGCGAACCGCTGCCCACTGCTCCTCGCTGACCGACACCGCGATTGTGGTTCAGTACCCATCAGGGTTATAACGATGGTGCAACGGAGGTGGCGGCTTGATCAAGAAGCTCATCCCGATCGGCAACAGCCTCGGGCTCATCATCGAGAAGCCCATCCTTGAGCTGCTCGACATCAACAAGGACACGCCGCTCGAGGTGAAGACCGACGGTGAGGCGCTCATCATTCGGCCGCAGCGCACGAGCAAGGCGGCGCGGCTCAGGAAAGCCGCCGACCGCATGATGGAGGCCCACGACGAGACGATGAAGAAGCTCACAGACCGGAGCCCGGGAAAGAGTGCGCGAGGTCGCTGATGGCGCGCACCGTCGCCGAACGTCCGCTCATCCGCTGCGCGATCTACACGCGGCAATCGGTTGCCCGCGAGACCGAGCTCACGTCCTGCGAGGTGCAGCGCGAGCTGTGCGAGGCCTTCGTCGGCTCGATGCAGTACGAGGGCTGGATCTGCTTATCCGAGCGGTTTGACGACGTCGGGGTCAGCGGCGGCACCCTCGACCGGCCAGCGCTGCGGCGTCTGGTCAAGGCCATTGCCGCCGGGCAGGTCGACCACGTTGTGGTCCACCGCTTCGACCGGCTGACCCGGAGCCTGCGCGACTGGGTGGTACTGCGCGATCTTTTCACCGACTCTGGCGTAGAGCTGACAGCGGTCGCGAGTGGCTACGACGGCAGCGGTTCGGTGCTGACCGGCTTCATCAACAACGTGCTCGCCGCCTTCGGTGAGTTCGAGCGCGACCTCATCGGCGAGCGCCTGCGCGAGTCCCGGGCTGCACGACGCGCTCGCGGGCTGCGATCGTCGGGACGCGTGCCGTTCGGCTACCGGGCGAACCCGGCGACCAGGCAGCTGGAGGTCGACCTCGACGAGGCCGAGATCGTGCGCGAGTTCTTCGGGCGCGCGGCCGCGGGCGAGAACGCGGAGGCCATCGCCCGCTGGGCCAACGAGCAGGGCATCACGACCAAGGCCAACCGCAAGCGCGAGGGCGCCCCCTGGTCCGGGCGAACGATTCTCCAGCTCATCCGCAGCCCGCTCTACTTCGGCAAGGTGCTCAGCGGCCCGGTCTTCGTCGACGGGGTGCAGCCGCCCATCGTCGACGAGGAGCTGGCCATCGCGGCGTGGGAGGCGATCGCGAGACGCCGCACCCGCGAGCCGAGCCGCCGGTCGATGCTCCCGGTCGAGCAGGACCCGTACCTGCTTCGACACGTGCTCCTGTGCGGCAAGTGCAGCGGCCCGATGACGACCTCGGCGTCGCAGGCCGTGACCATCGAGAACGCCGACGAGGTGCCGCGCTATTACCGCTGTCGCGGCAGCTCGCGGAGCCCTGCATGTCGTCCAACTGTCCAAGTCGCGGCCCGGGAGGTCGAGCAGGAGGTGCTGCGCCAGCTCCAGGCGCCAGGCTCGATCAGGGAACTGTCGCCGAACGCTCGCCGTTTCCTCGAGAACGTCGCCCCGCTGTGGCCGTCGCTGCCACGCGGTGAGCTCAACCACTGGGTGCGGACCTTTGTCTGGGCCGCCACCTGGAACCCCGACACTCGCAAGGTCGACATCGTGTTCGACGAGATCGGCCTGGAGAACGCGATTGCCGAGAACCCGGAGCTGCTCAGGCCCCTGCCGGACAAGGTGCTGCGCAAGCTGCAGGGGAGGAAGGGCGCGCGCAGCAAGGGCTCGAACAGGAAGTGATGCGAAGAAAGAGTTCTTTCCTTCTGCTACGCCGAAGGAAAGGATGCTTTACTTTTGGTCTGATCTTCGGCAAGATGTCTTTTTGAGGACGCTCCAATGCCAAGGATCACAGGAAGATACGAGCGAACGCGGGTGGGCGGGGAGGAGGTCGCGGCCTTCATCCCCGAGCCGCTGCCGCCGCACGACCCGGCGCTGACTCTGGACGGTGAAGTCGCCTCGCTCCTCTTGCGCGCCGAGGCGTCGCTCGGCCGGCTGGACCTGGCGAGCGCCATGGTGCCCTCGGTCGGGTGGTTCCTCTACTCCTTCGTGCGCAAGGAGGCGGTCATCTCGTCGCAGATCGAGGGGACCCAGGCCACTCTGATGGACCTGTTCGCCTTCGAGGCCGCAGGCAAGGCCGAGTCATCCGAGACCGATGATGTGCAGGAGGTCTGCAACTACCTCGACGCCACCGCCTACGCGCGCAAGCAACTCAAGTCGCCCAAGGGCCTGCCGCTCTCGGTTCGGCTCCTTTGCGAGACGCACCGACGCCTCATCAAGGGCGTGCGTGGCGCCGAGAAGAGCCCCGGGGAGATCCGCCGCAGCCAGAACTGGATCGGCGGCACCCGTCCCGGCAACGCGGCCTACGTCCCACCGCCGCCACACGCGGTGGGCGAAGCGCTGGCCGGGCTCGAGCGCTTCATCCACGGCGAGAGCGACTTGCCACCGCTCGTCCGGGCAGGGCTCTGCCACGCGCAGTTCGAGACAATCCACCCCTACCTCGACGGCAACGGCCGCATCGGCCGCCTGCTCATCGTGCTCCTGCTCGAGCACTGGAAGCTGCTGCGCGAACCGCTCCTTTACCTGAGCCTCTTCTTCAAGCAGCACCGCGCCGAGTACTACCGGCGCCTCGACGGTGTCCGCGGCCAGGGCGATTTCGAGGGCTGGCTCGCCTTCTTCCTCGAGGGCACGGCCGTAGTCGCCGAGGAAGCGGTCGGCACGATCCAGGACCTCTTCAGCCTGATCACGTCCGACCGCGCCAAGGTGCTGAGTGGGAAGACGTCTTCGGTTATGGCCGCGCGCCTTTTCGAACTACTGCCCGAGCACCCGATCGTGACCATCGCCCGGGTGGTCGATCTTCTCTCGACCACCAAGCCCACGGCGAACAAGGCCGTGAGCGCGCTCGTCGATGCCGAGGTGCTCGTCGAGACCACCGGCCGCCGGCGCGATCGCACCTTCGGCTACGCCGCGTACCTCGACCGGCTGCGGGCCGGGACGGAGATCTAGGAGTCTGCAATGAGCGCGATGAACGAGTTGATCAACGGCATGGCGCAAGGGCGGGAGTGGAGCGTGATGGGCGATGGCGACGCAGTGCGGGCGTTGCTCGGTCGGGTCTACGACGAGCGCTACCACAGCGCCGCGTATCACAAGGACCGCTTCCAACTTCGCGTGAACCTGCAGAAGAAGGACGACGCTGCGTCCTATGCGGGCTGGATCACCTCCGAGAATCCGACGTCCGGGCCCTACCAGGGCACGTCGTTCGTCTGGTTCCCCGGCACGCAAGGGAGCGTCGCCGTGCTTGTGATCGGCACCGACGGCTTCGGCGCAGACACGGCCATTCTGGGCAGGCCGGGGCACGCGCGTCGGCTTCGGGCACTCTCGCGACTTCATCGGGGGAAGGTGTGGGTCAAGCCGGACCTCCTCGACGTCAGCACCGAGGTCCCGAACGTCATTACCCAGCAGTGGCCGGACATCTCGGCGGCGCTCAAGGCCTACTCGCGCGTGATCTACGCAGCGGTCTCGGTCCGCAGCGACGCTGACGGCCGCGCTGTCGAGGACTTGCTCGACCTGTTCTTCCATGAGCATGCCACGCCGCTCACCGGCAACGCGAAGAAGCAGTGGGAGCGTCGCCTCGAGGAAATAGCCGGGGCGGTGTTCCCGGCCGTGCCGCTTGAAGAGGTGCTCGCCATTCTACGCGAGCGGCGCTTCGTGGTGCTTGAAGGTCCGCCCGGAACTGGCAAGACGCGCCTGGCCTATCAGCTCGCCGACCGAGTCGGTTCGGCCACGCACGTCCAGTTCCATGCGGCGCGAACGTACGAGGATTTCGTCGTCGGGCTCTTCCCTCGTCCTACCGGGCAGGGTCTCGCCTTCGACGTCCGGCCCGGCGACCTGCTTGTTGCCAACGCCGCGGCTCGGGAGCGAGAACACGTGCTGGTCATCGACGAGATCAACCGTGCGGATCTCGCACGCGTGCTCGGCGAGGCGGTAGTGCTGTTCGAGGTCGGGGAGTCCACGCGCAAGGTTCGGCTCCCGCACGCGCCAGCTGGCCACGATCCGGAATTGATGCTCTCCCCCAATCTTCTAGTGCTCGGTACTCGCAACACGGCGGACCGGACCATCGCGCGCATGGACATCGCCATCCGGCGGCGCTTCGCCTTCGTCGAGATGTGGCCCGATCTGCAGGCGGTCGAGCAGGGGGGAGTCGATCTCGCCACCGAGACCTTCGCGGACGCCATCCACACCTTCGTCGAGTTCGCCGACGAGGATACGCTGCGCCTCGTCCCTGGTCACGCCTACTTCCTCGACCCGCGCCCCGATCTCGATCCTGCCGGCCGGGCTGACCGGGTGGCGCGGCGCATGCGGTTCGAGCTCGTGCCACTGCTGCGGCACTACCTGGATGAGAAGCTCTGTGGTCCGGCCAGCGAGGCGGTCGCCGGCCTCGCGGATCGGATCGAGTCTCGGTTGATGGAGCGCTGATGGCACGCGGTCAAACCAGGAAGGGGCGATCGCGCACTGCCCTGATGGCGGCGGTGTCTTCGTCGCGGCCGCTGCTCAAGGCGCACGACCACGGGGAGCCCGTCTCTATCCACGCCCAGGACGTCGGTGCTTCTGGAGACCGGTGGGTCGAGCCTTTTCTCGCCGCGAACATGGCGGGGCTGCGGCGCCTGGGTCTCCGTCACGAGATCCGCGTGGACCCGGTGCTTCGGGTGATGCTGAGGCCAGGCCCTCGCATTGGCGCCGTTCCGCTGCTCAGCCCTGCCACGCGGAAGGTCGCGGCAGGGCTCCTGGTTGAGCCGCGTTTCCGCTGGGCTGCGCTCGGGGCAGTGTTCAACGCGATCGGGTTCTCCGTCGAGCCCAGCCTTGGCGGGGCTCAGCCTGTACCCGGGTCGGCGCGCGAGGTGCCACCGTGGATGTTGGCTGGCCCCGTCATCGAGCGGATCGCGGCACTGCTGCGACACCGCCGGCGAGGATTCGTGGAGCGCGCGGAGAACCGGACGAGCCCACGCGGGCGGGTCGATTGGACGACATGGGCCACGGCGCAGGTTTCACGAGGCGCATGGACCACGTTCCCCTGCCGCTTCTCCGAGCCGGACGACGATCCGAACCTGCTCGCCTCCGTGCGCTGGACGCTCTCGCGTCTTACGGAGGACCTCTCGTCGGTGGCCTGGTCTCCTCCCGCGAGGTACTTGCTCGGGCGCGCGGCCGAGCTTCAGTCCGTCGTGGGAAGTGGCGCCCTGCGGCGGCCATCTTCGAGCTGGAGCATGGCTGGGGCTTCCGCGTGGGTGAACGATGCCGTGGAGGCCATGACCTGGGTCGCCGAGGAGCGCGGTCTCGGCGGGGCGCGCAGCCTCGACGGTCTTGCCTGGGATCTCTCGATAGATGCGGTGTGGGAGGCGTGGATCGCCGCATTCACTGCTGACCTCGGACGGCAGCTCGGCATGACGGCGAGTCCCTTTCAGGCGGCGCGAAGACCGCTGCGGTGGCACGGACCAGCGCAGTCGATGGGCGCGCTCGTTCCGGACGTCGAGCTCCGCGGTGCCGAGCGCGTCGTCTGGGTGGATGCCAAGTACAAGGCGCATCTCGAGCTTCTCTCCCGGCGAGGATGGAGCGGCCTTTCGGACGAGGTGCGCGCCGAGCACCGCGCCGACCTGCATCAGGCGCTGGCCTACGCCTCGCTCGCGGACGCCCCGCAGGTCGACACCTTGCTGGTGTACCCGCACGTTGGCGCGGAGGATCGCTTGCCGGCGACGGTCGCCACGGTGACCTCGGGAAGACGTCGCGTGCGCCTCGTGCTCGCGGCCGTGCCGTTCGGCTACCGCAACCCCGAGCACCAGGAGCGTTGTCTGCGCTCGTTCCGCGAGGTTCTGGCTGCTTGATGCTGGGAGGGCGCGCTGCTGCTAACCAGAGATCCACGAAAACGCGCGTCCAGTAAACCAGAGATCACGGCTCTCGACCCGCTCTCGGGCGCACCGAGAGCGCTCTTTCGCCCCCCGCGAGCGTG
>Ga0214473_10003273_pt1 | contig 19689 bp, 16 predicted proteins | sample RVTome_7_FD_203509 | JGI IMG/M metagenome (GOLD analysis project Ga0214473, IMG submission 203509) | Soil microbial communities from uranium-contaminated site in the Upper Colorado River Basin, Wyoming, United States - RVT98D197 | ecosystem: Environmental > Terrestrial > Soil > Contaminated >... | reverse complement strand
TCTCTATTTGCGCATTGCGCCGGAGCTCTACCTCAAGCGATTGGTGATCGGCGGGATGGAGCGGGTCTTTGAATTAAACAGGAACTTCCGCAACGAAGGGGTCTCCTCCCAGCACAACCCCGAGTTCACCATGCTGGAATTCTATCAGGCATACAGCACCTATGAGGACCTTATGACCGTGATCGAGGAGATGATCAGTGAGGTGGCCTGCGCGGTCTGCGGCTCTTATAAGATCACGTATCAGGGAACTGTATTGGATCTCACCCCTCCCTGGCCCCGTCTCACCCTCAAAGAGGCCTTGAAGCGGTATGGCAAGGTCGATGAAGAGGCCCTCTCTGATATGGATGCCGCCTCCAGCCTGGCGCAGGAATTAGGCTTGGAGATGATAAAGTACGAGGGCCATGCGGAACTCCTGGTGGGAATCTTTGAACAGGTGGTAGAGCCCAAGCTCATCCAGCCTATCTTTATCACCGAATATCCGGTCGAGGTCTCACCCCTCGCGCGGAGGAAGGCTAGCGACCCTGCGGTCACGGAACGCTTTGAGCTCTTCATCATGGGCAAGGAGATTGCCAACGGATTTTCCGAGCTCAACGACCCAGAGGATCAGCGGGAGAGGTTTCGGAGACAGGCAGCTCAGAAGGGAGCCACCGAGGACGACCTCTCCGTTATTGACGATGCATTTCTTACTGCCCTGGAGTATGGCATGCCCCCGACGGCAGGGGCCGGGATCGGCATAGACAGGTTGGTTATGATCCTGACAGACTCCCCCTCCATCAGGGATGTCATCTTCTTCCCCCAGATGAGGGAGAAGACGTGATGGTTCCCTACGAGCTCTTCATCGGTCTGCGTTATCTCAAGGCCAAGAGGAAGCAGACCTTTATCTCCATCATCACCTTTTTTTCCATCATCGGCATCATGTTGGGGGTGATGGCCCTGATTGTCGTGCTGGCCGTGATGGACGGCTTTGGGCATGAGATCAGGGAGAAAATACTGGGGGCCAATGCCCACATTATCCTGAGTAAATATGCGAGCGGGATCAAGGATTATCGCGAGGTCACCAAGCAGGTCGAAGAGGTCCCGGGGGTCATTGCCGCCGCCCCCTTTGCCTCTGCTCAGGTCATGTTGTCCGGCACCGGCGGGGTAGCCGGCGCCTTTGTGCGGGGCATCGATCCCCCCTTGGAGCGCAAGGTATCCAACCTGCAAAAGAGCATCAGAGAGGGTGCAATCGACAGCCTGAACCGGGGGGCAGGAGACAAACCCCCGGGCATCATCATAGGAAATGAGCTCGCCAAGACCTTGGGGGTCTTCCTCGGCGATACCATAACCGTTATCTCTCCGCTCGGGGATATAACGCCGGTAGGAATGACGCCGCGGGTGAAGCGGTTTAAGGTGACCGGGATATTCGAGTATGGGATGTTCGATTACGATTCGACCATCGCCTATATCTCCCTTCCCAGTGCGCAGGAGTTCCTCAGGATAGGGGACGCAGCAACGAGCATCGAAATCACGGTAAAGGATATCTACCAGGCAGGCGTCATCGCGGAGCGGATCGAGAAAAAAGTGGGGCCTGGCTTCTATGCCAAGGACTGGATGACGATGTTTAAGAAGCTTTTCTCGGCCCTCAAGTTGGAAAAATTGATGATGTTCATCCTCCTGTCTCTGATTGTCGGCGTAGCGGCCTTTAATATTATCACGACCCTCATCATGGTGGTGATGGAGAAGCACCGCGATATTGCCATCCTCAAGTCCATGGGGGCACGGCGTGGCAGCATCATGAAGGTCTTTGTCCTCGAGGGCTTCATCGTCGGCTTGGTGGGGACCTTTTTAGGCGCCCTCTTCGGTCTCCTCCTCGCCCACAATCTCGGGGCGATCACGGGCGTGTTGGAGCGGCTGCTCGGCTTTAAGGCCATGCCGGGAGATGTCTATTGGCTAAATCAGCTCCCTTCCCGGGTAGACCCCGTCGATGTCGTCATCGTAATCGGTGTAGCCATGGGCATCAGTCTGCTGGCAACCATCTATCCGGCATGGAAGGCTGCAAGCCTTGACCCGACGGAGGCCCTGCGTTACGAGTGACCATGAGCGAAAAAAAAGATGAAGAGAAGGCCCTGAGGCAGAGGGGCCAGCATTACATTACTACGGGAGAACTTGCCAAGGCCCTGGAAGAGTTCAAGCGGCTGGCAGAGGTCAATCCTGGGGACCTCCAGATGCAGGTCCAGATAGGGGATCTGTTGCGCAAGGTGGGGAGAGAAGCCGAGTCCCTCATCAGGTATAAATATGTCCTGGCGGAATATATTAAAAAGGGGCTCTTCCTCCAAGCCATCGCCCTCGGCAAGCTCATCCTCAAGATTGACCCGGAGGATGAGGAAGCGCTCCGCGTCCTCAAGGAACTCTCCTCGAGGAAGGAAGACCTGCTCTCCCAGAAGGAGATGAAAGGGACGAGCGTCCCCCTCCTCTTTGCCGATCTTTCCGAAGAGGAGTTCCAGCAAGTCCTGGCGCGGATCAAATCATACCAGGTCGACAAGGAGAGCCTGATATGCAAGGAGGGAGAGAAGGGGGATTCCATCTATGTCGTCACCCAGGGGAAGGTAGGGATATATAAATACAATATAAAAGAGAAGAAGGAGGTCCTCCTCAACACCCTCGAGGCCGGGGATTTCTTCGGCGAGTTCAGCTTCTTCTCCCACCAGAGACGCAGCGCCTCGGCCAGGGCGCTGACCGACGTCAGCCTTCTCGAGATGACGCAGGAGGATTTCGACGAGATCAAGCGGGTCTATCCCAATATCGCTGACGTCCTCATGACCCTCTACAAAAAGAGGGTGGTGGATACCATCCTGGCACTTTCCCCTCCCTTTAACGCCCTGAGTCCACAGGATAGACAGCGTCTCGTGGAGAGATTCGCACATCGGGTGTTGGATGCGGACAGCACGGTGATCCAAGCGGGTGCCCTGCCCACCTTCCTCTACCTCATCAAGTCTGGCAGGGCGGAGGTCTTCATTGAGAAAGGCGGCAAGGAAGTCATCGTCGGGCACCTTGCTGCGGGTGATATCTTCGGAGAAATATCGCTCCTTTTGGGCAGAAACCACACAGCTACCGTGAGAACAGTTACCCGCACTGAGCTTTTGATCGCGTCTAAGAATGATGTGGAAGAAATACTGGGGGTCTATCCTCAGATTCGGGAGACCCTCAAACAGTATGGTCGAGAAAGGCTGGAAGAGGTAAGAGATAAAACCCTGATCTCTCAGGATATGGGGAAGAAATGGCTCTAAGGCAGCGCAAGCAGACCCCCTTAATTCAAGTCAGGGGGCTTGAGAAGGTTTTTAAAAAAGATAGGACAAAAATTCACGCCCTCAAGGGGATCGACCTTATTGTCAAGGCGGGGGAACGGGTGGCGATTGGTGGGGTCTCCGGGGCGGGAAAGACGACGCTGCTCCACATACTCGGTACGCTGGACAGGCCGACCCAAGGGGAAGTCCTCTACCAAGGGGTAGATATCTTCTCCCGTTCGGAAGGGGCCTTGGCCGAATTGCGGAACCGGGATATAGGATTCGTCTTCCAATTCTATAACCTCCTGCCTGAATTCAATGCCTTGGAGAATACCATGATGCCTGCCTTGATACAGGGGATGGGCAAAAAGGAGGCCCAAAAGCAGGCAGAGGAGATCTTGACGGAGGTGGGTCTTAAGGACCGCATGCAGCACAAACCCGGGGAACTCTCCGGTGGCGAGCAGCAACGCGTTGCCGTTGCCAGGGCCTTGGTCTTACGTCCCACCCTCCTGTTGGCCGATGAACCGACCGGAAATCTGGACAGCAAAACCGGGGAGCGGATTATCCGGCTCATCTTTTCACTCAACCGGGCAAAAGGTGTCACCCTTATCGTCGTCACTCACAATGAGGCCTTGGCGCGACGCTTCCCGCGCCAGATCTCCCTGGCGGACGGAAGAATGGTCTGAAAATATAGTTTACAAAGAGCTGAATATCTGTTATGTAGAGGTGCTTTTTGACCCAAGAGGGATACATTATCGTGCGTTGGATAAAAGCGCTAGGCCCTATGTTGCTTCTTCTCCTGGTGACCTCCGTTGCCCCGGCTGTTGCCCAGCAGGGGGTGATCAAGGAGATCGTCGTCTTTGGGAATGAGCGGGTAGATAACAGGATAGTCTTGAAAGAGATAAAAAGCAAAGTAGGGGAGCCCTTTTCACCGGAGAAGGTACGTGAGGATATCAAGGCCATTTACCGCCTGGGGTACTTTCGTGACGTACAGGTCGATGTCGCTGAAACCAAAGGAGAGATCATACTCACCTTTGCTGTCATCGAGAAGCCTTATGTGGCGAATATTGTCATCTCCGGCAATAACAAGCTGAAGCAGGAGGATATCGAGGGGGTTATCGAGGTAAAGCGGGATTCCGTTTTGGATATGGGCAAGGTACGTTCCAGCGTCACCGAGATCAAAAAACTTTATACCTCCAATCGTTACTTCGGCAGCGAGGTGGAGTATCGGGTCGAGCTTGAGCAGGGGAACAAGGCAGTGATCTACTTTGACATCGTCGAAGGGGTAAAGGGCTACCTGACGAAGATAGCCTTTGTCGGGAATAAGGTCTTTGGGTCGAGAAAGCTCAGGGGCGTTATGAAGACCAAGGAGAAGGGGTGGTTCTGGTGGCTCAGCGGCGCTGGTAAACTAGAGAGAGATGTCTTAGACCTGGATGTCAATCGTATCAGAAGCCTCTATCTCGATGAGGGCTATGTGACGGTGAAGGTAAGCGAGCCGGAGATTACCCTCAGTAAAAACAAAAAATCAATTCAGATCACCGTCAGGCTCGAAGAAGGGGAGCAATATAAGCTGGGGAGCCTCGACATCACCGGGGACATCCTCACCACCAAAGATGAACTCTTAAAGGGTTTCAAGAGTAGCGTGAACAAGGTCTATCGCGCCACGATGGTACAGAAAGACCTCCTCTGGCTGACCGACCAATACACCGACAAGGGATACGCCTATGCAGACGTTGCACCCCTGACCATGCTTGACCAAGACAAAAAGCTCGTACACCTTACTTTTAAAATTGACAAGGGGATTACAGTCCATATCAACCGCATAGAGATTGAAGGAAACACCAAGACCAGGGACAAGGTGATCAGGCGCGAGCTGAAAACAGCCGAAGGCGATCTCTACAGCTCTACCCAGATTCGCAAGAGCCGCGAGCGGGTCTTGCGTACGGGATATTTTAAGGATGTGGAGTTTACCCCCAGCCCCACCGAGAAGAAGGAGCTCATCGACCTGGATATTAGGGTCGAGGAGCAGCAGATGGGGAAGTTGGCGTTCGGCGCGGGGTACAGCAATGAACATGGAGTGATAGGGAGCGTTGCCCTCTCCCATGGCAATCTCTTTGGCCGCGGATACAAGGGCAATATCAAGGTTGAGCTGGGAGGGGAGGTGCGGAACTTCAATATCAGTATCACCGATCCGCGCTTTTTAGACACCCAGGCATCGGTGAGCGTGACCGGCTATAGCGAGACCGAGGAGTATGATACCTATAAGGTCGATATGGCAGGAGCAGGGATCATCATCGGCAAGGAGATCACGGAAAACATCGTTGCCTCCATCGGTTATCGGTTCGAGCGGGTGAGGGTACACGATGTCTTTTCTTTTCCCGGTCAGCCCTCACCCCCCAACCCCCCACCCCCAATACCGCCACAAGGATATCAACCCGGAGACGACATCTACGACGAGTGGCAGCGCGGGGCGAGCACCACCAGCAAGGTCACCCTCATGCTGACCAGAAATACCCTCAATGACCCCTACTTCCCGACCAAGGGGTCAAACATATGGGTCTCCGGTGCCATTGCCGGTCTGGGCGGCAACAACTTCTTCTATTCTCTCAGCGGCGGCGCCAGTTGGTTTCACCCCATTGTCGGCGACCTGATCTTAAACCTCAGGGCAACAGCCGGCACCGTCCAAGCTTACACGAGCACGCCGGTCCCCATCAACGAGAGATTCTATGTAGGGGGCATCAACACCATCAGGGGGTTCGATTATGGCATGGCCGGCCCCGTGCAGCATATAGTGCGCACATGGGACCATGATTCCAATCCAATAACGCCAGGAATTGCCTTTGCTAGTGCTTCGAATGACCCCATAGGAGCACTCAATATGGTTGCCTTCAACACGGAATTCCTCTACCCCCTGAGCAAGGCCTTGGGTTTGCGCGCTGCGGTATTCTTCGACGTCGGCAAGGGATGGGGGGGAGGAGATACCAGGTTTGATAATAGTTTCTGGCCCCTGCGGTACGCTGCCGGGGCGGGGATCCGCTGGTATTCCCCCTTTGGCCCCATTCGTGTCGATTGGGGGTACAACCTCACACCGAGAGAAGGCCGTGGAGAGAAGAGCAACGTGTGGGACTTCTCCATGGGGACAATGTTTTAACGTCAGAGAAGGAGAAAGGAGTCAGTCGATGAAGAAGGTAGTTGCAAGTCTTATCGTTGTAGGCCTGCTCATGGCCTCACCCCTTGCCTATGCGCAAGCAATCAAGATCGGCGTTTTCGACATGGACCGCGTCTTCACTGAGTCCAAACGATGGGCAAAAGATAGAGATGCCTTTGTGAAGAGGGGCAAGGCACTGCAAGAGGCCTTCGAGAAGAAGGCAGCAGAGTTAAAGGCCTTAAAAGAATCGTTCGAAAAGAAGGCCGGCATGCTGAGCGAGCAGGCCAGGAAGGAAAAGGAACGGGAGTACCAGCAGAAGGCACGGGAGCTGGAGCGGATGGGTCAGGATTCCGATACCGAGCTCAAGCAGATGAATAAGGAAAGTGCCACCAGGTTCAACAAGAGCCTCATGGCCGTGATCAAGAAGTTGGGCCAGGAGGAGAAATATACCGTGATCTTGGAAGCAAGCATAGTCCCCTATGCCTCCAAGGAGATCGATATTACCGACCAGGTGCTCAAGGCCTTTGATGCCGCCAAGGAGTAATGCCCGTGAAACGGAGCCTCGAAAGCCTGGCCCGCGAGGTCGGGGGCAAGGTGATAGGGGATGGCTCGGTAGTCATATCGGGGCTCGCCGGGATAGAGGGGGCGCAGAAAGGTGATATCACCTTTGCCAGCAATGAGCGGTTCTTCGCCCTGCTCAAGGAGACTACGGCCTCTGCCGCAATTGTCCCGCAGGAGATAGCGAATCTTTCCCTGCCCCTGCTCATCGTAAAAAACCCCCTCTTGGCCGCGGCCAAGATCCTCGCCCTCTTCACCCTGAGGCCATACGTCGCGGGAGGAGTTTCGGAAATGGCCTGGGTGAGCCCCTCGGCCAAGGTGAGCACGGATGCGACGATACACCCCTTTGCCTCCATCGGGGATGAGGCGGAGATCGGCCCTCGGGCCATCATCCACCCGTTTGTATCCATCGGTCCCCAAGCTCTCATTGGTGAAGACTGCGTCATCCATCCCCATGTGGCCATCTACCGCGGTTGCGTCCTGGGCAAGCGCGTCATCGTCCATGCGGGTACAATCATCGGTGCCGACGGCTTTGGGTTTGTTAAGGAGGGGGAGGCAAATGTGAAGATCCCGCAAGTAGGGATCGTGGAGATCGAAGATGACGTCGAAATCGGGGCCAACTGTTGCATTGATCGGGCAACCTTTGGCAAGACCTTGATCAAAAAGGGCGTGAAGTTTGATAACCTCGTCCAAATCGGCCATAATGTGCAGATAGGGGAGCACAGCATCATCGTTTCCCAGGTGGGAATCTCAGGTAGCACGAAGCTCGGGAGGAACGTCATCCTGGCAGGGCAAGTCGGGGTGGTGGACCACGTTGAGATAGGGGACAACGTGATGGTTGGCGCCCAGTCCGGCATCCATACGGATGTGCCTCCTCATCAGGTCGTCGTGGGGAGCCCCGCCTTGCCTCATCGACAGTTTCTGAGAGTTGCCGCGGTCTGGACCAAACTTCCGGAGATGAAGAGGGGGTTGGACCGTGTGCGCAAGCGGCTAGAGGCGCTCGAGAAGAAAGTAGGAAAAGAGAAAGGAGAGGCGTAATGATCGATGTACAGGGAATCATGGATGTCTTGCCCCATCGATATCCCTTTTTGTTCGTCGACCGCATCATAGAGCTGGAAGAGGGCAAGCGGATCGTAGGGATAAAAAATGTCACGGCCAACGAACCCTTTTTCCAAGGGCACTTCCCTGGAGAGCCGGTGATGCCCGGCGTCCTCATCGTGGAGGCCATGGGGCAGACCGCTGGCGTGCTGGCCTTCCGGGCCATGGGAAAGGAGGTCGAGGGCAAGGGCGTCTACCTCATGTCCATGAACCGGATAAAGTTCAGGAGGCCGGTTGTTCCCGGGGATCAACTTAGACTGGAGATCGATGTGGTGAAACACCGGGGCATGATCTGGGCCTTTCAGTGTAAAGCCTTCGTCGGCGACCAGTTGGCTGCGGAGGCGGAGATCACGGCCACCATCATGGATAAGGAGGTTGGCAAGAGATGATACACGAGACAGCGATCGTACACCCGACGGCTGAGGTGGCCGATGGCGTGGAGATAGGACCATATTCCATCATAGGAGAAAAGGTAAAGATCGGAAAAGGTACGAGGATCGGCGCCCACTGCGTCATCGATAAGTGGACGGTGATAGGCGCAGGATGTCAAATCTTTCAGCATGCCTCATTAGGGGCCCCTCCCCAGCATCTGCGATATAAAGGCGAGGAGACCTCCGTCATCATTGGGGATCGCAATATCATTAGGGAGTTTGTAACCATACACCGCGGTACCCCTTTCGGTAATGTGAAGACCGTCATCGGCGATGAGAACTTCCTCATGGCCTATGCCCATGTGGCCCATGATTGTACCTTGGGAAATCGCATCATCATGTCCAGCTATGCTGCCTTAGGAGGGCATGTCGAGATAGGGGACCACGCCATCATCGGCGGCATCGTGGCCATTCATCAATTTGTCAGGATCGGGACCTTTGCCTTTGTGGGAGGGGCGACCGCCCTTACCAGGGATATCCCGCCGTACGTCACCGCCTCGGGGATGAAGGTCAAGTTTTACGGGATCAATGTCCTCAATCTGCAGCGCAATAAGGTGTCGGAGGAGGCGATCACGGGATTACGAAAGGCCTATAAGGTACTCTTTCGATCACATCTCACCATGAAGGAGGCCATCAAAAAGGTGCAAGAGGATCCCGTCTTTGCCGTGGCCGAGGTGCGGCATATGCTGGATTTTATCCAGGGGTCAAAGAGAGGGGTAACGAGAAGATAAGGGTGGGCGCGGGCAAGATCAAGGTAGGTGTGGTAGGTGTCGGGTATCTCGGCAAGATTCACGCGGAGAAGTACGCCCATATCCCCGAGGCGGAACTCATCGGGGTGGTAGACATCGATAAGGGGCGTTGTGACGCGGCAGCCGCACAGGCCAGCTGCCAGCCCCTTTATCATCACCATGATCTCTTGGGCCGGGTTGAGGCAGTGAGCATCGCCGTCCCCACCTGTTCCCATTACGGCGTAACCAAGGATTTTCTTCAGGCAGGGGTAAATGTCCTGCTGGAGAAGCCAATCACCGCTACCGTCCCAGAGGCCCGCGAACTCAATGCCCTGGCCAAGGAGAGAGGTGCCATCTTTCAGATCGGACATCTGGAGAGATTTAATGGGGCATTGGAGGCCATGAATGGAGTTTTAAAAAGCCCTCTCTTGATAGAATCGTATCGGCTCTCCCCCTTTTCCGGCAGGGGGATCGATGTCAATGTCATCTTGGATCTGATGATCCACGACATCGATATCATCCTCAGCATCGTCGGCTCCGAGATCGAGCGGGTGGAGGCAGTGGGGATGTCTTTTTGCTCCCCTCATATCGATGTGGCCCATGCAAGCATTTTTTTCAAGAACAGCTGTGTGGCACACCTCTCGGCCAGCAGGATCGCCCAAGAGAGATTGCGCAAAATGGTCATCCTTCAAAAGGATTCTTACCTCTCGGTTGATTATATGAAACAGAGCCTGACGATTACCCGCAGGGGAAGAGCGGGGATAGAGAGGGATGAAACGGTACGGAAGAATGACACCCTGGAGAAACAATTGAAGGCCTTTTTGCAGAGCGTCCGTCAGCGGACCTCCCCCCTCGTCACCGGCGAGGATGGTCAGCGGGCCTTGGAGGTCGCCCTGCAGATCGCCGCTGTCATCGATAAGGCCACAAAGTAATGGATCATAAGAAAAAGGTAGTGATTGTGGCCGGGGAGACATCAGGCGATCTCTATGGAGCGAAATTGGCCGAGGCGTTGGCTGCGTTATCGCCTCAGCTGGAATTGTATGGTATCGGGGGGAGCGAGATGGAGCGGAGAAAGGTGAAGCTTCTTTTTTCTTCGTCCGAGCTCGCCGTGGTAGGCGCTACCGAGGTATTGGAAAAGATAGGCCATATCTGGAGGGCATGGAGGCAAATGAAGCGCTTTATCAGGGATAACAGGCCCCACCTCGCTGTCCTGATCGATTACCCAGGATTCAATCTGCGGCTGGCCAAGGTCTTCAAGGCGAATGCGGTACCGGTCCTCTACTATGTGAGTCCTCAGGTCTGGGCGTGGCGATCCGGCCGCATCAAAAAGATCGCCCAGAGAGTCGCGAAGATGGCGGTGATCTTACCCTTCGAGGCACCTCTCTATGAACAAGCAGGGGTCGATGTGGAGTTCGTCGGCCACCCCCTCCTCGATATCCTTGACCAGGGCCTCACCCGTGAAGAGGCGCGCAGGCGATTAGGAATCGCTGCCGATGCCCTCTTCATCGGTCTGTTGCCCGGCAGCAGGGGAAGGGAGGTAAAGAGCCTGTTGCCGCCGCTCGTGGGCGCTGCAGAGATCCTCGCAGCAGATTTTCCCCGTTCCCGCTTCATGATCCCCCTTGCCGCCTCCATCGACAAGGATATAGTCCAGGGGTTGATTGCGCAGAGCAGGCTTCCCATTGAGATTGTCGAAGGAAGGGCCTTCGAAGTGATGAAGGCAGCGGATCTCCTGCTGATGGCCTCGGGCACCGCCACCCTGGAAGGGGCCATCGCCGGATGCCCCATGGTCATTATCTATCGGCTCAGTCTCCTGAGCTATCTCATCGGCAGGATGTTGATAAAAGTCAAGTGCATCGGCCTGGCCAATATCGTCGTGGGGAAAAAGGTGGTGCCGGAGCTGATTCAAGGCGAGGTTACGCCCCAGAGGATTGCCCTGGAGGCGAAAAAAATCCTGCAGGACGATGCCATGAGGAAAGAGATCAAGGATGAGTTTAAGTTCATTACTAGTAAGCTGGGCGGCAGCGGTGCCTCGCGCAGGGTGGCGCGGATCGCCCTGCAGATGATGGGAGCCGCATGAAGCGCAAGGATCGCCCCGCAGATGAAGCGAAAGAGAAAACCGGTAAAGATATCTATATCCGGATCCTGAAGTTTGTCCGGCCCTATTGGCACAGGCTCCTCGTGGCCATGTTCTGTATGGGGGTGGTATCGGCCATTACCGCCGCCTTCGCCCTCCTGACCAAGAATATCCTGGATGATGTCTTGATTAATAAAAACCTGACCTTGCTGAACATTATCGCACCGATGTTTATGGTCCTCGGTGTGATTAAGGGATTCTTCGGCTTTGCAGAGAGTTACTTGATGAATTTCGTGGGGCAGCGGGTCGTGGCGGATCTGCGGCAGCGGCTCTATAGCCATTTGCAGACCCTCTCCCTCTCTTTTTATGATCGTACACCGACAGGTGTGTTGATGGCCCGCATCACCAACGACGTGAATTCTATCCAGGGTGCCGTCTCCGATGCGGTAACGGGAATGATTAAGGATGCCTTTACCGCCCTCGGCTTGATCTGTGTCGTCTTCTATCGCGACTGGTTCCTCGCCCTGGTGGCCATTTTTGTCTTTCCCTTAGCGGCCCTCCCTTTTATTCAGTTCAGCAGAAAACTGCGTAAGATCAGCAAGAGGGCCTTGGAGACCATGGCCTATATCAGCACCTTTCTCCAAGAGACCATCTTCGGCCACCGTATCGTCAAGGCCTTCAATATGGAGGCATATGAGAACAAGCGTTTCGGCGAAGCGAACGAGCGATACTTCAAGTATCTCATGAAGCGGGTGAAGATAAGGGCCCTCTCCAACCCGGTGATGGAATGGATGGCGTATCTTGGCATCGGTTCCTTTGTGTGGGTCGGTGGATATCGGGTCATCAGTGGGGCAATGACCGTGGGAGATTTTTTCTCCTTCATGACGGCCATGGCCCTGCTCTACGATCCTTTGAGGGGAATAAGCAAGGTCAACCTCCTCATCCAGGAGGGGATCGTGGCTGCCCGCCGGGTATTTGATATCTTAGACCTCAAGCCCGAGGTGACCGATGCCCCTAATGCTCAGCCCCTGCCTTCCTTCTCGCGGGAGATCGAGTATCGCAATGTCTCTTTCCGCTATGCCGATGAGATGGTCTTGAAGCAACTCAGCATCACGGTGAAGCGCGGCGAGAAGGTGGCGCTCGTAGGCTCCAGCGGGGCAGGCAAGACCACCCTGGTAAACCTCCTGCCCAGGTTCTATGACGTGACCAAAGGAAAGATCATGATCGACGGTAGGGACATCCGTCATACCTCCTTGAAATCTCTCCGCGAGCAGATCGGAGTGGTGGGCCAGCAGACCCTTTTATTTAATGATACGGTACGTAACAACATCGCCTACGGCAGACCGGACATCCCCGAAACAGAGGTGATCAAGGCAGCCAAGATGGCCGATGCGCACCATTTTATCCTCAAACTCCCCCAGGGATATGATACTATCATCGGTGAACAGGGCGTCATGCTCTCCGGCGGCCAGCGGCAGCGACTCTCCATCGCCAGGGCCTTGCTGAAGAATGCACCCATCTTGATCCTGGATGAAGCTACTTCCTCCCTGGATACGGAATCGGAGCGCGAGGTGCAGTCGGCCTTGGACCGGCTGATGGAGAAAAGGACCGTCTTGGTCATTGCCCACCGCCTCTCAACGGTAAGGAATGTCGACAGAATCCTCGTCCTGTCCGGGGGAGAGATCATCGAAGAGGGGGTTCATCGAGAGCTCATGGCCATCGGCGGTGAATACAAAAAGCTCTACGAGCTCCAATTCCAAGATCAAGATCGCCCCCTGCAGGAGGTGGCGTAACAGCGGTATGCAAATACGGAAGATCTGGCACCGAATAATGTTGTCGCTAGGGCCTGGGGTGGCCTTTTTTCTTATCAAGTTCCTCCAGTGGACCATGCGGATCGAGGAGTTGAACAGCGAGCGCATCAGGGGCGTGTGGCAGCGAGGCGAAAATATCATCGGCGCCTTTTGGCATGGAAGGCTCTTGATGACGCCTTTGGTATATGGGGGGCCTGGATTAAAGATCCTCATCAGCCGTCACCGGGATGGAGAACTGATCACCAGGACCGTTCGACACTTCGGCTTGGAGACGGTTCGGGGTTCGAGCACGAGAGGTGGCATCGGCGGGATCAAGGGGCTGGCCCGCGCCTTACAAGAGGGGTATGACGTGGCCATTGCCCCTGACGGACCCCGGGGGCCGCGCTACAAGGTCCAACCGGGGGTAATTCAATTGGCGCGGATGACCGGCTTTCCTGTTTTCCCCTTCACCTTCAGCGCCTTTCCTCGGAAGGTATTACAGAGCTGGGATCGCTTTATCATTCCCTACCCTTTCTCCCACGGCGTCTTTGTCTTTGGTGAGCCCATCTCCGTCGACCGCACAGCAACGAAGAAAGAGATAGAGGCAATGACGTTGCTTTTGGAAGAGAGACTACAGGAGATTACCGAAATGGCCGACCGTTATTGTGAGAAAAAAAAGTAAGCTTTTTCCCGGATGAGCCAGTGATCACCGTAAGCTATTTCTTCTATAATCTTGTCTTCCTTGCTCTTTCCTTTTTCTTAATCCCTTTTTCCCTGTCAAAGATCCTTTTCTCTCGGGGATCTGTCCACGGAGAACGCTGGGGTGTTTATTCCCCCAGGGTGCTACGGCAGCTGGGGAAAAAGCCTCATATCTGGTTTCACGCTGCGTCAGTAGGAGAGGTGGCAATTGCCCTCTCCCTCTTGACTTCGATGAAGCGGGCCTATCCCCGCCATAGTTTTGTGATCTCCACTACCACCCCCCAGGGCAGGGCCGTGGCGTCTCGCGCTCCCGGCGTCGACGCGGCCTTCTTAGCGCCCTTAGATCTGCCTTGGATCGTGCGGAGGGCGGTACAACGTATCCAGCCGAGCCTCCTCCTCGTGGTGGAGACAGAGCTATGGCCCAATCTCCTGAGAGGGGCAAAGAGAGCGGGTATCCCCGTTATCCTTTTTAATGGGAGGATCTCGCAACGATCGTACCGATTTTATCTTCCTCTGCGATTCTTTTTCCGGGGCGTGCTCGAGAACTTCGACGCCTTGTGTCTTAAGTCCATCGCCGACAAGAAACGGATGATGAGTCTGGGGGCTGACCCGAAGGCCATCCACATTACCGGCGATATCAAGTTCCATCAGATCGTGCATCCCTCCGAGACGGCAGGAACGCGGTTAAGACGGGAGTTGAGGCTGCCCGCGGATCTCCCTGTTCTGATCGCCGGCAGCACGCATGAAGGGGAGGAGGCATTGATCCTGCAGGTATTTAAGGAGTTACAGATCGATTTTCCCAGTCTGGTCTTGATCCTAGCCCCGAGACATCTGCAGAGGATCCACCGCGTGGAAAAACTCTTAGGATCTCAGCAGGTTCGCTGGGTGAAAAGGACCATGATTAATGAAAAACGCCAGCCGGAAGAGATCATCCTGCTCGACACCGTCGGTGAACTCGCCGGCCTCTATGGCCTCGGCACCGCCATCTTTGTGGGAGGCAGCTTCTCGCGCGTCGGCGGGCATAACATCCTGGAGGTCTTGGCCCATGGCAAGGGGGTGATCTTCGGCCCCCATATGGAAAACTTTATGGAGATCGCCCGGCTGGTGGTAGAGAGGGGGGCGGGGATACAGGCAAGGACACCTCAAGAGCTAGCAGAGGCCGTGAGGAGACTTATCATGAATCCCGCGCTCAACAAGGAGATGGGGGGAAAAGGTCTGGCCCTGCTCCGAGAACATCAGGGTGCCCTGGAGAAGACAGTGAAGATAGTAAAGCGATTTTTTAAAGCCAGATGAAAAAGGGCCTGCCAAGAAGCAAGCGACTAGATCTACTCTTCCATGAGGAGGAAAGCCAATGGTGGCACGATTTGTTCCTCTTCCCCCTCGTTTGTGTCTCCTGGATATACGGGGTTGTTATCTGGGTCAGGCGAACGCTCTATAGGAGAGGCTTGTTTAAATCAAGGCAGCTTCCCTGCAAGGTCATAAGCGTGGGGAACATAACGCTAGGCGGGACAGGCAAGACCCCTTTGGTAATCACCCTGGCCAGGGAAATGCTGAAGAGGGGGATCACTGTCGGGATCTTGAGCAGGGGATATAAAGGGGCGAGAGAAAGAAAAGGCGGGGTTGTCTCCGACGGCACGCAAATCCACCTGACCCCTGCTGAAGCCGGGGATGAGCCTTTTATGTTGGCCCGGCAGCTGTCCAACGTTCCTGTCCTGGTTGGCAAGAAAAGATACACCATGGGAATCTATGCCCATGAGCGATTTGGTATGGATGTCCTGATACTCGATGACGGCTATCAACATCTTGCAATTAAGCGGGATCTGGATATCGTCCTTATTGACGCCCGCCGGGGTTTCGGCAATGGCCGTCTTTTCCCTCGCGGGCCCCTGAGGGAGCCGTTGCGATGCCTTGGCCGCGCCTCTATGCTGATCCTCACCAAGGAAGGGTCCTCTCAAAACCGGGCAGCAATAGAGGGCATACTGCACCATCATGCCCCGGCAGCCCCCCTCTATCACAGCAGATATAAACCCGCCTTTCTCCGTGAGGCAGCCACGGGAAAGCGAGTCTCTCTCCAGGCGGTTTGCGGCAAGCGGGTTTTCGCGTTCGCGGGGATCGCGGATCCGGCGTACTTTGTCTATCTCTTGAGGGAGTTAGGGGTAGATGTCGTTAAGGAAATCCACTTCCCTGACCATTACAACTATGAACTCGCTGATGTATCAATGCTGCGCGAACGGGGCAAAGCAGCCGATCTCTCCATCACGACAGAGAAAGATTTTGTTAAGTTGCAGAGACTCCCCCTGGCGGATATCCCCCTCTATATCCTCGGCATCGAGCAGGAGATTGTCGAAGCGCAATTTTATCAAGAGCTCATTTCTGCCATTTCATCTTAAAAGTCCCTGACTCTGTAACAGAGTTACCCCGCCAATCACGCTGACAAAGGTAAGTTTCCCAGTAGTATTGCCCACATAATAACATAGTTGAAGAATTCATAATAATATCGTACACTGACAAAAGGTGGTTTGAAAGATGAGCGGACCGTATATCTTGGTTGTCGATAAAGGGGGAGAGCTCCTCTATGCCGACGACGTTTTAAAGGATGCCTTCGAATCTAAATCACCTGGTCACTATCGATTTGAAAAGATACCCTTGACGGGTAAGGGAGGGGCAGCCGCGTATCTCGTCAAGGTCTTTCCGCCGGAAGAGGACCTCATTAAATTTTTTTCCGTATTTATCCATGAGTTTAAAAACCCCTTAGGAGCCATCAGGGCCTTGGCCCAATCCCTGGAAGCAAAATTTAAATCCGACGCAGAGCAAAAGAATAAAATCAATGCTTATACGGGCAGGATCATCAACGAGATCGACCGCCTCAATTCGCTGTTGGGCTCGGTTAAATATATCTCCCGGCCAGCCATCAGGTATATGGTCAACTTTAACCTGTCGGAAGTAGCCCAGGAGTCTGTTGATCTCTACCGAGAAGAGCTGCATCAAAAGGGGATTGATATACAGCTGGAGTTACAGGAAAAAGATATAATCTTCAGAGGAAACCCCGATAGTTTTCATCAAATACTTTCCAATCTTATTAAAAACGCCCAAGAGGCCTTGATCGGAAGAAGGGGAGGGAAGATAAGAGTTCGCCTGGCTTTGCCTAATAATACCGTGGAGATAGAGGTTATAGACAATGGGCGAGGTATTCCTGAAGGCGTTGTGGCCTCCCTTGGCAAAAAGCCTTTTATCACCACCAAGCCCTATGGTATGGGCTTGGGATTGTTCGTCGTAGAGACACTCACGAAGGGGTGTAACGGTTCTCTAGAATTTGACAAAGGCCCGGACAGCACTGGTACAAAGATCAAGATATCCCTCCCGTTATTGAGGATCGATGAGGTGTAGGGCAATGGATGTGCTGCTGATAGAAGATGACGAGGCCTTTGCCTTTTCCCTTGCCGAATATCTGGCGGAAAGAGGGTATCACCTGACCGCCGTCAGCGAGGGGTTTAAAGGGCTGGAGGAGGCGCGGAAGGAATATGGGTCTATCCTCTTGGATCTGGGGCTTCCCGATGTCGATGGGATGCAATTGATACCGAGATTGAAAGAGATAGCGATCAACGCGCCCATCATTGTCTTGACCGGCAGGGATGACGCCACCACGGCCGTGGAGGCCATGAAGTCGGGGGCCTATGACTATATCACGAAGCCCGTGGACCTCGAAGAGCTCTTTCTCACCTTAAAACGGGTAGACGAGATGGTCTCCCTCCAGGATAAAATCGCTTACTTGGAGGCGAAAGAGGAATTTGTCCTCATCGGTAACTCAAAACCTCTCGAGGAAATTCGCACATTGATCGATAAGGTCTCGCCCCACCCTACCCCCGTGCTCATCGTCGGTGAGACAGGGGTCGGGAAAGAGGTGGTAGCCAGATTGATCCACAAGGGCTCGCATCGCCATGGTAACTTCGTTGACATAAACTGCAGCGCCATTCCGCGGGATCTCTTTGAAGGGGAATTATTCGGATTTAAGGCAGGGGCTTTCACCGGCGCCACAAAAAATAAAAAGGGCCTTGCCCAATGGGCAGATAGCGGTACTCTCTTTTTCGACGAAATTGGCGACCTCCCCTTAGAGCTGCAGCCGAAATTGCTCCGCGTCTTAGAGCGGGGAGAGGTGCGGGCGCTTGGTGAAGGCAAAAATGTCCAGATAGACGTGCGGATCATAGCAGCGACCAACAGCGAGCCCGACGTTATGTTGTCAGGGGGGAGATTGAGGCAAGACCTCTATTTTCGTCTCTCCGCCTTTCTTATTACCATCCCGCCTTTGCGAGAGCGAAAGGATGATATATTTGTTTTGGCCGACCATTTTCTCCGCACTTTCGCCCAGAGGATGAGGAGGAATATCGAGGGGTTTGCGCCTGAGGTCAGAGACGTCTTCCTCAACTATCCCTGGCCGGGAAACGCCAGAGAGCTCAAGAACATGATCGAGAGGGGTGTGATCATGTGCGACGGATCAATCATCGAGAGGCGACACCTTCCCCTGGAGCTGACGTACAAACCCCAAGAGACGATTCCCTTGGAGGAGATAGAAAAGGGGCACATCATGGCGGCCCTGCAACAATTTCAAGGAAACATCTCCCGCACTGCCAAGGCCCTCGAGATCCCGCGCACCACCCTGCGCGACAAGATCCGGGATCTCGGGATCTCATATAAGCCTTAACCGAGATTTAAGCTTCTTCCACAATAAAGCATTAACATGCCCCTCATATTCTATATAAAATCCTACCAACTATAGAATAAGCTTAAAAGTAGATGTTAAGCCTTAAAGTGAGCCGAGCTATGAAACGACCGGTTCTATTTATGTTGTCGATTTGTTTGATTTTTGCCCAGCGTTCAGCTCAGAATGATCAGTCAAACAAAGTGTTATGGAAAAAGTGCTTGACAGCCTAGAGGGGTATTGGTAAGAGAGGGCTAATAAGGGCTCGCAGTCGGTCGACCTATGACCTGGGGAGTCTTTGTGAGGATATCTGAGTCTGGATATCCGGACATATCAAAGAAAGAAAGTGGGGGATGATACGGGCCACAAACCAAGGAGAAAGGAGGTGATAGGAGAGGGCTTTCCCGAAGTATGCAGGGCAGCCCAGAAGGTACCAGCAGTAAGATGGTAGTAGTATGAGGTATTGAAGGTCCCCTTAAAGTATCAAGGGGGGGATGTGTCGGGATGCGACACACAGAAGACAGAAGTTAGGAATCAGAAACAAAGAATTAGTAACAACTAGGGTACATAGCAAAAAAAACTAAGGAGGTAGATGCTCATGAAAAAGGCACTACTAATAGCTCTGACCCTCGGTCTGATTTGTGTGTGGGCCGTGCCGGCCATGGCCATCGACTGGATTGGCTTTGGCGGCTTTAGCGTCAAGAGCCAGTTGTACAAGAACATAGACTACCGTATCCCCACGTTGTGGGGCGGTTCCCCGGGATCGGGCAACCCACTGACATTTCCTGGTTTTGGTTTTGCCGACCCGGCGTTTAACCAGGAGAACTGGTGGCTGCAGATGCGGGGCAATATCTATATCGTGGCCCGCGCCAGCGCTGACCTCCAGGGGGTATTCGGCATCGAGGTCAACTCCACCAGGTTCGGCGAGGCCGAGGTTGTTGCCAACCCGTCAGGCACGGCCGGCAAGTGGAATGCCGATGCCATCGCCGTCCAGGTGAAGTCCCTGTACATCGACTTTAAGATCCCCGGGATCCCCGTGCGGACCAAGATCGGTATCCAGCCTTTTAGGCTCCGCGAGCCGGTATTTCTGTATGCGGATGCCGCGGGTATCCAAGCCAATATTAAGATCCCGGCCGGCGACATGGTCTTCAACATCAACCCCTTCTGGGCCATTATGTCGAAGGGGCTCTGGCCATTTGCGGCT
>Ga0214473_10003272_pt1 | contig 19691 bp, 14 predicted proteins | sample RVTome_7_FD_203509 | JGI IMG/M metagenome (GOLD analysis project Ga0214473, IMG submission 203509) | Soil microbial communities from uranium-contaminated site in the Upper Colorado River Basin, Wyoming, United States - RVT98D197 | ecosystem: Environmental > Terrestrial > Soil > Contaminated >... | reverse complement strand
TCTCAGGGCAGGATGGATCAGGAATCGGTCTATTCAGAACATCCTGTTCAAATGGCCAAGCATTGGGAGTCAAAAGGGGCAGAGAGACTTCATGTGGTGGATCTGAATGGAGCCGTGATGGGGAGACCCTTTCACCGATCTTTGATCAAGGAGATCAGCCGATCCGTCCAAATTCCAATAGAGGTGGGCGGAGGTATTCGTGATCTGGACACCATCGAGGATTATCTTTCATCTGGAGTGAGATGGGTGATCTTGGGAACAGTGGCGTTTCAAAATCGTTCATTGATCGAGGAGGCCTGCCATCGTTTTCCTGAGAAGGTGATTCTCGGGATTGATGCCAAAGGAGGAAGGGTGGCAATCCAGGGCTGGAATGAAGTGGTTTCTTTAGAAGCGACTGACCTGGCAAAACAGTTTGAGGGGATAGGTCTTTCAGCAGTCATCTTTACCGATATCGAGAGAGATGGGATGGGCACAGGTTTAAACTTTGAATCAACCAAGAATTTAACCCGATCCACTTCAACCCCGGTGATTGCTTCAGGAGGAGTTTCTCGAATCGAGGACATCGAACATCTGTTGGAATTAGGACCGGATGGAGTCATCGGGGTGATTGTGGGCCGCGCCCTCTATACAGGAAGCCTCGTTTTGGAAGAGGCCATACGGCTTACAAAATCCCCCTTGGGAAGCACCAAATCCCAAGCACCAAATTCCAAATAAGCTCCAATGTACAAAATTCAAAATTCTAAAGAAAATTGTTTTGGTCATTTGGGTTTGAAAATTGGAATTTATTTGGGATTTGGAATTTGTCATTTGGAATTTGTCAACCCCGTTGGTGCTTGCTATGCGGGATCAAGGTATTTAGCAGGTCATTCGGAATACATAGAGCAATTGAGGCGGACATAAGAGATGCTGGCTAAAAGAATTATTCCCTGTCTGGATGTGAAGAGCGGGAGGGTGGTGAAGGGAACTCAGTTTGTAGACCTGAAGGATGCCGGCGATCCGGTGAAGAATGCCAAGGTCTACGACGAGCAGGGTGCGGATGAAATCGCCTTCTTAGATATCACGGCCTCGTATGAGGAGAGGGATATTCTCATTGACATTGTTTGCAGGACGGCAGAAGAAATCTTCATTCCTCTCACGGTAGGAGGTGGGGTCAGACGTTTGGAGGATATCCGGAAACTTCTTAAGGCCGGAGCAGATAAGGTGTCGATTAACACGGCTGCGGTGAAGAATCCGCAGTTTGTGGAGAGGGCCTCCAAGCGTTTTGGAAGTCAATGTATCGTCATCGCCATCGATGCAAAAAGAAAAGGAGAAAGCTGGGAGGTCTATACCCATGGAGGCAGGGTCCCAACAGGAATTGATGCGATCCATTGGGCGAAGAAGATGGAGGAGATGGGAGCAGGTGAGATCTTACTGACGAGCATGGATCGGGATGGAACAAAGGATGGCTACGACATTGAATTGACACGAGCGATTTCAGAGCAGGTGGGCATCCCAGTTATTGCTTCCGGAGGGGTTGGCACTCTCGAACATCTTTACGAAGGCCTCATCCTTGGAAAGGCCGATGCAGTGCTTGCGGCTTCCATTTTTCATTATCGGGAATTTACGATTGCCCAGGTGAAATCATACCTGAAAGAAAAAGGAGTCGTCGTTCGACTTTAAAGGGTCCAAGGGGTGAAGGGTTCAAGTGGTCCATCAAATCGGAAAATGGAGAATGAAGAGTTAATAGTAGGGGAAAAGAACTCCGAACTCAAAACTCCGAACTCAAAACTACAGAAGAGGATGAATCAATTCATCCTCTTCTGGGCCACCGGATTTGGAGTCGGTTATTCTCCCCTTGCCCCAGGGACCCTGGGAACCCTCATCGCCATTCCCGTCTATTACTTTCTTTCAGAAATCCCTTCGCCCCTCTATGAAATCACGCTTGTCGGTTTTTTCTTTATCTCCGTTTGGATATCTGAAAATGCCGAAATATTTTTTGGGAAAAAAGATGATCAGAGGATCGTCATCGATGAGATGATGGGCTTCTTCATCACCATGCTCTGGATTCCCAAAACAATCCGCTTCATCATTATCGGTTTTTTTCTCTTTCGTTTTTTCGATATTCTTAAACCCTTTCCCATCCACCGATTGGAGAGAAGGCTAAAGGGAGGATTTGGGGTCGTTCTGGATGACGTGGCAGCAGGAGTCTATGCCAATATCATCCTCCATCTTTTATATGGGATAATATAGGCTATCTATTGGTTTTGTCATTCCGGGCTTGACTGAGCCTGCCCCGTACTTGATACGGGGCGGGGATAACCTGTTCTATTACGATTAATATTTTCATATAAAGGATAAGGCTATGAAACTGGAAAAGCTCATTGGAAATCGTTTGAGAAAAAAAGGATGCACACTCTCCATTGCAGAATCTTGCACCGGTGGACTGATCTGCGATCGCATCACGGATGTTCCCCGAAGCTCAGACTACTTTATGGGAGGAATGGTGACCTACAGTAACGAATCGAAGGCAAAACATTTAGGGATTCCGCTGGATGATATAAAGAAGTATGGAGCGGTAAGTCCCCAGGTAGCGAGGAAGATGGCTCAGGGAGTCCGGAAGGCTTTTAATACTACATTTGGATTATCCACCACAGGTGTGGCCGGACCCACAGGGGGAACAAAGAGATCTCCCATCGGGAGAGTTTTCATCGGGTTAGCCATCGGAAGAAGGATATGGGTGAAGAAAGAAGATTTAAAAGGGAGTCGTAAAGAGATCAAGAGGAAGGCCTCTGAGAAGGCCCTTCAGGTTTTTTATGAGAGATTGATCCACGAGGACCTCATAGCGAAGAAAGCCGGCAATGGATGAAATGAATAGCGAAATCTTATGCGTGGAAGTTTTGGCGAAAAAGAATAACAGGAATTTCAGAAGCCAAAACTTGTCCTGACAAATATCGTTAGATTGACCTCTAACAGAGGATTAGCACCTACTAATGTTCAGTCTAAGATGGCTTTGAAAACTAACAATTACCAGCAGAAATTTGCATAAGTATTAGAATGAGGGCGGGAATGGGCTGTTGATGGCAACCCACTCCCCCTTGGTCCTTGGAAGCCTATTTTTGGCAATTCAAACATTCCAATTACCCTACTACAAATTTGAGTCGTATCGGGAGTATAGGAGGCGTCCCATACCGTAAATTATTTCCTTTCAAGCGTTGCTTTCCAATCCTTACCATTATCCAACAGCATCTTATTGCAATCCTTGCTCATTTCTCCATTGCAGTCTTGCCATCCTGATGATGGTTTGAATAAAAGTTGAATCTCCTTAAACTCATTCCGGTCCAATTTGCCTCGTATCGCTTCAGTCCCCTTTCCTAACCATTCCGTTCCAATTAACCTTATTCCTACGAACTCATTGCCTTTCTGTGTTATCTTTATGATCTCCTTGTAACCTGCTACCACTTCCTTAGTAGTAAATGGTAGGTATCTTTCAAATAATGCGCCCCATTCACCATTAAGGTCACAAACTACTTCACCACTCGGAAGTGTTATGGTCTTCTTCTCCATTTGGGAATAAGCAATGGACATAAAGGTTAGTGGGGCAAACAAAATAATTAGAAATAAAAAGACTCTTTTTGCCATGGTTCATCTCCCCCTTTCTTCAATATCGAGAAAATTTAAAATACCAACTTTGTTTTGTATTCCTAACCCCATTCTTTGTCAATATCAAAAATGAGATTGTAAAAATTATCTTTTCAAGGATTATCACTTGAAACCTTTAATAAAAGCAGCGGTTTCCAAAACGAAGACTTCAGGAAGAAGTCAATCTGCATTTGACATTGATAAATAAATTCTGCAAACCGAAGCAATTGAGTAAAGGGAATTCCAAGAGAAGTCCTGAGTTGTTGCCCTGAAGTTGGCCGTATCGAAGAGAGGGTGAGGAAAAAGAAATTGATTGTCCAAAGAGATACCGGATCAATCCATTTGCACTTAAACTCGTTGTAATCCAATGGCTACTCCTTCCGGATCATTTCGATTAATTTATCCAGGTCTTCAGGAGTAGGTTTTTCGCTCCTTATGGTTCGGAAGAATATCGGCAGCGAGTTTAATACCTTATCATCAGAGAGAATATCTTCTGGTATGATGCCAGCATCGATATTCGCCTTGTCTTTCATTTCTTTCCATAAGGGAGAGCCGATTTTGATATCCAGCACGCGTGCGATCTTTCTTAATTTTTCTTCGTCCTGAGGAGGTGCAAGTAAACCTCGTTCAACTTTACTCCAGTTACTGGCATCTATTTCTATTCGTTTGCAGAATTCTCTTAGGCTTATGCCTTTAGCAATCCTTCTTTCCTTTATGAATTCTCCAAACATTTTACTTTCCCTCCTTCCCATTTTTTCTCTTCTGTTATTCCTGATACTGTGGTATAATTTTTACCACGTGGTAATATTAATACCACATATTGAAAAAGTCAAGAGAATTCTTATATCGAATTAACTTATGGACAGAAATTTGCGACACAACTGCAAAGAATTTTCAAGAAAAATAGATTTGTGAATCTTTTCTTCTTGAAATTTTTTTCTTTTGCCCCATAATAGATAAAGACGAAGGTTAAGGTTTAGGTTAAGAAGCCAGTTCGCTGTAGGTTTAGAGAGTTGAGATTACTCAAAAAGACGCTATGCGCTATGCCCTCTGTGCTTTGCGGTTAAATCAGGAAGGAGGAGGATGGGTCGATGAAGCTTGAGAGGTTTGAAGGTTGTTGGACGGCCATGATAACGCCTTTTAATCGGAAGGGGGAGGTCGATTTTGAGGGGCTTGAGAAAAATGTCCAGTTCCTCATCGAGAATGGGTCAAACCTCGTCCCCACTGGAACAACGGGCGAATCGCCCACGTTGGACTGGAGAGAACATGACCGGGTGATTACGAAAACAGCCAAGTTGGCTAAGGGGAAAGCCTTTGTCATCGCAGGCACAGGTTCGAACTCTACCCGTGAAGCGATGAGAGGATCAAAGCATGCTGTCGAAGTAGGCGCCCAGGGGGTGCTGCTGGTGGATTGTTATTATAACGGGCCATCCTCCCTCGAACTGAGGACACAATATTATGAAGTCATTGCAAAGGCATTCAGGAAGGCCTTTATAGTGCCTTATGTTATTCCGGGAAGAACGGGGACAAAATTGGAAGTGGAGGATCTGGCTATCCTTCATCGAAAATATAAGAACGTGAGGTCAGTGAAAGAAGCGACCGGAGATCTTAGACGTATGGCGAAAACAAGAGCCCTGTGCGGAGAGGACTTTGATATTCTCTCCGGAGATGACGATAAGACCGTTGAGATGATGACCCTTAGTGATATCCGTGCTTCCGGCGTGATTTCAGTAATGTCGAATATTGTTCCCGGGTCCATCGGGGAGATGGTCAAGGCATTATCACGAGGCGACATGGAGAAGGCCGATCAGCTTAAAGATGTTCTCGATCCACTTTTCAAAGTGGTGACGGTCAACACCACCGAGTCCTATGAAGGATTTGATGTCCCATGTAAATTTAGGAATCCATTAGCGATCAAGACCATGATGAAAGGCCTTGGTTTGCCATCCGGGCCCAATCGTCCACCCCTTGGAAAGATGACCCCTAAAGGAGTGGAGGTTGTTCGAAATGCCCTGAAAGAGGTTTATGAAAAGGATAAAGAAGTGTTCAGGCCCCTTCAGGAATTTTATAAGGTGAATGTGGAAGGGCGGATCTCCGATGACCGTTATTGGAAGTGATGGATGGATGTGAAGTGATAAAAAGATGAAGGGCCTTTTCCCAAATCGGGAACAGGCCCTTTTTGTTACCCATTGGGGATGAAGAAATGCCACTCCGCCTTAAGCTGATGATCAGGTCAGAACTGAAGATTGACGGTGATGCTCTTTCGCTGGGTGAAGCTTTCGAGCATCCCTTCCAAGGAGTACTCCCGTCCGATACCGCTCTGCTTGAACCCACCGTAAGAATGCCCGGGGAGAATACCGAGGCCCTGATTGATCTGAACCCAACCCGATTCGATGGCATGGGCAGTGCGCAGGGCCTTTCCGATATCATGAGTCCAGATGAAAGCAGCCAGGCCATAATGGCTATCGTTTGCCATCCGGATGGCCTCCTCCTCTTCGTGCCACGGGATGGCAACTAAGACCGGCCCAAAAACCTCTTCTCGTGCGATCCTCCACTCGTTCTGGATGTTTGTAAAAATGGTCGGCTCCATGAAGTATCCTTGTGTCAGAGGGCCTTCGGTAGGAGGAAGACCTCCGGTCACCACACGCGACCCCTTCTGACGGAGACCATCCTCCACATAAGAGCAGACCTTTTCAAACTGCCTGCGATTGATGATGGAGCCCATATCGGTTGCCTCATCAAGAGGGTCACCGATCTTAAAGGTGCGGAGCTTCCGTACAAGCTTATCCATGAATGAGTCGTAGATCGATGCGTGAAGAAAGAGGCGGGAGCCTGCCGTGCAGGACTGCCCCTGACGGGTGAAGCGCATTCCAGTAACGACGCCATCGACCACACGAGGGTCGTCGGCATCAGGAAAGGCGATCTGGGGACTTTTACCTCCAAGCTCCAATGATACAAGGGCGACGCGCTCTGCAGCAGAGCTCATGATGAACTTGCCGACCTCCGTGGACCCGGTAAACGTGAGCTTTCGAACCAACGGGTGTCTTGCAAGAGGTACCCCGCACTCATCACCCAGACCTGTCACGACATTCAGGACACCGGGAGGGAGATGCTCAGCACAGATGCGCGCCATTTTCAGGACGCCGAGGGGAGCATCGGCAGAGGGCTTGAGCACCAGAGTGTTTCCTGCAGTGATGGCCATCGTTATCTTCAGGGCACCAAGCAAAACAGGTGAATTCCAGGGGATGATCCCTCCGACCACACCAATCGGTTCACGCCTGGAGTAACTGAGAACGTGTTCTCCAAAAGGAATGGTTTCACCTTTTATCTCGCTCGCCACGCCACCAAAATAACGAAAAAGATCTACGACAAGAGCGACCTCCGGCCGGGATTGGGTACGGATCGCGTTTCCCGTCTCCTGTGCAAGGGTGCGGGCGATCTCCTCAACTTTGGGCTCCATGGCATCGGCAATCTTGAGCATCAGTTTCCCGCGGTCTCGCGGAGCCACGCGTTTCCATTTCTCAAAAGCCTTTGCAGCAGCTCTCACAGCTCGGTCCACATCGTCTGCACTTGCCCTGGGAACCTCCCCAATGATCGATCCTCTCCGGCCAGGGCCTTCGATCGGAACAAAACGGCCATCTGAACTGGCAACCCATTCCCCATTGATGAGCATCATCTCGCGGTCCACATTTTGATCGGGTCCCTTCACACTTTTCTCCATGGATCAGAACCTCCTGGCAGATTTTTTAATAAGTTATTGTGTGATCATCTGCTCTATCGTTTATTCTACATTCCCATAAAAGAGTTGTAAAGTTCCGATTTGGAAAGGAGCTTTTTTTCTTGTCATACTCGCGAAAGCGGGTATCCAGGAGTCATTTTGATCTTTTTTCTGGATTCCTGCGGGAGTTTATCACTGTAAAAACAGGGACAGGAATGACACAGAAGAGAGAATATAGAGCTATAAGGTATTTTGATTGGGCCTGTTCCCGAAACGGGAACAGGCCCTTTTTGTTACCAGTTGGGGATGAAGAAGAGGAACGCAAGAGAGGTGATGATGAAGTAGACGAAGAAGACCATGAGGAGCCAGCCCATGATATCTCTGAAATGCAATTTAGCCACAGCGAGCATGGCGATCGCCCAGAAGGGCTGGATCATGTCGGTCATCATATCTGACCAGGCAAAAGTGACGACCGTTGTTCCCATTCCAACACCTAATTTCTTTGCAGCAGGAACGATATAAGGCGCCACCACTGCCCATTCACCACCCCCGGATGGGATGAGATAGTTAAGAATTCCTCCGTACCAGTAGATCCAGAGGGGGAAAGTCTGTGGGTTCGAGATTGCCACAAAGGCATTTGTGAATGCGACTGAAAGCTCAGTGAATTTGAAGAGGCCAAAGATCCCCGCATAGAAAGGAAACTGGATGACGATCCCCCATACGGCCTTTCCTGCATCCTCAGTGGCTTTCAAGAATGACCAGGGCCTCCAGTGAAAGAGGACGCCCAGACCCAGAAAAGCGAAATTAATAACATTGAGGGTCAGTGCAAGACCTTTGGTTGAGAAGTGCCAGATCAAATAGATCAATATCCCAATGAAGGTGATGATATTGAATCCAGGCCACCAGTTCATCCAGTCTGAAGGACTTTCGAATTTTGTGGGCTTTGGAGGAGCTTCGTAAAGTTTTAGTTGATTCATCAACTCAGGTTTCACGACAAAAGCCTTCTCCGGTCTTGGGTGCATCAAGGCCATCATAATGGTGACCACGACCACGATGATGACGGTGAGGATTAAATTAAAGGGGTGGAAGATCGTCTGGGATACAGGGATAACCTGATCCATTAATTTTGCTTTGATCAAGAAATTATCCGGAGTTGCCACGAGCAACGTCGCGGAGCCTGAAAGACCAGCATGCCAGGTGCAACCCAATCCCAAATAGGCCGCGGCAATGAGTAATCGGTAATCGACCTTTGGATTTCGTCTGACAATGAAGAGGGCGAGCATGGCACTGGCGATCAGACTGATTCCCCAATTGAGCCAGGCTAGGATCATTGAAAAGAGGGCCATGGTGACAATGGCCTGCCATGGTTTCTCAGGATTGGACCACCCGGAAATCCCGTTCATCAACCATCGGACAGGGGCGGAGCAGGCGAGGATATAACCCGTCATCATAATCAGACACATCTGCATGGCGAATTCGAGCAAAACCCAGAATCCATTTCCCCATGCCTGAATCGATTTATAGGCCCGGGTACCGAGACCCACTTCCGGCTTGAACCCCCAGATGAGGGCTAAGATATAGGCAACAGCACTTAATATGATAACAATAACTAAGGCATCGGGGATCCAGCGCTCTGTCCAGCGGGTGAGGGCATCACCCCAATCTTTTAGGAACTCAAACGTTCCGCGAACTTCTTCTTTCTTTTTCTCACTCATCACAGGTTCCTCCTTCCTAAAATAGTTGAGAAAATGAGACCTTTACACCAATGAGTTGGAAAATAATCGGAGGCGTTAGGTAGTATCACCCCCCTTCTTCAATAAGCTTGAAAAAATTTTAGGAAAGTTAGAATTAGAAAATGAAGAGACAGCTCCTTCCAGCCTTTTCCATATCTAAAAAAAGCTTTTTTGTCAATAAAAATCTCACGATGCCAAGCGCCTCCAAGGGGTTTTTCTCATTGACTTTTTTAATAGTTATGTTAACATCATTCCAATATTGAAGGGGTTTTTGATTGATTCGATCCTTTCTGTCAATTGAGCTTCCGAAGCCGATCCTAAAGAAGATCGAGGAGATTCAGGGAGACTTAAGATCAACCCATGCAGATGTGCGGTGGGTCAATCCTGAAAAGATCCACCTGACACTAAAATTTTTTGGAAATATTGAGGAGTCGAGGATTGACCCCATCTTCAAATCCATTGAAGAACCGATTCGGAACACCTCTCCATTTTCTCTCAAGGTGAGAGGGGTAGGGGCCTTTCCTCAATTGAATAACCCAAGGGTGATCTGGATGGGATTGGTAGAGGGGAGAGAAGTCCTCATCTCGTTTCAGAAGCAAATAGAAACCCAATTGGAAAAAATTGGATTTCAGTCTGAAGATCGTCCCCTCCATCCTCACCTGACCTTAGGAAGGATGAAATCGAGCAGGGGGAAAAGAGAGTTAGTGGAGAAAATGGAGAAACATAAAGAGGAGGAATTTGGAGATTTTCAGGTGGAGAGGGTGGTTTTATTTAAAAGCGATTTGAGACCAACAGGTCCGATTTATACGCCATTGAAAGAGATGAAATTAGGAAGCCAATGAGAAAGCACCAAATCACAAGCACCAAATCCCAGATAATCTCCAATTACCAAAATTCAAATTTCAAAACGTTTTGGTTATTCGAAATTGGAGCATTGGGATTTATTTGGGATTTGTGATTTGGAAATTGGAATTTCCCCCGACGAGTCGGGGGAAGGGAGGGTTGATGAAAGTAGATCCAAAAGCAGATCCCAAAGTAGATCCCAGCAAAGGTAAGGCAGTGGAATTGGCCGTCACCCAGATCGAAAGGCAATACGGGAAAGGCGCCATTATGAAATTGGGTGCGGAAGCAACGCTTGGAGAGATTCCGATCATCTCCACAGGATCCCTCTCCTTAGATCTTGCCCTGGGAGTTGGGGGATTGCCAAAAGGAAGGGTGGTGGAGATTTTCGGGCCTGAGGCCTCAGGCAAGACGACTTTGGCCCTCCATGTCGTTGCGGAAGCACAGAAGCAGGGAGGCATTGCTGCCTTCATCGATGCAGAACATGCCTTAGATGTTAAATACGCCAAAAAGTTGGGGGTAAAGATCGACGACCTTCTCCTCTCCCAACCTGACACCGGAGAACAGGCATTAGAGATTACAGAGATTCTGGTTCGGAGTGGCGCGGTGGATGTGATCGTTATCGACTCTGTGGCGGCATTGGTTCCAAAAGCGGAGATCGAAGGAGAGATGGGCGATGCCCATATGGGACTTCAGGCCAGGCTGATGTCTCAGGCCTTGAGAAAATTGACCGCCACGATCAGCAAATCGAATACGATCGTGGTCTTCGTCAACCAGATCCGGATGAAGATCGGTATCATGTTTGGAAATCCGGAGACGACCACCGGAGGCAATGCCCTCAAATTTTACTCCTCCGTGCGACTCGATATCCGACGCATCGCCTCCATCAAGCAGGGCCAGGACGTGATCGGCAGCCGGACAAAAGTCCGTGTGGTGAAGAACAAAGTAGCCCCTCCGTTCAAAGAAGTAGAATTCGACCTCATTTATGGAGAGGGTATTTCAAGGGAAGGAGACGTCCTCGACCTGGCCGTGGAAAAGAATATCGTAGAGAAGAGCGGAACCTGGTATGCCTATGAAGGCCAGCGCATCGGTCAGGGCAGGGAGAATGCAAAACAGTATTTAAAAGAGAATCCCAAGGTCCTGGAGCAGATGGAGAAGGAGATCCTTGAAAACTTTCGCATCGCCAAAGCGGGATCAGTAGGATGAGACAAGGAAGGAGAAGAAGATGGATTTAAATCAGATCCTTTTGGAAGCCCTTTCCCAGGAAGCCTCTGACGTTCACATCAAGGAAGGAGCCCCCCCGATCTTCAGGGTCAATGGTGTCCTAAGACCCTGGGATAAAGTGAAGCCCTTCGATCATAATGATTTGTCGAAGATGGCTTTCGGTTTGATGAACGACTGGCAGAAAGAGCGGTTTATCAAAAATCGAGAAGTGGATATGGGTTATGAGGTCTACGGTCTGGGACGATTTCGAGTTAATGTCTTCCAGCAGAGGGGAAAGCTTAGGATTGCGCTGCGAATTGTGCCTTACCAGATCAAGAACTTGGATGAACTGCATCTGCCTACTGTACTCAGAAGTATTTCCTTGGAACAAAGGGGCCTCATCCTTGTTACGGGAACCACGGGGAGTGGTAAATCAACGACATTGGCCTCGATGATTGACATCATCAACAATGAACGAAATTGCCACATCATCACCATTGAGGACCCCATCGAATTTATCCACGAGGATAAGAAATCGATTGTGGACCAAAGGGAGATCGGTTCAGATACGAGCACTTTTTCCAGTGCCTTGCGGGTGGCCCTCCGGCAGGATCCAGATGTGATCCTCGTGGGTGAGATGAGGGATTTTGAGACGATCGAGACAGCTCTGACCGCAGCCGAGACAGGACATTTGGTCATGTCCACGCTCCACACCTTGAATGCCACGGAGACGGTCACTCGAATCATTTCCGTCTTTCCTCCTTACCATCAGAAACAAGTTCGCCTTCAGCTTGCGGGCGTGCTCAAGGGTGTCATCTCCCAGAGGTTGGTGCCAAGGGTAGATGGAATGGGAAGAGTCCCTGCAGTGGAAGTCCTGGTCTCCACTTCAAGGGTGAGGGAGTGTATCGTCGAAAAGGATAAGACCAACGAAATCAATGACGCCATCGCCAGAGGGGTCACCAGTTACGGAATGCAATCCTTCGATCAATCGTTGATGTTCTTAATGAAGGAAGCATTAGTCACTTACGATGAAGCCCTCAAACACTGCACCAATCCAGATGACTTTGCTCTGAGGGTGAAGGGAATTCTCGCTGCGAGCGACGCCGGTTGGGAGGATTTTGAGCTGTTAGAGAAAGAGAAAGAAGCCGTCAAAGAGATGGTGAAGGGAGAAGGGAAGGCGTTGAAAGTCGCGAGGCCCGCAGATGCAAAAATGAGTGATCGAAGGGGGACAGGTTTTAAACCATGACCTCTGACGAAATTCGAAGGGCTTTTCTCAATTACTTTGAGGAGAGGAAACACCGTATTGTTCGAAGCTCCTCATTGGTCCCCAAAAACGATCCCACCCTGCTTTTCACCAATGCCGGAATGGTTCAATTCAAAGGGGTCTTCTTAACGGAAGAGACCCGGGACTACAAACGGGCCGCCACGTCCCAGAAGTGTGTTCGTGCCGGCGGAAAACATAACGACCTGGAGATTGTAGGCAAAACGGCTCGGCATCACACCTTCTTTGAGATGTTAGGGAACTTCTCCTTCGGGGACTATTTTAAGAAAGAGGCCATTGAAATGGGATGGGACCTCCTCATCCGCCAGTGGAGGTTGCCTGCGGAGAAGATGTGGATCACCATCTATTTAGATGATGATGAGGCCTTTCACCTCTGGAGGAGAGTCGGAGTTTCGGGAGACCGGATTGTCCGGTTAGGGGATAAAGACAATTTCTGGGCGATGGGTGAGACAGGGCCGTGTGGACCCTGTTCGGAGATCGTTATTGATCAAGGAGAGGAGGTGGGTTGCGGACGTCCCGACTGTCGTGTGGGATGCGATTGCGACCGATTCTTAGAACTCTGGAATCTTGTCTTCATGCAATTCAATCGTGATTCAGAGGGTAACCTTCAACCTCTGGCCAAACCCTCCATCGATACCGGGATGGGCCTGGAAAGGATTTCAGCCATTCTTCAGGGAGTTAAAAGTAACTACGAAACGGATCTTTTCAACCCCCTCTTTAAAGAGATTGAAACCGTCAGTCCTATTTCCTATGGACAAGATCCTCGAACCGATACCTCCATCCGAGTCATTGCTGACCACAGCCGGGCGGCGACCTTTCTGATCAGCGACGGAGTTCTTCCCTCGAACGAGGGCCGGGGATACGTGCTGCGCCGAATCATGAGAAGGGCGATGCGTCATGGAAAGATACTCGGGATCGATGGTCCTTTCCTCTATCGGACTTCCTCTAAAGTCGTGGATCAGATGAAAGAGGCCTATCCAGAACTGAGAGAGACCGAAGCCTTCGTTTCAAAAGTCATTCAAAATGAGGAGGAACGTTTCTCTGAGACCCTCGATTCAGGGCTGAAAATCCTGCGAGAGGAGTTGGAACAACTTCAGAAGGATGGAAAGGCCATTCTGTCAGGAGAGGTGGCCTTCCGGCTTTATGATACTTATGGATTCCCTCTTGACCTGACCACGGAGATCCTTCAAGAAAGAGGGATGAGTTTTGATGAAGCAGGTTTCAAGGTCCAGATGGAAGAGCAGAGGTACAAGAGTAAGCAGGCCTGGCAGGGGATCGGCGAAGGAAAGACCAAAGAGGTTTATCGACGGCTTGCGAATGAAGGAGTGAAGACGACCTTTTTAGGATATGAAGAGGTTCAATCCGAATCGAAGATTCTGAAATTGATCAAAGTCGATGAAATCGTACCTTTTGCCGTAGAAGGGGACGAAATCGAAATGGTGACCGAGAAGACACCCTTCTATGGGGAAGCCGGCGGCCAGGTGGGGGATCGAGGAGTCATCTTTCACGAGGAATTCTCCCTGGAAGTGGAGAACACCCTCAAACCCATGGAGGAGTTGATCATTCATCAGGCGAAAGTAAAGAGGGGAAGAGTGAGAGAAGGAATGACGGCAGTTCTCCGGGTGGAAGGGGAGCGCCGGAGAGCCATTGCCCTCAATCATACGGCAACCCATCTCATGCAGGCCGTTTTAAGAGAAGTTTTAGGAGATCATGTCCATCAAGCAGGATCCCTGGTTTCACCAGAGCGATTGAGGTTTGACTTCACCCATTTCGCTTCGATGGAGAGGGAAGAACTCGAACGGGTGGAGGCCTTGGTCAATCAGAAAATTCGCGACAACTTAAAAGTAGAAACGAAAGTCATGGATGTGGAGGAGGCCCTCCAGAAAGGAGCGATGGCGCTCTTTGGAGAAAAGTACGGCGAGAAGGTCCGGGTGGTGATGGTCTCGGACTTCAGCATTGAACTCTGTGGAGGAACCCACACATCGAGAACAGGCGATATTGGTCTTTTTAAAATTGTCGGTGAGTCAGGAATCGCAGCAGGGGTGAGAAGGATCGAGGCCCTGACCGGGGAAGGGGCCTACCGATTGATTAAAGAAGAGGAACGGGAACTTTGGGAAATCGCCTCTTCTCTCAAATCTGCCCCCGGAGAGCTCTCCTCAAAGATAGAGCGGTTCCTTGAAAGGCAGAGGGAGTTGGAAAGAGAGCTTTCATCCTTTCAGGACAAGTTATCCCATCAAGAGCTCACGAATCTTCTTCCTTTTGCCAGAGAGATAAAGGGTGTGAAAGTCCTTTCGGCCAAGGTGGATGGGAAGGATATCAAACGAATGAGGGAGTTCGTTGACCAGTTGAAGGGAAAGATGGGATCGGGTATTATTCTTCTCGGAGGTCAGAGCGAAAATAAAGTCTCCTTGGTCATGGGGGTGACTTCAGACCTCACCCATCGTTTCAATGCCAACGAGTTGATTAAAAAGATTGCTCTTCATATTGGAGGAACGGGAGGGGGTCGTCCTGATTTTGCACAGGCAGGGGGGACCGATTCAGAAAAACTGGACGAGGCGCTTAAGGCCATTGACGATCTTATTTAAATCCTTCATTAGAAAATATAATCCCCCCACCCCTCTTGAATAAAAGGGGCGAGGGGGATTTTTTATTGTTCACACCAGAGTAGAGGTTTAGAGAAACAATGACTAAAGTGAGGACGCGATTTGCACCCAGTCCAACGGGCGACCTGCATATCGGAGGGGCGCGAACCGCTTTATTCAGTTGGCTACTGGCGCGCCATGCCCAAGGGGTCTTTATTCTTCGCATTGAAGACACGGATGTGGCCCGATCTACCCGGGAATCGATCCAGGTGATTTTGGATGCCATGACCTGGTTGGGAATGGATTGGGATGAAGGTCCTTTTTATCAGACCCAACGGATTTCATTCTATCAGGAGGCCGCGGAGAAACTCCTGAAGGAAGGCAGAGCCTATCGTTGCTACTGTACTCCGGAAGAATTGGAGACAAAACGGGAAGCTGCCTTGAAGGCCGGGATCAAGCCCAAATACGATCGAACCTGTCTTCATCGAAAATCCTTCCCCACTGGAAGACCTTCTGCCATCCGCTTCCTCTCCCCAGAGGAAGGGAAGACCGTGGTGGAGGATCTCATTCAAGGTCGCGTGGAATTTGAAAATACCGAACTGGACGACCTCATCATCCTGAGAAGTGACGGGCTCCCCACTTACAATTTTTCAGTGGTGGTGGACGATGCCACCATGGGAATTACTCATGTCGTCCGGGGAAACGACCATCTCAACAATACGCCCCGCCAGATTCAGATTTATCAAGCCCTGGGTCATCCCATTCCGAAATTTGGTCATGTCCCGATGATCCTCGGTCCGGATAAGAAAAAACTTTCTAAACGGCATGGGGCGCAATCGGTCATGGAGTATCAAAAGATGGGTTATCTCCCCCAGGCCGTGGTCAACTACCTGGTCCGATTGGGATGGTCCTTCGGCGATCAGGAGGAGTTCACCCGCGAGGAGTTGATAGAGAAGTTCAGTTTGGAGGCAGTGGGGAGATCAGCAGCTGCAATCAATCCAGGAAAACTGGATTGGCTCAATTCACAGTATATCAAGAAAATAGAATTGGAAGAACTGGTTCAGAGGGTTCGGCCTTTTATTGAAGCCAAGGGGTATTCAAACATTGCTCCCGATCTTTTGAGAAAGGCTATCCTCTCTCTCAGGGAGAGGGTCAAGACCCTGGTGGAGATGGCTGAGGTCTCAGAATTTTACTTCCGTGAAGAGATCGCTTATGATGAGAAAGCTGCTGGGAAATTTTTGAATCAAGAAATCACACCGATGTTAGAACAGGTCGTCACTTCTTTATCGAAAGAATCGACTCTTGAAAAAGAGAATGTCCATCGGCTGATTCAACAGTTAGCCGAAACGCGAGGAGAACCTTTGGTGAAGATTGCCCAGCCCATTCGGGTGGCCTTGACCGGTAGGACGGTCAGCCCCCCCATCGATGAGGTGATGGAGGTTCTAGGTAAAGGAAAGGTGATCCAACGGCTTGAGAAGGCGATTGAATATATTACAAAACGTAACACTTTAGCGCTTTGAAAAAGACCGTCTAATCCCCCTCCATCCCCCTTTGTCAAAAGGGGGAAGTATTTCACCTCCCTTTGGTATCTTTTCCCTGCCGAAAGCAGGCAAAGGGAGGTAGGGAGGGATTTTAGAGTGCGATTTCAAACAGCTAAATTGATACTACGAAACAAGTTTAAATGGGTGATCGTTGACGAAGCTCGTATCGAGTCTTGTTTGCGGATGCTGGAAACTCGAGTTTCTATTTTCAAGATTCTGTCATCGATACGAGCCTCTTCACCATAAAACGATGTAAGCAACCAACTCTTTGTTGTAATAATAGATAACCAGCGGGGAGGAATTAAGGAAGTTCATGAAACTAAAATCTTTGGAGGCGATCGGATTTAAATCCTTTGTCGATCGTCTCCACCTTAGCTTTCCGGGGGGGATCACGACGATTGTGGGCCCCAACGGTTGTGGGAAGTCGAATGTTGTCGATGCGGTGCTCTGGGCCATTGGTGAACGGAGCGCTAAACACCTACGTGGAAAGTTGATGGAGGATGTCATCTTCAACGGAACGGACGGCAGAAAACCTTTGGGAATGGCAGAGGTGAGTTTGACTTTCTCCAACGAGGACGGGTCAGCTCCCGAAACCTATGAGCAGTACAGTGAAATTATGGTGACCCGAAGGCTTTATCGATCCGGAGAGAGTGAATACCTGATTAATAAAACGCCTTGCCGATTGCGGGACATCACCGATCTTTTATTGGATACGGGGATCGGGATCAATGGTTACTCGATTGTCGAGCAGGGACGGGTGGAACATCTCATCAGCGCCAATCCACAGGACCGGCGTTTTTTGATCGAAGAGGCCGCGGGCATCGCCAAATACAAGGAGCGAAAGAGGCTTGCCCTGATGAAGATGGAGGCCACGCAACAAAACCTTCTTCGAATTCAGGACATCATCGCCGAGGTGAAGCGACAGATCATCACCCTGGAACGTCAGGTGAAACGGGCAGAGGAATATAAAGCCATACGGAAGGAAGTCAAGGAGATCGAAATCCGTTTTGCCCTCCAGGAATACTCTGAACTTTCAGAGAAGGGGGAGGCTGCCAGAGGTTATCTCAAGGCCCTTCGGGAACGGGAGACGGAGATTTCCAACCGGACCGCCGAGAAGGAGGCCTTCGTCGAGGCCAAACGGCTGAAGGGGATGGAGGAAGAGGAAAAACTCCGAAACCTCCAACAGGAAATTTTTGAACTGGGGAGAAAAATTCAGAAGACGGAAAACGAAATCGAATTTTTTAAAAGAGAAGAAGGGGGTTTTCAAAAACAGGAGAGTCAATTTGTCGAGGAGGTTAGAGAATCCCTCGGGGTCTGGAGAGAGACGAGAAAAGACCGAAAAAGATCGGAGCAGGTTCAGAGGAACCTGGTAGAAGAACGCCATGACAAAGAAGAGATCATGAGAGAATGGGAGATCCTCTTCAACGATTTTAGGACAACCTACCAGGAACTTTCTGAAGAATTGGAAGATGAGAAGGCAAGATTGATCGACACGCTCACGCAACTGACCTCTCATAAAAATCGCCTCGTCCATCTTGAGGAGAGGAAAGAGGATCTTCAGAAACGAATTCGCTCCAATGGTGAAGAATTTGAAGGAGTGAGCCGAAAGCTCAAACAATTGGAAGAGGCCACTTCTGAGAAAATGAAGGAGAAAGAGCTCAGCCACTCCATCCAGGCGGTCTCTCAGGAAGAGAAGGTTCGATGGGAAGAAGAGATCGAGGGGTTAAAAGAAGTCTTACGTCAGAGGCAAACAGAGCGGTCTGCCCTGGAAGAAAATTTGAGGCAGGACCGTTCTCGCTATCTCTCCCTCAAGGAGCTTCAAGAGAATTATGAGGGGTATGAGAAAGGGGTGAGGTCACTTCTCCTACGAAAAAAGGAGGAGCAGGAGAAGTGGAAGGGAATTTTAGGGGCTGTGGCCGATATCTTGGAACCCGAACCAAAATACGAGATTCCACTTGAAGCCGTTTTAGGTCAGCGATTGCAATATTTGATTGTGGAGGGAGAGAAGGAAGGCATAGAGGCCATGGCCTTTCTTAAAAGAGAGTCCTTCGGCCGAGGGAGTTTCATTCCCATTGCGGTTCAAAGGGTCGACAGGGGAAATCAAATCTTTCGAGGAGAAGGGAAGCCCATTCCTCTTTCTTGTTTTGTGAAGGTGAAAGAGGGGTTTGGCCCGGTTGCAGAATTCCTGATTGGAGATGTCGGGGTAGTCGAAAGCTGGGAGGAAGCGCTCCATTGGATGAAGAGTGACGGAGGGTTTGGAACTCTCGTCACCTTAGAAGGGGGTGTCCTGGAGCGGTCCGGAGTGATGTCCGGGGGAAGCCGGGATCAAGGGCTTGGCCTTTTAGAGAGACGAAGGGAGATTAGAGATTTAGAACAGAGAGTCAAAGAGGCAGAGGAAGAATGTCGAAAAGCCCATGATGAAGAAGAACGCCTCCGAAAGGAGATCCGTGAGAAGGAAATCCAGTTGGAGGGGAGAAGAAAGGAGATTCAAGAGAGGGAGATCGAGCTTCTCCATCAAGAAAGAGATTTGGAAGGATTGAAAAAGGAGATCTCCCAATTTCATCAGAGGATGGAGGTCATCCAGTTTGAGCAGAAAAACCTCGAAGAAGAAAATCAAGACATAGAGAAAGAGAAAAAAGAAGTCTCTGCTAAAATTGGGACAGAGGAATCTTCAAAAAAGGGGGGAGAAGAACAAGTCCAGTCATGGAAAAAGAAAGTAGAGGAGGTGAGAGAAGGGTACGAAGAATTGGGAGGAAAGATCACCGAGAAGAAAATTTTCCTGGCTTCCGTCGAGGAGAAACAGAAAGGGTTGGAAGGTCAGATCCAACATCTCTCAGAGACCCAGAGGACGTTGAGAGAACAGATCTTAAAAAAAGTGAAAGGGATCAGGGAATGTCGGGAAGGAACCATCTCCCTTCGCGAGAAAATCCAGCAATGGGAAAAGGAATTAGAGGAGGGCCTTAAAAAATACCACCTTCAAGAAGAAACGCTCTCCGCTCAAAAAGAGAAGGTGGAAGCCTTCTTTAACGAATGGAAAGAAGTGGAGGCTTCCTCCAAATATCTGCGCCGGGAGTTGGAGGAGGTGAGGCAGAAGATCCACGAAGAAGAGATCCTGGCCTCAGAGGTTCAATTGAAACTCTCCCACCTTCAGGAGTCGATCAAAGAACGATATGG
>Ga0214473_10003271_pt1 | contig 19698 bp, 22 predicted proteins | sample RVTome_7_FD_203509 | JGI IMG/M metagenome (GOLD analysis project Ga0214473, IMG submission 203509) | Soil microbial communities from uranium-contaminated site in the Upper Colorado River Basin, Wyoming, United States - RVT98D197 | ecosystem: Environmental > Terrestrial > Soil > Contaminated >... | reverse complement strand
ACCCCGCTTCGTCTATATCCAGGCTATAGCTATCCTTCATGGTGAACTCGCGCACGCGGATCAGGCCGGCGCGTGGGCGGGGATCGTCGCGCCACTTGGTTTGGATGTGATAAACCAGCATGGGCAGTTGTTTGTAGGATTGCAGCTCGCGGCGAGCCAGATCGGCCACGACCTCCTCGTGGGTCATGGCCAGCACCATATCGTGGCCCTTGCGATCCTTCAGGCGGCTCATCTCATCGCCGATCTGGTACCAGCGCCCGGTTTCCTGCCACAGATCAGCAGGATGCACCACTGGCATAAGGATCTCTTGCCCACCGATGGCATTGATCTCCGCGCGCATGATATCTTCGATCTTATCGATCGAGCGCTTGCCCAGAGGCAGCAACGAATAAATGCCCGCGCCCAATTGGCGGATAAAGCCGGCCCGCACTAGCAGTTGGTGGCTGGGGGTCTCGGCATCACTGGGCGCCTGGCGCAAGGTGAGGCCGAAGAGATGGCTCATTTTCATAGATTGATAGCTCCTCTCAAACAAAAACGCCCCGAGTGCTCAGGGCGCTTGAAATATAGTGACTAACGAATAACGCGAAAAGTCGTCTACCCTAAGGAAGATGGAAAAGGCTCCTGGCCGGGCTAGGGACCGGGAAGAAGACCCGGGCTTCTTGCGCTTCCATAGCGAAAAGCATATACGCGCAGAAAGGCTTTGTCAAGCAAAGTGGCGCTGTTCAAAACTTGTTGACAGCTTCTCTTTTAGGGTAGTATTGTCCGTCCCAAAAATGAGAACTAAACCACTTATTGGCCTTGTTTCAACCCTGCTGCTAACCATATTCAGCGCCGCTTGCGGGCCCTCTTCAGAGGAAATCCTCGCAACGGCAGCCCAAATGGCCGAAACCATGGCAGCCGTTCAATTGACGGCCATCGCCGAAGCGAACCCGACCGCGACGGCCACAGCAACCCTTCCCAGCCCAACGCCGACAAAAAAGACCAGCGCTACGCCCTTCGTTAGCACTGGCAGCCAATGCCTGGCTGCCAGTCTTTCAGACGAAACTATTCCCGATGACACCCTTATGGCGCCAGGCCAATCCTTCGAAAAGGCCTGGGTGCTAACCAACATGGGTACCTGCACCTGGACGGAGAACTTCGCCCTTGTCTTTCATCACGGTGACTCGATGAGCGCGGTGCAGAACACTCCACTGGCTGGCTGGGTAGAGCCGGGCAAGTCGGTAACGCTCACCTTGGGCATGACAGCCCCGAGTGAGGGAGGCAGCCACATTGGCTTTTGGTCTTTATTAAGCCCGGATGGAGTTTATTTTGGGCCCAGCGCTAACGGAGTGTTTTGGGTGCGCATCAACGTCAGCGGAGAGGTGCCTACATCCACCGTCAAAACTATTATTGGCAGCAGCGGTTCCGCTGGGTCCGACGGGAGCACCAATTCCGCAACTGTCAGCGGCGACGATACTGGAAATGATTCCTGGAGAGGGATTTCCGCGTTCAGTTACGCCCAGCTGCGTGACGATGTAGTTGTGACTGGAGTGACCCTGGATCTTAGCCAGATATACACAGTCGAGGGAGACCCGTTCAGCGACTTAGGATGCTTGAATATCTATATTTCCTATTCCTCGGATTATTACAGTGCTTCGGGCAACCCCCTTTGGATTTTTTGCAGCGTGGCCGATCTTTCGGGATCGGCTCGCTACGGCGGTCCGAATGCCATCTCTGTCATCCAAAACACACTCTCCGGCAGCCAAATACAATTGATCTTGCAGTTTGACCAAGAAGGCGACTTAGATGGGGACGAGGATTCGCTCACTGTGACCAATCCGGCGCTGACCATTTTCTATTACCGCTAAGCTCACAAAAACAAAAATGAACCGGCCAGCCGCATGGCTGCAAAAAGTGCGGTTAGAGTTAGAGCGCGCTGAAGCAGCCAGAAGGGGCGGCAACGAGGGTAGGGCGCGCGTGTGTGCCCGCCGGGCCGCTGGCTGGACCGTTCAAGCGTATCTAGGCAGCATGGGTATCGAACTCAAAAGCAATAATGTGTTGGATCAATTCCGTTATTTGCTCAACGAAGAAATGCTTGCCCCGGCATTGAAACCCATCCTCGAGCATATGCTGCAGCCCTTGGAAAAGAAAGACCCGCTGGGTGAATCAGTTTGGCCCTTGGAAGCCAATCTGGTCGCCGAAGCACAGCAGTTATTACGCAGTCTATTCCCCGATTTGCAATAAACAAAAGAGGGCTGCTTAAACAGCCCTCTTTTTATCCGGCTCTTTGACTAACTCTTTCTTTTTTGCGCGCCTCTGGCGCGTTTTGCCGCCGATCAGGCGCAAGCCGGCGAACAAGGCAATGAAGCTGCGTATCATGGTGAATACGAAAACAAGCAAGCCTAGGACAGCTCCGCCAATCAGCAAAATAAATTCCAGCGTAGACAATCCGGCCCTAGCCAGCGGGCCGGGCCTGCCAACCAGGCGCTTGCGCAAGCCGCTGATGAAGCCGGGCCGCGTCGGCACAGGGGTATAGATGGAGCGCAGCATATTCTCCACCGAATCCAGCTCACGCTGCACCTTTTTTCTCTCCCAGGGCCATACGATGCGCATCATTCTCTAGTTTTCACTCCAATTCTTCCAGGTTTTCAAACGCCTCCAGGGCAAAGTGCCCGGATTTGTCTTTGCTGATCTCTTCCCGCAGGGCCAGCAAGATGCGGTGGTAAAGGCTTTTGATCGCCCCTTCGGTGCGGTCCATAATCGCGCCTATGTCCGCGTTAGACATATGCTCCACAAATTTCAGGATCAGCAATTGCTGGCGCTCCTCGGGCAGGCTGCGGATCAGGCCCAAGAGGGCATGTTGCTCCTCGCTCTCCAGCAAGGCTGTTTCGGGATACTCATCACCCTTGCTGGTCTGGTAACCATCCTCCAAAGCCACTTCCTGCCGGCGGCTGCTGTCGCGATGCCAATTGGCCACCAGGTTGTGAGCAATGCGATACAACCAGGCGGAAAATGGCACGCCGCGGTCGGTATAGTTGGTAATGTGCCGCATAGCCCGGAAGAACACCCGGGAAGTTAAATCTTCCGCGTCCAGCGGGCTGCCCGTGCGGTAATAAATATAATTGTAGATGCGCGCGGCGTACTTATCGTAAAGATCGCCGAAGGCTTGCTTATCCCCCTGCATGGCTAAAGCGAGGGCCTCTTCGTCAGAGAACGGGGCCACGCCGGCGCCTTTCTAGGCAAGGGTCATAAGAAATAACCCGACAATGAACAAATGGTTGCATATTCCAGAAAAGGGAAAAGTAGATGGCGCGAGTATATCATGGCCGCTTTTCGCTCTAGGGACCCCTCGAAACCTGTTTGTCTGATGCGTCTGGGACGTGTTACATTTTATGTATCTGCGTTTGGCAACTGAAAGCATTGAGCGAAATGGTAAGAAGGTAATGAAATGAATTGGAAGGAATTTGAGAGAGCCGCACCTGATCTGGCCCAGATCAGGTTAGAAAGATTTGGACCTTCTCGAATGGGTCAGCTCGGCACGCTACGCGCGGACGGGGCGCCGCGCATCAGCCCGATCGAGCTTTGGTTTGAGGGCGAGCACTTGCTCATGGCGATGATGTGGCGGTCCAAAAAAGCTCTCGATTTGCTGCGCGACCCGCGATGCATCATCCATAGTGTGGTGACGAGCCCCGACGCAAATGAAGGTGAATTCAAATTGCGCGGGCGAGCGATGGAGCAGAGCGAACCGCGCTACTACGAAACAATGCGCAAGCTTTGGGGCGCCGGAGAATCCACTCCTTTGCATGTATTCTCGATGGATATTGAAAGCGCGGCGCTTGTTGACTACGATACGGAGAAAAGTATCAAGAAAGTGAAATATTGGGACGAAAGACAAGGAATGCGGGAAAGCGAGAAAAAGTACCCTTAGGTTGTGGGATTTTCTCTTAACAAAAAAAGAGGCTTAGGCCTCTTTTTTTGTTATTCAATCGTTTCGAGGAATTTGCGGGCTATCGCAGCAATATCTTCTTCTGTGGATATGCCCTGCCAGGGATCGCCGGGCCGCACCAAATTGACCACCACAATGTTGGCGCCGTTAAAGATGGCGCTGCGCGCCTCGTTGAGATCCACCCCGCCAGCCGCCGCAATGCTGGCATCGAATTTGCTGCGGATGCGGTTGACATGGCGATATTGGATGGACTTGCCGCGTGTGCCTTCTTCATCGCGGCCCTTGTGCAAGATCAACACGTCGGGCGGGGTTTTCATCGGGCGCAGCACTTTGAGCGGATCACCCACTCCCAGCAAGTCCACCATGGAGATCAGCTCAAGCTGGTGACACTGATCCACAAATAAGTCTAGAGTTTCGGTGGGCGAATTGCCCAGGACGGTGACGGCGTCCGCGCCGGCGCGGCGGGCCATTTCGACTTCGCCGGCGGCGCCATCCGCCGTCTTAAGATCGGCCACCACATGCCCGTCCCAAAGGCCGCGTATGGCGCTGACCCCGCGCAAACCTTCACGCTTGATAAAGGGTGTGCCCGCCTCGATGAGGACGCGCGGATTGTGCGGCAGGCCGGGCAGTATGCGATGGACCAGAGCCAGATCGTAGTTAAAAGCGATCTGGAGATAGCGGATCTTATGGTCGAGCTTGGGCTTCACTATTTGGATTTTTTATCAGTCAGTGAAGCGATGGCGTCGCCTAGATCGGAAGGCACAAAAAGCACGATCTTTTCTGAGGGGTCAGAAGCGATATCACGGATCGTCTGCAGGGTGCGCAAATGCAGCGCCCCAGAACTACGGCCTAAATTGTCGGCCGCTTTGCGCAGATTTTCGGAGGCGGTCAGTTCACCCTGAGAATTGATGATCATGGCGCGCCGTTCGCGTTCCGCTTCGGCCTGCTTGGCCATGGCGCGCTTCATTTCGGCTGGCAGCTCCACTTCCTGGATCTTGATCGATTCTACGTCCACGCCCCAGTTACTGGTCTCCTCATCGACGATCTTCTTGATGCTTTCAGCGATCTTTTCGCGCTCGGTGAGCACTGAATCCATCTCACTGTTGCCGATCACGTCCCGCAAGGCTGCTTGGGTGTATTGGCGCACAGCGAACACATAGTCTTCGATCTTGATGATGACCGCTTCGGGATCCACTACTTTGAAATACACCACCGCGTTGACCAACATGGGGATGTTGTCCTTGGTCATCACCTCCTGGCGGGGAATATCGGCGGTCTTGATACGCATGTCCACCTTGCGCATGGTCTGGATGATGGGAATGATGAGAGTGAGGCCCGGCTCGCGCATGCCGCCATACTTACCAAGCGTAAAAACCACGCCGCGTTCGTATTGGTAGATTAAGCGGATACCGCTGCGCAGGATATACAGCACAAAAAGGGCAGCAATACCGGCAAAACACAGCCCAGAAGTGAAAAGGTAGTCCAAAGTGACCTCCAGGAAAGATAAAGGATGAATTTAGTTAATTATATTACCGAATTCTTGGCTATACGCCTCATGCGGTTTGGGCGGCGCGGACGCGCCGCATCGCCAGCCAATAGGTTGGCGAGGTATGCAAAGCCTGCGGTGTGTGGCGGGAGATGAAGCGCAGCCAACGCGCAAGAAGATCAAAGATTTGTTGCCGCTGGGGAGACCAGGGGAGCCCAAATTGGGCGCGCAGTCGGGGCGGAAGGGTGGCGGCAGCCAGAAATCTGGTAACAGGCGCCGCAAAGCCGATAGGCACGCGCAGCAAGGCGCGGCTAATATCCCGGCCTGCTTCGCTAACCTGGATCTCGTTTCCTTCAATTGCTGCGTGCATCCAGGCATCGAAATCCGCCAGGCGGGGTGGGACCATTTCAGTAGGAATACCAATCAGCCGAGCGAACAATTTGCCCTCTTCATAGAAACGAGCTGATTCGGGTGGTTCAAGATCGGGCAAAAAGGTGCGATAACCGTAGAACATGGAATCGATGAGCGTTGTATACACCCAAAAGAGCAAGGAGGGATCATTGGCCTCATACCTGGTGGGTGTGTTGTCAGATGCCGAACCGTGTAACTCGCCCCTGATACCCACATGGCGGATATAGATGCGCATCAGCGCTTCGATGGATTCTGCGCAAGAACCGAAGACGATGTGCTGTTGCGCATTGAAGGTGGCGTACGCGCGGGCAAAGGGTCGCTTGGTGAAATCGCTATGGTCGGCCACTCCCTGGGCCACCTTGGGGTGAGCTACCTGCATCAGCAGGGCACGCAAAACCACGAGGCCTAGCACCATTTCACGATTGATGCGCCAGGCCACACTGTCGGGGCCGAAGAAGCCGGCTGCGGGATTCTCAACCTGGGCAGCGAGCTGCTCTAAATATTGGCGATGTTCGGCAACGGTGCGCATAAAACAATTTTATCCACTGGGGGAGGAAATCAGGCGATTTGATCGATCACATAATGAACAAATTTCAATGCTTCCGGGTAAGTTGATTCGTGATCCGCTCGTTCCGTGCGCCAATCTCCCTTGCGCCACAAAAGGGCTCGTCGGATAAGCGCAGACCATTCCGGCATCTGTTCTTGAGCCCAAAGCGCGGCCTGTTTCTTTGAAACCTGGTTTCCGTTCTTGACCGTATAAAGCGCTCTGCACATGGTCAATATTGCGTAGGATTGATAAGGACGCTTGTGCATCGCCTGAACTATGTGCTTACGCCAGCTTTTCGCGTGCTCTTTTACGGCGTCAATAAATTCTTCTTTTGAAATTGGGTCAATAAAGTTTTGTGGCGGAGGGCCGAAAATCGTGACGCCATGCTCTTGAACAAAATACCAATTCATGAGCCAATCCGAACCTGCTTCTACTAGGTGAAGCGGATCACCAGGACTGATGACTGCCATCTTGCTTGGTTTAGTTTTAAACGTTTTTAACCCCGAGGCAGAGAAGTATTGCACTTCGATTCTGTTGTGCCATTGTTTGTGTTTTTTAACAAACTCAGCATGCATTTTTTCCAAGGAATTGAATTCCACATCATTAAGTTCTGCCGAAGTAATCGCCAGCAAATCGATGTCACTGATTTCGTAGTCGAAGTCCCCCCACACTAAAGAGCCATAAAGATAAAAGCCGACCAACTTGTCGCCCAGAATTTCTTGAATTTGCGCTAGCAACGAAACCAGCAAAGCATAGATATCTGCATACTTCACTTGGACATCTATTGATTGGGAAGAGAGGTTATTTAGGATTTTCTAACTTTCTTCAGCAAAGAATAAGCTGTATTGACCCTTGGCAAATGAATCTAAGTTCTCCCCTGCCGCAGCCATCTCCGGGCTTTTCATGGCTGTTTTGAGCGCGGCTTCATCTTCAAAATACAGTTCCGCCATTAGATAGTAATTTTCTCCGCCAAGAGAACGCGTAAAGCGCGTGATCTTAGTTTTTTGCAGTCCCGGGACTTTCCGAATCAGGGGAAGGTGACTTTCGAAGTAACTATTATCGAACTCGGTCGAATCGGCGGGCTGTTTGTAGAGAGCGACGAGTTTGGACATGAGAACGCTTATAAAGGTTTGAACTGCTCAAAAGGTTCTTTGCAATCGTTACAGGTGTAGATCATGCGGCAGGGCGTAGTGCCGAAGCTGTTGCGCAGCGAAGTGTTGGTCGAGCCGCAACGCGGACAGGCCACAGGGTCGAGCAGCACCTGGATGAAGTCGCCGCTGTGATGGGGCGGAGGCGCCAGGCCGGCAGCTTTCAGCTTCCGGCGCGCCTCTTCGCTAATCCATTCCGAGGTCCAGTGGGGTTCGTGGCGCACCTGGACTTCGACCTGCTCTATGCCCAATTGCTGGAGGCGCGCCTGGATATTTGCTCCCATCACTTCATAGGCCGGACAAGCCGCAAAGGTGGGAGTAATGGTGACGCGCAGATTATCGGCCACCCACTCCACCTCGCGAATGATGCCCAATTCGACGAGATTAACAATGGGCAGCTCGGGGTCGGGCACCTCGGCCAGCGCCTGCCAAATGCGGGCGGTGCTGGCGCGCACCGGGGTTGAGGTGGAGACCATCACCAGCTAGCCTCCGGCTCAGTTTGGGCAACTTCTTGCATATCTTTCAACAATACTCCCAAATACTCCGAATGCACGGCGCGATCCACTTCGTGCACCGTGGCTTCAATCGTTTTCAGGTTGGCTTCTTTCAAAAAGGCGCTCACTTCTTTCTTCCACGAAACAAAGGTCTTAGATGAGGAAGGCACAAGGCTGTCCCCAACTAATTCTATCTCTCCCGGCAACGCTGCGCCCAGCGCCTGAGCGTAGGGCCACAGCTCATCGAGTGCGGCTTGCATGCGCCTTAGGCTTTCGTCCGTCCCTAAACCGAGGCGCGTCACCCAAGCGCGGGTGTGGCGTAGATGATAGATCTCTTCATTGTTAATTTTGGCGGCCACATCTGCCAGCGGTTTGTGCTTGCTTTCCATCAAGCCTTTCAGCCGCTGAGCTTCAAGCGCATCGAAGAGGTATTGGCGCAACATGCTGAAGGCCCAGTCCCCTTTAGGCAATTCGACAAATTGAAGGCAGCGAAACTCTTGCGCAGGTCGGAAGAAAACCTGCTTATCCGGAAATGTATTTTTATCCTCGCCGATCAGGTCGGCCGCCAGCTCATACCACAAGCGGGCGTGGCCGATTTCGTCCAGGGCGATGTTGGCAAAAGCGATGTCCTCTTCCAGGATGGGCGCGTGGCCGGTCCACTCGGAGTTGCGGTGGCCGAGGATAAGTTCGTCGTCGGCCAGTGCGATCAGGTATTGAGCCAGAGGGTTGTGTAGCGCTTTCTTCATTTATCTTCTTCGAGATGGCCCGTGGCTCGGATCTGGCGCATCATAGTGACCACTGGATATTCGGCCTGGTCTTTATAGGTCTTATCGCGGGCTGGCGCGAACATCGGGGCGGCTTCCCCTGGTTTTGATTTCAACACCGCGGAAACTGGGAAAATGTACCAACGAAGCACTTGGCGGTCTTTATATTTTTCCATTGCGGCTTCCAACGCGGCATCAGTAGAGCTCGCTTCGACCTCGCCAAGCTGGCTGGCTTGCCCCTGTTCGCTGAGTTTGCCGAAGACATAATAGTCTTCCAATTTAGGCTTGGGGATTGCTTCGTCGTGCTTAGCACTCCTCGCAATGGTCTTCGCCAGTTCTTCCCGCGTTCGTGAATAGATTGCCTCCGCCGACACCACCCAGATCTCTGTCGCGTCCGGGCGGCGCACAAATACGTCGCGGGCATTCAGCAAAGCCATCTCGATATCCGGCGCATGCACTGTGCCATTGTGCATCAAGGGCTCGCCCTCCCCCGCCTGCTGAAAGACCATGAAACGAGACCACTGGGTGTCGGACATTTCTGATTTGTGATTTGTGATTTTAGATTTCCGATTGAAAAGCTAGAGGTTCGACAAATCAACATTCAGCAATCAGAAATCAGCAATTCAGTTGTGTGTTGCAGCGTACGCCGCCAATGCTTCGCGCACCCACAATCCATCCGCGTGCGCATTACGGCGCGCCGCCATGCGCTCGGCGTTGGCGGGGCCGTTGCCCTTGAGCACCTGCCAGAATTCCTCCCAATTAATTTCACCGGTGAGCCAATTTCCGCTGGTTTCGTCGTAACGCAATTCATGATCGGGCAGGGAAATGCCACAAGCCTGCAGGTCGGGAACCAGCTGGTTGACGAAGTCCTGGCGCAATTCATCGTTGGTGCGGGTCTTGATCCCCCAACGAATAAGCACGCCGCTGTTGGGGCTGTCCTTGTCGTGCGGTCCGAACATCATCAATGTCGGCCACCACCAGCGCGTAATGGCATCCTGGATCATGGCGCGCTGCTTCAGCGTGCCCTGCGAATAAAGGATGACCATTTCCTGGCCTTGCTTCTTATGGAAGTTCTCCTCCATACTAATGCGCAAGTTGGCGCGCGAGTAAGGGCCATAGGAGCAGCGCGCCAGCATGGTCTGGTTGAGGATGGCGGCGCCATCCACCAGCCAGCCAATGGTGCCGATGTCGGCCCAGGTCAACGTGTGATAGTTGAAGATACTGGAGTATTTGGCCTGGCCGCTGAGCAGCGCGTCGATCATGTCTTCGCGGCTGGCGCCCAGGGTTTCCGCGGCGTGGTAAAGATATTGTCCGTGTCCGGCCTCGTCCTGGACTTTGGCCAGCAAGATGAGTTTGCGGCGCAATGAAGGCGCACGCGTGATCCACGCGCCCTCGGGCAGCATACCGACCACTTCGCTGTGAGCGTGCTGGGAGATCATGCGGACGAGTTGACGGCGATATTCGGAGGGCATCCAGTCGCCGGGTTCGATCTTTTCGCCGCGGGCGATGCGCGCCTCGAAATCCGCTAACTTCTGCGGATCTTCGTTTAATTCAATGGCAACTTGCTCAACGTCTGCGCCATACATAAGGCGATCTCGGTGTCGGTCTACTTCACCATCTGCGCCTTCGGCCGACTCGTCTGGCAGTGCGCCTCACAATTCTTCCTGGCCTCCGGGCACGAGAACTGATGCCGATGGCGATAAGCACAATCAACAAAACTACAATCAGAACAAATCCCATACCAGCTCTCCTTGGTTTGCCCTATTGCGTGTTCACCCAAACTGTCTTTACCTGCGTATACAGCTCGATCGATTCTTTGCCCATCTCACGCCCAAAACCGGACATCTTGTAACCGCCAAAAGGCGCCGCCGGGTCGATCATGCCATAGCCATTGATCCACACTGTGCCGGCCTGTATGGCATGGGCATGGCGATGGGCTTTGCCGATGTCACGAGTCCACACCCCGGCGGCGAGACCATACATGCTGTTGTTGGCGCGCTCGATCAGCTCTTCTTCGCTATCGAAGGCGGTCACCGCAGCCACCGGCCCAAAAATCTCTTCTTGCACCAATTTTAGCGTATCGTCTTTGTAAGCGACGACAGCGGGCTTGAGAAAGTAGCCGTCTTTCAGGCCGTCGCCTAAGCGTTCGCCGCCGGTGATCACTTCAGCCCCTGCTTTCTTGCCTTCTTTGATATAGCTCGTCACGCGCTCCAGTTGCTGCTCGCTGATCAGAGGGCCAACGTGCACCTTGTCGGCGAAGCCATGGTCGACCACCATCTTGTCGACATTCTCTTTCAGGCCAGCCAGCACCTGCTTATACACCGGCCGTTCCACAAAGAGGCGCGTGCCGGCAACACATTCCTGGCCGGCGGTGCTGAAGGCGGCCCATTGCGCGCCGCGCACTGCCGCGTTCAGGTCGGCATCCGCGAAGATGACGTTGGGGGACTTGCCGCCCAGTTCCAGGCTGACGCGTTTGAGGTTGCTCTTGGCGGCGGCCTCCATGATTTTTGCGCCCACCGCGGTGGAGCCGGTGAAGGCGATCTTGGCAATGTCCATGTGGGCAGCCATGGCCGCACCGGTAGGCTCGCCAGGCCCAGTGAGAATATTAACTACTCCAGGTGGGAAGCCGGCCTCTTTTACGAGGTCAGCTAAATAAAGCGCAGTCAGTGGGGTTTGCTCGGCGGGTTTGAGCACCAAGGTATTGCCGCAAGCCAGGGCAGGGCCCAGCTTCCAGATCGCCATGAGCAACGGAAAATTCCAGGGGATGATGGCGCCGACGACGCCCAGCGGCTCGCGGCGGGTATACACGAATTGGTTGGGAAAGGTGACCGGGACGGTTGTCCCTTCGATCTTGTCGGCCCAGCCGGCTTGATAACGCAGATGCTTTGTGACGTAAGGTAGATCGCCTTTGCGCGCAACGCGAATTGGCTTGCCATTGTCCAGCGTTTCCAGCTCGGCCAGGGCGTCGGCGTGGGCATCGATTAGATCGGCCAGCTTGAAGAGCAATGCGGCGCGGTCGGCGGCAATCGTTTCGCTCCATTTAGGGAAGGCTTGCCTGGCCGCTTGCACCGCTGCGTCGACATCGGCGGCGTTAGCCAGGGCCACTTCGGCCAGCGGCTGGCCGGTGGCGGGGTTCAGCGTCTCAAAGGTCTTGCCGGAATGTGGCTTGACCCATTCGTTATTGATGAATAATTGTTTGGGTGAACTATTCAGAAACTTCAGGGTTGCATCTTGGAACGCGTGATCTGGAAGGCTAGTCTTTCTCATCAAATCTCTTTTCTTTCGGATATGGTGTTTTAAGCGGATTATATGCAATGTAATTGCGCATTGAATCCAGTTCGCGCTGATTTCGGATTACGCGTTCGTAGTAGTTACGATGCCAGATCGGAGCTCCCGCTGCACCTTTCTGAAGATTGATTGCACGCGTTACGGCAGATTTGTAGGAACGAACGATAGCTCCCAAGGAACCCGGAGGGGCTCCGAGCTTTGGGCGTACGGGCGCAGCATGCTGCGCCCGTACCTTACCTGCGGCCATCTCACTGATGAACAGAATGCCATGAATATGGCTTGGCATGATAACAAATGCATCCAGGGAGACCGAAGGAAAGTGATCGGGGATTGACTGCCAGCATTTCCAGGCAAGATTCCCAAGCTTGTTTCAACTGAATACTTTCGGCTACGATTCTTCCAAAAAGCGTTTGCTTTCTGAAGCAATTGATAGTGACAAAATATGCTCCGGGTTGCGTGTAATCATAATCCGGCAATCGTATGCTTTGCCTATCGGGAAACTGAGTGGTCATGGAATTCAGTCGATGTCCGGCATTTCGCCATCCAGCCACTCCGGGGCGCCGTCCTCGGCCCAGCGGCGGCGGATGGCTTCGTAATCCGGTTCGCGTTTTTCCTCGAAAGCACGCACGCCCTCCCAGGTTTCTGGGCTGGTGTTGTGCACCGCCAGCCAATCGCGGCCATGGCCGATAGTCAGGCTCCAACTGAAATCGCGCCAGAAGTTGAGCTGCTGCTTGGTGTAGCGCGTGTTTTCGGGGAACTTGGCTTTGAGCTTTTCAACAATTTCGTCCACTTTGGCGTCTAGCTGCGTGCGCGGTACGGCCCAATTAATCAACCCCCATTGCTCGGCTTTGGCGGCAGAAATCTCTTCATTTAGGAATAGGATTTCACGAGCTCGCCGATCCCCCACCGTAATCGGCAAAAATTGGGTGGCGCCCGCCAGGGCCACGCTGCCGCGGCTGGTACCCACGTGGCGGATGTAGATGTCATCAGCGGCCACAGCCAGGTCGCAACTCAAGTTGAACTCGTTACCACCGCCCACCACGATACCGTTGAGACGGGCGACAACCGGTTTGCCCAGATTGCGCAGGCGCTCATGCACCTCGATGAAATCGCCCATCCACTTCCAATAATCGCGCGGGCGCTGCAAGAATAGTTTCTGTTCTTTGAGATCCGCGCCGGTGCAAAAGGCACGCTCTCCCGCCCCGGTGAGCACCAGAACAGCGATCTCGTCATCCCAGCTGGCGTCTTTGAAGGCTGCACTGAGCTCCGTAAGCATTTGATGGTTTACTGCGTTAAGCACATCGGGACGATTGAACGTGACCGTGGCGCGGCCATCGCGTTTTTCGTACAGGATAGCTTTGAAATCAAAATCTTTGGGAGATTTGCCGGTGAAGGCGCGCTTAGCCAAAGGGACGCTCCAAGATAAGTTATTTTAGCTTAGTCTATTAGTCTTCTAGTCTCCTAGTCACACCTTTTCTGACTAACAGATTTAATCGACTATAAGACTAGCTTATTTCCAATTCACCAGCACCAAACCGAGCAGAGCCAGCACCATTCCAATGACATTAATCGGCGTGACCTTTTCGCGAAACAACAGTAAACCGATCGGGATCAAGATGATAGCAACGGTAGTGTTGGCAACCAGCGAGGCCAGGCTGATGTTCCAGCCCTGGCGATAAGCCAGCAGGAAGCCGAGCTCCAGGCCAATGATAGCGCCACCCAGGGCTACGCTGGCCCAATTCACTTTACGGATCTCGGCGGCCAGATCCGCTTGCAGCGGGAAGAATGGCAGCAGAAGGATCGAGGCGGCTGCGGCCACCAGATAGGTGACGGTTAACGACAACAGTGGGTTGACGCCGGCCGGGATCACCTTTTGGAAGAGGTGATACAGAACATTGGCGATGACAGTGAGAGCGATAGCGCCGTAAAACATGGACGAAGGCAGCTATTTCACTACGGTGCGCAGCAACACCTGCTGCACGATCCATACCGACATAGGTACCAGCAGTGCAGTGAGAAAGGTACGCAGGGTGGCGCTGTCCCATGGCCAGGTGGGGATCTTCTTGATCTCGGTGCGGAAATCCATCAGTGCGGCGATGCCGTTGCGGAATTGAGCGATGTCCGCAAGTTTGCCCTTATCCATGCGGCGTTGCAAATCCCAAAAAGCGTTTTCCAATCGGCGGTTGTTCTCATTGCTTGCCCGTTCTTTTTCGGCCACAAGGCGCACATGCATACCCCACAGGGGTAACACGAAAGCAAGGATGGCGATCAGTCCATTAAAAGCAAAATAAAAAATAGTGATGGCTTCACCTGCTTGTTGGCTGCCCCAGGCATTTGAAGTTAAGCGATTGAGCACAAGGTAGATGATAAACAGAATGCCGACCTTAGAAGTGAAACGGGAAAGAACATAAAGCGGTTCGAGATTAAACAAATTGATCCGTTTTACCCTCCCATATAAGCGGGTTATCCAAACCAGGCTACGGAAAACAAAGTAAAAGAAACCAAATGCGAAAGGTGCCCCCAGCAGGAGTGTGACGGTCAGTGCCGTTGTTAACGGAGTTGCCGTGAACAAAGGCGAAACGATCTGAACCGGACTAAATAAATAAAACAAACTTAAGATTACAGCAACTACCGAACCAATCAAGGCAGCCCGCGCTGAAAAGTGGACGAAAGAAAAGCGGATCTTTTCAAACTCCTTGTTACTTACGTCTAAAACTGGGCGAAACCGCATTAGTGCATCCTCGGCCTGATTTTGGAAGTAATGAAAAGCTACCGCCTGCAAGAACAACCAAAAATAAATCGTAAACAGAATTCCCTGAGAGAATTCGCCCATTGTCAGAGCGCCACTAGTCCAGAGCAAGATGTGATGGGTCGATACAAAGATCAGATAGCCAAACAAATAGAATAAGTAGGGCGGCAACGGTAAACGCTCCACCCAATCGAAGAAGCGATCTATCCAGCTGGACGCGCGGGAAGCCACACGTCGTTTTTTATCAGGCATACGTGAATCTCTCCTGCAAACCCGTGGGATTATAATCCTGCCCTGGTTTTTACTCCCCAAATGCGTTCGCGCAACGTATTCCTGCTCGCCCTCAGCCAAGCCCTGGGCATGTCCGGGCCGTCCATCGTGGTGCTGCTCAGTGGCATCATCGGTGCGGACCTGGCGCCCAACCCCTCGCTTGCCACGCTGCCCATTTCGCTGGGCGTGGTCAGCATGGCACTCACCAGCATTCCGGGCGCCTTGCTGATGCGGCGCATTGGGCGGCGCAACGGCTTTGTGCTGGGCGCATTGGTAGCGGCTAGCGGGGCGCTGCTGGCGGCGTTAGCTATCTCCCAGCGCAACTTTGCTTTATTCTGCCTGGCCATCTTTTTGATCGGGCAGAACAATGCCTTCGTGCTGCAATATCGCTTTGCTGCGGCGGAAAGTGTGGAGCCCAGCCATTCCGGCCGGGCGGTTTCGTTCGTGTTGCTGGGCGGCATTTTGGCTGGTTTCCTCGGCCCGGAGATCGGCAAGCGCGCCCAGGCCTGGCTGCCGGCGGGTTTGTATACCGGCTCCTTTGTGGCGTTGGCTATTCTGTATGCCATCGCCATTGTGATCTTGTTCTTTCTACGCGATATCCGGCCGCCCAAGGTCGGCGAGGTGGCCGGGCGGCCGCTGAGCGTGATTGCGCGGCAGCCTAATTATCTGGTAGCGGTGATGGCCGGCGTGGCGTCGTACGGACTGATGAATTTCATCATGACAGCCACCCCGCTGCACATGCATGAGACCGGGTTCAGTTTGGACAATACCGCCTTCGTGATCCAGAGCCACATTATCGCCATGTACTTGCCCTCTTTAGTCTCCGGCCTACTAGTTGAACGGCTGGGCGCGGCGCGCATCATGCAAGCGGGCGCGCTGCTCATGCTGGGCTGCACGGTGGTTGGGCTTTTTAGCGTTCAACTGTTGGGTTACTGGAGTGCGCTGGTGTTGCTTGGCCTGGGTTGGAACCTGCTCTTTGTGGGCGGCACCGTGTTGCTTACGACTACTTATCGGCCGGAGGAACGCTTTAAGACCCAGGCCAGCAACGACTTCACCATCTTTGCCGTCCAGGCCGTCTCCTCTTTTTCGGCGGGTTCTATGCTAAGTTCAACCGGTTGGGATAATATCAATTGGCTGGGTTTTTCTATTATGCTGGCTGCCCTTGGTATTATCTTGTTGCATCACAAACAAATTGCGCAAGCACGCCCCCAGAGCGCTTAAAGCGACATTCATCCAGAGTTAGTATAAAAGAGAGATGAACTTAAAGCATTCCTCACGCTTCAATCGCCGCCCAACCAGCCGGTGCTCACCACCCAACTTTATTTCCCGGATGAAGCGGATAACGCCACCGACGGGATTTTTGACGAGCGTTTACTGATGACTATGCTTACTGCGGAGCAAAGCACCCACGGACAGTTTAATTTTGTGCTAGAAGTTTAAGTCCTCACCTCTGTTGCCTTAATTAATTTTTTTATTTTTCGCAGGCCCTAATAATATGGCGCTTCACAGTTTCCAGTTCTTCAAAGATTTGCCGATTATGGAAGCGAAGTATGCGAAAACCAAGATCTTTCAGATGTTGAGCGCGGGCACGGTCATAATCTCTTTGAGCGGCATGGATATCTCCGTCAACTTCAACCACCAGATTAGCTTCGGGGCAGAAAAAATCGACGATAAAACGAACTATATTGTGCTGACGACGAAACTTGAATCCGCCCAAACGATGATCTCTCAACTCGCGCCAAAGAACCACTTCGGCGGGCGTCGGCTTTTGGCGGAACTCGCGAGCTCGTTCGATTAGGGAACGGGCGTGACGGTTTGATTTAAAAATTGGAATCGCTTAATTCTCCCCTCACCCCAGACGATACATTAATCAGCATAATAGTCTGCTCCCCTCTCCCACTAGTGGGAGAGGGGAAAGAATCCTTGCGTCATTTAATAGACCTTCGGGGTGAGGGCATTTCCCCTCGCGCCCTCTGCCTCAAGACGACACACGCCCGATAGCGCTCTTCGTGATATTCGTCGTATAGGTGATCCAGCACTGCGAGCACCTTATCAAAACCAATTGCTTTACCCCACTCCAATGGCCCGAGCGGATAGTTAACGCCCAATTTCATCGCCAAGTCGATCGTAGCAGCATCGGCCACACCTTCCAATTGAGCAAAGGCCGCTTCGTTAACTAGCTGGCAAACGATGCGCGGCAGAACCAGAGCGGGGCTGTCACCGATCCAAAAAACCCGACGGCCCAAACTGTGCATGAGTTCATCCAATTTGGGTACCAGGCCTTCGTCAAAATCAGAAGGGGCTACCAGACTGGTCGCTGTTCCGTTGCCAAAAAACAATCCATCGAAACCAAACAGCCGTTGGGGATGAGTCACCCAGCCAGCCATTTCGTTAATGGTCATGTCCGCGCATTGGGCAAGGAGCGGAATTTGCGGCGGCAGGCTCTGGTCGTACCAGGACAGTAACCGCGCAGCTTCCTCCTGGCGCCCGGCGACCAAGAAACAAGCGACCGGTTTTTGGTCCGGTTCGGAAACCGAATCAATCGCATAACCGGCCTGCTGGCAAAGCTCAGCTAGGCCTGGCGCCCAACTGCCTTCCGAGATCAGAACGCGGCCGGTGCCTCCACCAATCTCGGGTTTGTTCTCCTTTCTCCCTTCTCCTTTATCCTTTATTTCCCCATCCTTGTATTCATAAAACCCTCTCCCCGTTTTTTGGCCCAACGCGCCTTCAGCTAGCTTCTGCATTTGGATCCAATGCGGCCGATAGCGCGGCTCGCCAAAGGTCTGCGCGTGCATGGAACGCATCGCTTCGGCGTTGATGTCGATGCCGATCAAGTCCATCAAACGGCAAGGTCCCATACGGAACCCGCCGCTCTGCTCCACGATTTGATCAATTTCTGCATGGCTGGCCACGCCTTCACCGAGTAAACGCAACGCTTCCCCGTAAAAGGGCCGCGCCACGCGATTGACGATGAAGCCCGGCGTGTCGCCGGTGACCACCGGCGTTTTGCCCATTGCCTGGGCCAATTCAACCAGCGCCTGGATCGTTTCGGGGCTGCTCTGCGCAGCGCGCACCACTTCGACCAGCGGCAGCACCGGCGCGGGATTGAAGAAATGCATGCCGGCTACGCGCTGCGGCTGTTCCGTGGCGGCGGCGATGGCGGTGACAGAGAGCGTGCTGGTATTGGTGGCGAGGATCGCGTCCGCTTTACAAAGTTGATCCAGTTGGCGAAATAAGTCTTGCTTGATCGCCAATTGCTCCGGGGCGGCCTCGATCACTACCTCCGCTTTGGCAATCTCGTCCAACTTGCCTGCCAAATGAAGTTTCTTTATCCTATCCCGTTGTCCTTTCTTCTCCAAAAATTTTTCGATGTAATCTTTGGCCTTATCCAACACCTGAGGATACGCATCTTGCAAAATGACTTCGCCGCCCGCATACAGTGCAGTCAGCGCGATGCCCGAACCCATGGTTCCGGCGCCAATGATGCCAAGGAGTGGGAGAGGTTTGGTGGGCATGGTGAATTACCGATTACTAATTACAAATTACGACTTGGCAATTTGTAATTAGTAATTGGCAATTAGTAACTATCCTGCGTGAAATTACCGCCCTTTGAATTTGGGCGGGCGTTTTTCCAAGAAGGCTTGCATACCTTCTTTTTGATCTTCGGTTTCGTAGAGCAAGCGGTAGTTGCGCCTTTCCATCTCTAACCCTTTCAGCATGTTGCGCTCCATGCCATAACGCAGGGCCTGACGAGCCAGGCGCACAGCCACCGGCGGACGCTCGGCAATTAGCCGCGCCAAAGCAAGCGCTTCTTCCAACACTTTATCATCCGGCACGACGCGGTTCACCAGCCCGGCGCGTTGCGCTTCGGCCGCGCTAATCGGTTCGCCGGTAAGGATCATTTCCATGGCGCGATACGGCCCAACCGCGCGGGCCAGGCGCTGGGTGCCCCCCGCCCCCGGCATGATGCCCAGTTTGATCTCCGGCTGGCCGAAGCGGGCACTCTCGCCGGCCACGATCAAGTCACAGAGCATGGCTAGTTCGCAGCCCCCGCCCAAAGCCACTCCGCTCACTGCGGCGATGAGCGGCTTATCCAGAGTCCACAAGCGCTGCCAATACTGGCGCGTATTTCGCAGCAGCATATCTACCGGGGAGGCCTTAGCCATGGCTTCGATATCCGCACCGGCGGCAAAGGCGCGTTCAGACCCGGTTAGCACGATGACCCGCACCGCGTCGTCTTTGTTAAGGCTTTCGAGCGCTTCGGCCAGGCTCGCCAACATCTCCGGGCTGAGCGCGTTGAGTTTGTCGGGGCGATTGAGCCGCGCAATGGCAACTGCGCCCTGTTTTTCAATTAGCACAAGTTCCTGGGCCATGAGACCATTATAGTGTCAATGCAGAGAGATTAATAAGGCTTGACAGCACTTGCCAAACTAGAATTAATGTTCTAGTATCCAATAATGGATACTCTTGAACGACTGGGGGCGCTTTCCAGAGACATGGTGCTGGAAGCGGATAGCGAGCAAGATTGCCAGCCGGTGGTGCGGGGCAAATCTTTGCCACCCATTCCCATCACCGAAGTGGCCATGCCCGGCGGGCGCAAGATGAAAGTGCTCAAG
>Ga0214473_10003270_pt1 | contig 19703 bp, 17 predicted proteins | sample RVTome_7_FD_203509 | JGI IMG/M metagenome (GOLD analysis project Ga0214473, IMG submission 203509) | Soil microbial communities from uranium-contaminated site in the Upper Colorado River Basin, Wyoming, United States - RVT98D197 | ecosystem: Environmental > Terrestrial > Soil > Contaminated >... | reverse complement strand
CACGAGCACCGGGATCGACGCGAAGAAGCCCGAGGCCGTGTCCGCCTGCACCGTGCCCTTGCGGAACAGCTTGGCGAGGTCGCGGTACGGCTGGAGAACCCCCGCCCCCTGCCGGCACTGGAGCCGCGCCTTGAGCTTCTGGATGGCGCCGGTGACGAGCGGCCCGAGCACCAGGAGGAGCGCCATCTCGAGGAGCACGAGCCCGAGCGGTCTCTCGCCGGTCACCTTTGGTCCACCCCGAACAGCAGCAGCGCCGCGAAGAGGGTCGCGAGCAGGAGGCCGATGTACCCGTGGATGCGGCCGGTGCTGCGGGCGCGGATGGCCTGCGAGAGCGCCTGGATCTCCCGCTGGAGCCGGTGGTAGATCTCGGTCTCCGCCAGGTCCACGACCTCTCCGGCGTAGTGGATGCGACTCACGACGTACGGCGTGCCGGCGGTCTCGCGGGTCACCTTGCGGCGGGGGCGGTAGAGGGCCGCGAAGACGAGCCGAAGCGGCTTGGCGAACGCCGTTGCCGTGTAGTCGAACCGCGCCGTGGGGCTCATCCCGCAGGTCCACGTCGGCAGGGCGATCGGCAGGGTACGCCTCGATCCGCGGCGCAGGACCCACGCCATCGCGGTGAGCGCCATGAGGAGCCCGGCCACCACCGTCATCGAAACGGCCGTGGCGTCCGTCCCGGACGCGGTCAGCCCCGTCGACAGCACCAGCGGCCCCCGGGCCGTCACCACGGCGCTCGCGCCGGGGCCGTGGAGCAGCCCGGCTGTCGGAGCGTCGAGCAGGCGCATCGCGTAACCCGGCGCGACTCCGAGAGCCACGCACGCCGCTCCCAGCCAGACCATGCCGGCGATCATCGACGGCGGTGCCTCGCTGGCGTGCTCGGCGTGAGGTGTCCGCGGCCGGCCGAGGAACGTGACGCCGAACGCCTTGGCGAAGCAGGCGGCGGCGAGGCCTCCCGTGAGCGCCAGCATCGCCGCGGAGAAGACGACGGCGAGCCCGGCCGGCCCGCTGAAGCGGCTGGCGCCGCCTAAAAGGGCCTGGAAGGTGAGCCACTCGCTGACGAACCCGTTGAGCGGGGGGAGGGCCGAGATCGCGACCGCCCCGAGCAGGAACAGCCCCGCCGTCCAGGGCATGCGCCGGGCGAGCCCGCCGAGCTCCTCCATGTTGCGCAGGTGCGTGCGGCAGAGGACGCTGCCCGCGCCGAGAAAGAGCAGGCCCTTGAACGCGGCGTGGTTCGCGGTATGCAGCAGCGCGGCAGTAAGCGCGACGGTGGCGAGGCCGGTGCCCGCGCCCTCCCCGCGCCACAGGAGCATCGCGAGCCCCGCCCCGATCAGGATGATCCCCACGTTCTCGACGCTGTGGAACGCGAGCAGGCGCTTGAGGTCGTGCTGCTGGAGCGCGTAGAGCACGCCGAGCACGGCCGAGGTCGTGCCCGCGACCAGCACCGTCCAGCCCCAGGAGGACGGCAGCGGCCCGGCGACCGGGGCGAGGAGATCGAAGGCGAAGCGCAGGATCCCGTAGATCGCGACCTTGAGCATGACGCCCGACATGAGCGCCGAGACGTGGCTCGGGGCCGCGGGGTGCGCGCGGGGGAGCCAGACGTGGAGGGGCACGACACCGGCCTTGGTGGCGAAGCCCCCGAGCGCCAGGAAGAAGAGCGTCGTCCGCGTCGTGTCGTCGAGGCCGCCCGCCGCCGCGCGCAGGGCGGCAAAGTCGAAGGCCCCGGCCCGCTCGGTCAGGGCGAGGAAGGCGACGAGGAGCAGCGCCGTGCCTCCGTGCGCCATCACCATGTACAGGAGCCCCGCGCGAGCGTTCTCGCCGTCCTGGTCGTCGGAGACGACGAGGACGTAGCTCGCGAGCGTCATGCCTTCCCAGCAGAGGAGGAAGCTGAGCGCGTCGCCGGCACAGCAGACGAACGCCATGCAGCCCAGGAACACGTTCAGCGCGAGCACCTGCGCCGCCCGCCGCGCCTTACCCGCGTCGGGGGAGTGCTCGCGGAGGTAGGCCGGACCGTAAAGGGCCGCCGCGACGGCGACGAAGGAGATCACGAGCAGGAAGTAGGCCGACAGCCCGTCCACGGCGAGCGAGAGCCGCGCGAATGGGAAGAGGTCCGGGAGTCTCTGGGTCAGCGTGGGACCCCCCCGGAGACCGGGCGCAAGCGGGGCGCCGAGGAGCACGCCGAGCGAAACGCCGAGACCGACCACGGCCCCAGCCAACGCGGCCAGGTGACCGACGCCGAGCGCCAGGCGACCCGACCACCGCGCCAGCAGGCAGGCGAGCGCCCCCGCCCCGTAGCACGCGGCCATCAGACCCACATCGACCCCGGTTCGGTCGGCGCCAGACCTCCGGCCCGTGCGCCGCCAGCGCGACGTGGATAGCTCGCGGTCATCGGTCGCGGCGGGCGTCGCGCAGCGCGGCCTGGAAGCGCACGGCCACCGCCTCGGGGTCGTGACGCTCGTCTCCGTTCAGCGTGAGGTACCACTCGAACGCGGGGCCGTCGATGCGGACCATCCAGCGCTCGGCGAGCCGCGAGCAGAGGATCTCCACCTTCCACTCGCCGGCCAGTCCCTGAAACGCGTCGCGGATGGACGCCTCGACGCCCTCGCGGGACGGCTCCCAGGACGGGATCTCACTTCGGATCTCGACAGTCGTCATCGGCTCAATCCCGCCATGTCACGAAGTACAACGGCCCCCTCGGGCTCGCCACGCAGTCGAGCAGCTCGAGCGTGTCGAGCACTTCCGGCCGAGCGTGCGGGGTCAGGAAGATCGAGCCCTCGGCCTCGAGCTGGAGCAGGCATCCATCGAGCACCGTTCGCGGCACCGCGTCGCCGACGGAGCGGCGCACGAGCCGGATGTCGACCGGCCCTCGCCGAGAGATGCGATCTCGAGCCTGATTGAGAGCCGCCAGGCACTGCTCGACGGACGCATCCGCTGGCGTCATGGGCGAGGCCTCGCCCGTGCCTCGCGGATGCCCATGGCCACGAACAGGCCCGCGAGGATCGCTTGCGGCGGCGGCGGGCAGCCGGGGATGTAGACGTCCACCGGCACCACGCGGTCGACACCGCCGAGTGCGGCGTACGTGCCCTCGCCGAAGATGCCGCCGCTGCAGCCGCAGGCGCCCACCGCCACGACCACGCGCGGCTCGGGGGTCGCCTCGAGCGTGCGGCGCAGCGCGATCTCCATGTTGCGGGTGACGGGCCCCGTCACGAGCAGCAGGTCCGCGTGCCTGGGGCTCGCGACGAAGTGGATGCCGAACCGCTCGAGGTCGAAGACGGGGTTTGTCGTGGCTGCGATCTCGAGCTCGCAGCCGTTGCAGCTCCCCGCGTCCACCTGGCGCACGTGAAGCGAGCGGCCGAAGCGGCCGCGGATCCGGGCCGTGAGCCTCTGGGCGGACTCCGCCAGCGAGGGCCCGGGCACGCTCTCCTCCTGCCGGAAGGTCGCCCGCCCGGAGGCCGGGTCCACGTCGAAGGATGCGCGATGGATGAGCTGCTCGCGTGTGTGCGCGACGAGATCGAACGAGCCGCCGACGGTCACCGCTGCCTCGGAGCAGGCGGGGATGCATTCGCGGCAGGAGATGCACTGCCCGTACACCAGGGACACCGTGCGGGTCGTCCCGGGTGAAGGCCCGGGGCTCGCCGCGTCGGCCGCTCCTATCTGGATCGCTCCCGTCGGGCAGGCGCGCGCGCAGTCCCCGCACGCCGTGCAGCGCCGGAAGTCGATCACGGGGAAGCCGCGGTGCAGCCGCGGCGCGAGCGGCTGCGGATTGGTCACGATTCCGGTGCGGGCGCTGCGGGCCAGGATTCTGAACATTGCTCCTCCTCGTCGCTACCGGTCGTTGCCCGAGTACGACAGGTTGAAGCTCTTGTTGATGACGGGGAAGTCCGGGATGATGTTGCCGGGCACGGCATGCGCGAGGCCGGGCCAGTTCCGGAAGCTCGGATCGGTGACCTTGACACGGGTGAGCGCGCCGTAGGCGTCGGTTTCCACCCAGTGCAGGCAGGGGCCGCGCCACCCCTCGGCCCAGCCCAGAGCGGCGGAGAAGGCCGGCAGCTCCGCCGGAGGTGTCGTCCGCAGTGGCGTGTCAGGGAGCCCGCCCAGGGCCTGCCGCAGGATCCCGATCGACTGCTCCACCTCCCTGGCCCGCACCATGAGTCGTGCGCGGACGTCGCCGCCTTCCTCCACGGGAACCACGAAGGCGAAGGCGTCGTAGGCGTCGTGCGGGTGGTCGCGGCGCAGGTCCTCGTCGAGGCCGGAGGCCCGCGCGGCGAGCCCGGTGACGCCGAGGTCGCGGGCCGCCCCGGTGGAGAGAACTCCCGTGCCGTCGATCCGGTCCGTGAAGCTGCCCGAGTCGATGAGCAGCGTCACGAGTGATTCGAAGTCGGCCTTCAACCGCCCGAGGTGGGCCAGGAGCTCGTCACGGCCCGCGGCCGAGAGGTCCGTCTTCACCCCGCCGATCGCCACGGTGCCTCGCAGCAGCCGCGAGCCGAACAGTCGCTCCTGGAGCGAGACCAGGCGCTCGCGCAGGAGCTGGGCGTGCGCGGCGGGGACGCTGAACGCCACGTCGGTGGCGATCGACCCGATGTCCGAGATGTGGTTGTAGATGCGCTCCAGCTCCAGCAGGACGACACGCAGGTACCGCGCGCGCGGCGGCGGCTCGCAACCGGTGAGCCTTTCGATCGCGTGGGCGAAGGCGAGCGCGTGGCCCACCGCGGTGTCGCCGGAGATGGACTCGGCGAGGAAGATCCCGTGGCGCCACGGCAGCCGCTCGAAGCGCTTCTCCGTGCCCTTGTGCACGTAGAAGAGGCGGAGCTGCAGATACAGCACCGGTTCGCCGGCCACTCCAAACCGGAAGTGCCCGGGCTCGATGATGCCGGCGTGGACGGGCCCCACGGGCACGTGGAAGACCCCCTCGCCGGTCACCGGACGGAAGGGGTGGGAGGAGCCGGAGACCCGTGGCACTTGCCGGTCGTCGGGGAAGCCCTTGCGCAGCGTCCACTCCCGGTCGGGCCAGTCGTCGTGCAGGCTGACCGGCGTGGGGTTGGGGTGGCCCTCGGGGACGAGGCCGAACGTGTCCATCACCTCGCGCTCGAACCAGTTCGCGGACGGGTGCTTGGCCGCGATCGAGAGGAAGCACGGGTGCGCGGGGTCGACGCGGGTCGAGACGCGCAGGAAGGTCCGGTGGCGCGGCAGCAGCCAGATCTGGTGGAGCGCGTAGACGGCGTTCCACACGCGCTCGTCGGTCGCGAAGAGAGAGGCGAGGCGTGCGCCCAGACCGGCCACCAGCCGGTCTGCGATCTCGGGGAGCGCGCCCGGCTCGACGTCGGCCCGCAGCTCACCCGGGCGAGGCGTGTAGAGCGAGCTCGCCGGGAGGGCCAGGGCCTCGCTGACGCCCTGGATCACCGCGTTCATGCGCCCTCCACGACGCGGACCGCCGCTCGGATGAGGGCCACGAGCGAGTCCGGCAGGTAGAACGCCGAGACCACGGCAATGGCCGCGGCGACGAGGGTCGTGCCCATGGCCAGGTCGAGGCGCTCCGGCAGGACGGCGGGCTCGGCGGGCTTCGTGTCCGGGCCGAGCGTCAGGCGACCCACCTGATAGAAGAACCCGCAGAAGAGGACCACGAGGGCGGCGAGGAAGACCGCGACCACCGCCAGGTGCGGGCCGAAGAACCCGGCTTTCAGGATCGTCATCTCGCTCCAGAAGAGCCCGAAGGGCGGCGAGCCCGTTACCATCAGAGTGGCCAGCAGCAGCAGGCCGCTCGCGACGGGAGTGCGGCCGAGCGTGCCCCCGCCGATCGCGTCGAAGTCGGACGAGCGGTGGAGCTGCGCGAGCGTCCCGGCCGAAAAGAACGCGACCGGCTTGGCGAACGTGTGGTAGGTCATGTGCAGGAGCGCCCCCAGGGTGGCCGCCTCTCCGCCCAGGCCGAACCCGATCGCCATGATCCCCACGTGCTCGATGCTCGAGTAGGCGAGCAGGCGCTTGAGGTTCCACTGGATCAGGATGAACGGTGTCGCGACGAGCACCGAGGCGAGCCCCAGGCCGAGCAGGAGATGGCCCGAGAACTCCGGCCCCAGGACGGCCCGGGACACGATGTGGACCCGCAGCAGGGCGTAGAGCGAGCAGTTCATCATCCCCACGGCCATGAGAACCCCGGCCGGCGAGGGCGCCTCGCGGTACGCGTCCGGCTTCCAGGTGTGCATGGGGGCGAGGCCGGCCTTGGTGCCGTAGCCGACGAGGAGGAAGACCACCGCCAGCTTCACGGTGAAAGGGTGCAGAGCGCCCGCGTGGGCGAGGATCCGCGTCCAGTCGAGCGCCGCCATGTCCTCGCCGAGGACGCCCATGCCCGAGGCGAAGAGGAGCACCGTGCCGAGCAGGGCGAAGGCGAGGCCCACGCTGCCGAGGACGAGGAACTTCCAGGCCGCCTCGAGCGACGTATCCCGGTTGTGAAAGGCCACCAGGAACACCGAAGCGAGAGTCGTCGCCTCCACGGCGATCCAGAGGATGCCGAGGTTGTTGGAGACCGCGACGAGGAGCATCGCCGCGACGTAGGCGGGCACGAGCGCCAGCAGCTCCGTGCGCCGCTTCGCCGACACGAAGCCGGCCCGCTCGTTCCGCTCGAGGTAGCCCACCGAGTAGAGGCCCGACAGGACGCCCACGAAGGCGGTGAGGACGAGGACGAGTGCCGAGAGGCCGTCCACTCGCAGCGCCCCGCCGAAGGCCAGTGGCGTCTCTCCCGCGAGGTACCGCCCGGCGGTGGCCAGGGCGAGGGCGAGGGTGGCCGCGAGGCCGCCGAGGAAGACGGCTTCCTTGGGCCGGCGGGGCCCGGGGATGGCCCCGAGGCCCGCGGTGGCGAGGGGAGCGGCGAGCGTCGCGAGGAGGAGATTCACCTTAGCCCCTGAGATTGGAAAGGCGGCTCGTGTCCATGGACTCGAATCGGTCCACGATCCGGTTCACGAGGACGCCCAGGACCATCACGGCGAGGATCACGTCGAACGAGATGCCGAGCTCCACGACGAGGGGCATCCCCGCCGTCGCCCCCAGCGCGACCAGGAACACGGCGTTCTCGATCGTCAGCAGGGCGAGGATCTGGGTGAGCGCCTTTCGGCGCGTCACCATGAGGAAGAGACCCATGAGCACCATCGACAGCGCGACGCCCACAACCTGGTGGGGAACGCCTTGGCTGCCCCCGGCCATCCCGAGGCTGACCCGGTACCCCACGACGGTGAGGCCGAGGCACAGCAGCAGCGAAGCTGGCACGTTGACGAAGGGCTCGATCTCCCGGCGGATTCCCACGCGGTCGATCACGCGCAGCAGGAACCAGGGGATGACCACGGCCTTCAGCGCGATGGTCAGGGCCGCAGTGACGTAGAGGTGGGGCCGGTGCTCCGCGAGGCCCATGGCGATGCCCACCGCGCCGAGGAGCAGCGACTGGACGCCGTAGAGCCGGATGGCGACGACGAGCGACTTCTGTCCCACCATCAGGTAGACACTGACGAGCATCCCCGCCGCGCACAGGATCACGAGGTCCTGGATCATCCCGCCCCCCTAGAAGAACCGCATGGCCAGGGCGAGGAAGCCCAGGCCCAGCGCCACCGCCATCAGCTCGGGGACGCGGAAGAAGCGCAGCTTGGCGTTCGTCGACTCGACGAGCACGACCATCAACGCGAGAGCGAAGACCTTTGCCAGCAGCGCGAGCGCGGAGATCGCGAGCGCCTCGGGCGCCAGGCTCGTCGCGACGCCGATCGGGAAGAAGAGGCCCGCGAGCAGCGTCATGAAGGCGAGCTCCTTGACGGCTGAGGCCCACTCGACGAGGGCAAGGTCGGCGCCGCTGTACTCGAGCACCATGGCCTCGTGGATCATGGTCAGCTCGAGGTGCGTGGCGGGGTTGTCGACGGGGACGCGGCCCGCCTCGGCGAGGAGCACGATGAACAGCGCCGCCGCGGCCAGGATCTCGCCCGGGTGGATCGAGGTGCCGCGCTCCGCCGTGCGCCGCACGAGCTCGCCCAGGTTGAGCGACCCGGCCGAGAGCCCGGCCGTGAAGAGCGCCAGCATCAGCGCGGGCTCGGCCAGGGCCCCGACCGTCATCTCGCGGCTCGCGCCCATGCCCCCGAACGGGCTCCCGGTGTCGAGGGCGGCCGTGGCCAGGGCGAAACGGCCCAGGGCGAGCAGGCCGACCAGCAGCAGGATGCCCCCCGCCGCCTCGAGCGGGGCGGCGGCGAAGATGGTCGGCAGGAGAGTGGTCGCGGCGATAGCACTCGCGAAGTAGACGCGCGGCCCCGCCACGAACACCCAGGACGCGGTGGTCGAGCGCACGGGCTCCTTGCCTAGCAGCTTGGCCAGGTCCGAGTAGGGCTGCAGCAGGCGCGGCCCCTGCCGGAGCTGGAAGGCGGCCTTCATCTTCTTGATGAGCCCGCGCAGCAGCGGGGCGAGCAGCAGGAAGCCCGTGGCCTGCGCGACCGCGAAGAGCGCGACCGGCAGCGGATTCGTCGTCAAGGCAGTCCTCCCAGCCACCAGAGCAGGATCACGCCGAGCACGAGCACGTAAGCCAGGTAGGCGTGAAGGCTACCGGCCTGGATGACGCGGAGCTGTCCCGCCGCGGCGAGGACCGCGCGCGTGGCGGGCCCGTAGACGTGAAGCTCGAAGGGCGCGTCGATCTGCGAGCGGTAGCGCACCTCGCTCGTGAAGTAGCGCACGCTCTCGAACCTCGACACCTCGCGCGTCGGGCGGTAGATGCCCCGGAAGACCATGACGAGCGGCTTGGCGAACGCGGTGGCGGTGTACTCCGTCTCCGCCGACAGCTCCCCGCCGCAGCCCCAGGCCGGCGCCCGCCGCCGGGCCCGCGCCGAGACGAGGCCGCTCGCCGCCGCCAGCCCCAAGCCGAAAAGGACGGCCGGCACGATCACCAGGGGCGACAGATGGTCGAACGCAGGGATCCCGATGGTCATGCCGGCAAGCCCGCCCGAGAAAGCGTCCTGCGGCCCGAAACCCGGGAGCGAGGCGGCGACTCCCGCGAGGACGCGCACCACGAGGCCCGGGAAGAGCCCCAGCCCGACACACGCCGCGGCGAGGAACGCCTGGGGGGCGAGGAGGAGCGCCTTTGACTCGGTCGCCTCCGACGCCGCTCGGCTGCGGGGCCGGGCGAGGAACGTCATGGCGAAGGCCTTCACGAAGCAGGCCGCGGCGAGGGCGCTCGTCAGGGCAAGCAGAGCGCCTCCGAGCGGGAGCACGATGCGGGTGAGCCTCTCGGCCGAGAAAAAGCCGCGCAGGAGGGCCTGGAAGACGAGCCACTCGCTCGCGAAGCCGTTGAGCAGGGGCAGCCCGGCGATGGCGGCCGAGCCCAGCAGGAAGAGCCCGGCCGTGCGCGGCATGCGGTGCGCGAGGCCCCCGAGCTCCTCGAGCTTTCGCGTTCCGGTGGCGGCGACGACGCCGCCCGCGCCCAGGAAGAGCAGTCCCTTGAACGCCGCGTGGTTGAGCACGTGGTAGAGGCCGGCGGCAAAGCCGAGCGCGCCGAGCTCGGGCCGCCCCGCCGCGAGGCCGATCATCCCGGCCCCGAAGCCCATCAGTGCGATGCCGCCGTTCTCGATCGTGCTGAACGCCAGCAGGCGCTTGAGATCGTTCTCGCTCAAGGCGTAGAGAACCCCCAGAATCGCCGACACCGAACCGAGCAGCAGGACGCCCATGCCCCAGCCGGGGTCGGGACGCCCCAGCCCGCCGGCGCCGACGCGGACGAGGCCGTAGAGGCCGGCGTTGATGAGGCCCCCCGACATGAGGGCCGAGACGTTGCTCGGAGCGGCGGGGTGCGCCTCGGGAAGCCAGACGTGCAGGGGGACGACGCCGGCCTTCACGCCGAAGCCGACGAGGAAGAGGACGAAGAGGACGTCGCGCCACGGGCTCGAGGCCGCCGTGGCGCCCCCGAGGAGATCCGCGAAAGCGAGCGACCCCGACCCGGAGGCGAGCAGGAAGAACGCGGCGACGAGGCAGCCCGTCCCGAGGTGGGACATGGCGAGATAGAGGAATGCGGAGCGGCGGCTCGGGCGACTCTCGTGATCCGTGGCGACGAGCGCGGCGGTGGCGAGAGTCATCAGCTCCCAGGCCACGAGGAAGGCGAGGACGCCGTCGGCCGCGAACACCGTCTCGACGGACATCAGGAGCACGTTCCAGGCCACGCCGACGAACGCGGTCCGGCCGGGCGGCATCGCGTGGGCCAGGTAGCCCACGCTGTAGACGGCCACCGGCGCCGCCAGCACGGCGAACGTCACGAGGAACCACGCCGAGAGCGGGTCGACGGCGTACCCGACGCTCATCCCGGCGGCCGGGTTCGCGAAGAGGACGCCGCGGACGGACCGGCCGCTCGCGAGCACCGACGCGCCGAGCACGAAGCTGACGAGCGAGCCGCCGAGCGATGCGAGGAACGCCGCCCAGCGGCACGCGGCGGGCTGGCGGCGCAGGACGAGCGCGAGCGCCACGCCCGTCGCGTGGAAGGCGAGCCCGAGCGGAAGCAGGCTCTGGCTCATCCCCGCCACCAGAGGAGCACCACGAGGAACAGGACGAGCGCCATGACGTAGCCGAGGTAGGCGTGGAGGCTCCCCGCCTGGATCACCCGCATGCGCTCGGCCGCGCGTAGCACTCCCCGGGTCAGCGGGCGGTACACGAAGCGTTCGAAGGTGGGCTCGACCTCGGCCCGGTAACGCACCTCGCGCGCGTAGTAGGGCGCCGTCTCGAGCGTCGAGACCTCACGGGTGGGGCGGTAGATCGCGCCGAAGATGAGCATCAGCGGCTTCGAGAAGGCGGTGGCCGTGTACTCCGCCTCCGCCGCCAGCTCGCCGCCGCAGCCCCACGTCGGAGCGGGTCGCCGGGCGAAGGCGGCGCGAGCCGCGAGCACGGCTGCGAGGCCAAGCGCCGCGGCGAAGGCCAGGGCGGCGAGCGGAAGCGAGAGCCCGTCGAATGCGCCGGGCGCGGGTGCGATCCGTGACAGGTCCGCCACCAGGCCCGGACCCGACGCTGCGCCCACGAGGCCTCCCGCGAGGCGTGCGAGCACCGAGACGAGCGGCCCAGGGACAAGACCGATCGCGAGGCAGGCGAGAGCGAGCGCCGCCTGCGGCGCGAGCATCAGCGCGCTCGACTCGCGTGCCTCGGCCGCGCCCGCGCCGCGCGGCAGCGCCAGGAAGGTGATGCCGAAGGCCTTGACGAAGCAGGCGGCGGCAAGCGCGGTGGTGAGCCCCAGGAGCGCCCCGCCGATCGGGAACGCCAGGCGGACGAAGGTGTCGCTCGACGTGTGGAAGCCGAGCAGCAGCGACTGGAACACGAGCCACTCGCTGACGAAGCCGTTCAGGAAGGGCAGGCCCGAGATCGCCATGGCACCCAGGAGGAAGAAGCCGGCTGTCCACGGCATGCGGCGTGCGAGGCCGCCCATGTGCTCGATGTTTCGGGTCCCGGTCGCGGCCACGACCCCGCCCGCGCCGAGGAAGAGCAAGCCCTTGAAGAGGGCGTGGTTCAGGACGTGGAGGAGCGACGCCGCCAGGGCGAGCACCGCCAGGCCAGGCTGTCCGATCGACATCGAGATCATCCCGACTCCGGCGCCGACGAGGATGATGCCGATGTTCTCGATGCTGTGGTAGGCGAGCAGCCGCTTGATGTCGTGCTGCATCAGCGCGTAGAGCACTCCCAGCACCATCGAGACGGCGCCCACCGCCAGGACGAGGCCGCCCCACGCGAGCGGCGGCACGCCCAGACCGGCCACGCACACCCGGAAGATCCCGTAGATCCCGGTCTTGATCAGGACCCCGGACATCAGCGCGGAGATCGGGCTCGGCGCCGCGGGGTGCGCCTCAGGGAGCCAGACGTGGACGGGGATCATCCCGGCCTTGACGCCGAAGCCGGCGAGGAACAGCAGGAACACGACGTCGCGGAAGGGCGTCGCCGCCGCTGCCGGCCCGAGGACATGGGTGAAGGCGAGGGACGGTCGGCCCGAGGCGAGCAGGAAGAAGCCGGCCACGAGGGCGCCGGTGCCGACGTGGGAGAGCGCCAGGTAGAGGTAGGCCGCCCGGCGTGTCTGCGCCTGCTCGTGCTCGGTCGCCACGAGGGCCGCGGTGACGAGCGTCATGAGCTCCCACGCCAGCAGGAAGGCGATCGCCCCTGCCGCCACGAAGACCATTTCGACCGAGCCGAGGAGCAGGTTGAAAGCCACTCCTACGAAGGCCGTACGGCCCGGGCTCGAGTGGGCGAAGTAGCCGATGCTGTAGACGGCGACGGCGATGCCGAGGATCGCCAGGACCACGAGGAAGAAGCCCGACAAGGCATCCACCGAGTAGCCGAGTGTCAGTCCTGAGGCCGCATGGCTGATGGACCGGCCCTGCACGGAGGTCTCGCTGCCGAACCCGAAGAGACCGACCCCGCCCGTCGCCAGGGACGCCGCTACGGACCCGCCGAACGCCGCCCTTCGGCTCACGCCCGGGCGGCGGAGCGACACCAGCGCGGCCGCGATCGCGAGTAGCCGGGTGACGGCGGCGAGCAGCAGCCATGCGCCCGGATCAGCGGCGTCCAAGGATCCCCACCTGCGATCCCACCATAGCATTCCAGATCGCGGTCAACCTCACCGCTGCCTCGGCACGCACCAGCGGGGAAGGGTCACGCAGCGCGGCCGCGAGGTGGGGTTCGCCGACGTCGCCACCGGGCCCAGCCGGGCTAGCGCGCGCGCCGCGTGGCGCCGTCGCCGCCCTTCCCGAACCGGGGCCAACGCCACTTGCAGGAGATCGGCCGTCGCAGGCTCGTGAGCGCTGGGCTTCATCGCGACGACGACGTCATCACCGTGGTTCGTCCCTGTGGAGCCACGCAGGGTCGTAGACGAGCCGCAGGCAGTGAGGGCAGGCGCCGACGCCGCGGCGTCGGCGGACCTTCTGCTCGAGCGTCGCGTGCAGGCGCATGTTGCAGCCGGAGCAGACGCTCGCCGCCAGGCGCACGACCGCCGGCCGGCGGCCCGCGCGCAGCGAGCGGTTGTAGGCCTCGAGGATCTCCGGGGAGAGCTTGGCGGCGAGCCGGTGCCGCTCGTGCGCCACCGCGTCGTTCAGGGGCGCACGCCGCACTCCCTCGCTGTCCAGCTGCTCGGCGTCCAGCTCGGCGAGCCGGACCAGGCTGGCGAGCTCGCCGGCCGCCTTCGCCTGGGCCGCGGCCAGCTCGCGGGACGGAGGTGATGCAATCGCCGGGCTTGGCGGCTTGCGTGATCCGTGTCGAGGAGCTCGGGTGGGTGCGTGGTTCGTGTCGCTCACGGCCGCTCCTTCCAGTCGGGGTTGAACAGCACCCGCTCGCAGTGGGGGCAGCGCACGAAGGCCTGCGCGTTCAGGAACTCCGCGGCGACCGCTGCGGAGAGGGGGTGAAAGCAGCCCCAGCACACCTTCCCGCGCGTGGCCACCGCCGCCGGCGCCAGCCCGCGCCGCAGGGCGCTCTCGTACTCCTCCCGCGCTTCTCTGGGTATCCGGCTCGTGATCGCCCCGCGGCGGACGGCGAGATCGGCGCACCCGTCCCGGAGCCCGCCGGATGCCACCAGAGCCTCGTTCTGCTTCGTCTCTGCCAGGCGCATCAATCGTGCCGCGCGCCGCTCCTGGCCCTCGAGCGACAGCCGAAGCTCCTCGACGTCCGCGGGCCCCGCTCCTGCCCGCTCTCGCCGTTGCAGCTCCTCCCGGGTCGCGCCCAACTCCCGCTCGAGCTGCGCCAGCTCCACTCTCGTCCGTTCGACGAGCGCCAGGGATTGGGCGACGGACGCCTCCTGCTTCGCGATCCCCTCGTCGAGGGCGACGAGCGCGAGCAGGGCGCGCACGTCGCCTCGGGGAGTGGTGGGCTCGCCACCCGCTCTGGTCACCAGACTTGTCGGCTGATCTCGGTTCATCGAGGGACACCTCCACGCTCGACCTGGTGTGGGTGGGAATGCGGTTCGTTCGTCTCACGGCCGCTGTGCAGCGCCCGGCGCAGGACTTCGGGGGAGGCGGGCCAGGAGACGAACGCGGTCGCCCCCCCCTCCAGCGCGTCCTTGAGGCCGTGAGCCGCGGTCGTTGCGACGACCACGACCGCGGTCGACGGAGAGATCTTCCGGCACTCACGCAGGGCGACCTTGCCCGTGAGCCCCAGGCGATTGGCGTTGACGATGAGCGCCGTCACCTCGCTCGCGCCCAGGAACGCCGGCGCTTCACCGAGCTCGGCGATTCGTGCCACGAAGGCGCCGTCCCGGCCTACGAGCTCTCGCGCGACGAAGGCTTCGAAATCGGCGGGCCACTCGTGCTCGTAGCCGGCCAGCGCCAGGTGCAACGGGCCGGGGTCGGCCGCCAGAGCACTCATGAATAGCGCACGATGCCTCTGCATGCGTTATGCCCGCGCCAGGGCTGCCGCAAAACTCTACTGTTTGTTGCTACTTAGGGGGCCCAGGTTCCACGTCGCTCCCAGGGCTGGGCGCCAGAATATGCCGATTCAGCACATATCTGCCCTCTTAGATGCTCCCGGAGTGCCGTTCCGGCACCCCGGAGACTCAGGATCCCGTGCGCGCTGCCGGACCGGCAGACCTGGGGCCTGTGGCAGGCCGGATGCCCAGGACATTGAGCTTCGTATGGAGCGTGCGCAACCCGATTCCCAGCACGCGGGCAGCGTCCTTCAACGTGGGGTAGGCCTCTATGGTGCGGCGGATGATCTCGCGCTCGGCGTCCTCCATGCGCGTGCCCACTGGAAGGCGGATCTCGCCGGCGACGGTCACTTCGCGGACGTTCGCAGGCAGGTCGGCCACGTCGATCTCAGCGCGGGTACTGGTGAGGGTCAGGCTCTCCATGCAGTTGCGCAGCTCGCGGATGTTGCCCGGCCAGCGGTAGCGCGCAAGCTGGGCGAGAGCGTCCGGAGTCAACCGCTTGGGAGCGAGACCGGACTGCCGTGCCACGTCCTCGAGGAAGCGCTGTGCGAGCACCGGGATCGCGTCCTTGCGATCCCGCAGCGGCGGGACGGTGAGCGTCACGACCTTGAGGCGGTAGTAGAGGTCGGAGCGGAAGCGTCGGCTTTCCACGAGAGCCTCGAGGTCGGCGTTGCTGGCGGCCAGCAAGTGGATATTGACCGCGATCTTCCGCGTCCCGCCCACGCGGCGGAACTCGCGGCGCTCGAGCGCGCGGAGCAGCTTCGCCTGGCAGCCGAGGCCCATCTCGTTGACCTCGTCGAGGAACAAGGTGCCGCCGTCGGCGGTCTCCATGACGCCTTCCTTGGACCGGTCTGCGCCGGTGAAGGCCCCGCGCTCGTGGCCGAACAGCTCGCTCTCCAGCAACGGCTCGGACAGCGTCGCGCAGTTCACGGCAACGAAGGGGCCATCGCGGCGGGGTCCCAGGGTATGCAGCGCACGCGCGATCAGCTCCTTGCCCGTGCCGCTCTCTCCGAGAATCAGGATGGTCGATTGATGGCGGGCGAGGCGCTTCACGGTATCGAACAGCTCGAGCATGGCCCGCGAGCGTCCGATCATCCCGAGCTGATCCATTTCTGCGGCCGCCCGAGACGGAGGCGTTGCCAGAACCCCGTTCGCGCTCGCCTGCTCGATCCCACGGGCGAGGGTGGCGAGGAGGCCGTCGATGTCCAGGGGCTTGCTCAAAAAGTCCGTGGCCCCGCGCTTCATCGCCTCGACGGCGGCGTCGACCGTCCCGAAGCCTGTCACGACGATCGCCGGCAGCCCGGGATGCTGCTCGAGCACGCCGTCGAGGACCGCCACGCCGTCCATGTCGGGCAGCTTCATGTCGAGGATGAGGGCGTGCAGCGTCTCCCGGCGGGCGGCGGCGAGCGCGGCGCGGCCGTTCGAGGCCTGGCGCACCGCGTAGCCGTTCTTCTCCAGCACCCAGGTCAGGCTCGACCGGCTCTCGGCGTGGTCTTCGACGACGAGGACGGTCCGCACTAGCGTGCCTCGCGACCGATCGGCAGCGAGACGGTGGCGACGGTGCCTTCGCCCTCGCGGCTGCGTATGGCCACGGTCCCGCCGTGAGCCTCCACGATGCGGCGCGTGATGGGGAGCCCCAGCCCGGTCCCGCCCTCGCGCGTCGTGAAGAACGCGTCGAACACGCGGGGGAGGACCTCGCCGGCCATGCCCTCGCCCGTGTCGCGCACCTCGATGGCGAGTCCCTCAGGGTCGCCCCTGACTCCAATCACGATCGTGCCTCCGTCCGGGGTCGCCTGGAGCGCGTTCAGCACGAGGTTCAGCACGGCGTGCTTCAGCTGGAAGCCGTCCGCCACGACGGTCTCGGGCCCGCCTTCGACGACCAGCGAGAGCGATACACCTTTGCGAGTGCATTCGGGGCCGATGAAGGTCGTGAGGTCCGCGAGCAGCGACCGCACCGCGATGGTCTCCAGGCTCAGGTGTGGCGGCCGCGCGAAGCGCAGGAACTCCGTGACGAAGTTGTCGAGGCTGCGCAGCTCGCCGGCGATCTTCGCCATCACCTCGAAGACGTGATCGGTCCGGTCGGGGACGATCTCCGACAGCTCCTGCTCGAGGATGCCCAGGTTGATCTGCAGCGCGTTGAGCGGGTTCCTCACCTCGTGTGCGATGCCGGCGGCGATCGACTCGGCGAGAGGCGGATGAGGCTCTTCCCGCGGGCCGCTGCTTCCTGTCTCAGGCACCCCGCTGATGCTAGCTCGTTTTCGCGGTTGCCGGGGACGCAGCCCAGTTGCCATTCGCTGGCCACTCGCGAGCGGTCAGCCCCTGACGCTCGCGAGGAAGCGCTCGATCGCCGGCCAGCCGAGAGGCTTGCCCTCCTCGTGCTTGAAGAAGACGAACGCCCGCTGCCAGGGCTGGGCGCGGATGCGGGCGGCCCACGGCCGAAGCGCCTCGTCGTCGTAGTCGCAGCGGCGCAGGCGCAGGTAGCCCCAGTCGGCGGTGGGGACGATCGGGGCGCCCGCCTCGCCCGACTCCTCCGTGTCGGCACAAACTAGTGCTGCGTTGCGCGCCCGCAGCGTGTCGTACACCTCGTCGTCACGCCAGGTCTCGTGCCGGAACTCGAAGGCCACGGGCCGTTCGCCCGGCAGGAATTCCAGGAACGCGCGCAGCCGCGCCGTATCCTTCTTGAAGAACGGCGGGGTCTGGAACAGGACCGGTCCCAGCCGCGGCCCGAGCGCCGACGCGACGTCGAAGAGGTAGTCGACCGTCTCTTTCGACTCGGCCGAGAGGCGCTGGCGGTGCGTGATGCGCTGCGAGGCCTTCAGCACGAACACGAAGCCGGCTGGCACCTGCTCGGCCCAGCGCTCGAGCATCCCGCGCTCCGGCAGCTTGTAGAAGGTGTTGTTGATCTCGACCGTCGAGAAGCGCTCGGCGTAGTAGCGGAGCATCTCGGCCGGCCTCAGCTTCTCGGGATAGAACGAGCCGCGCCACTCCTTGTAGGCGTAGCCGCTCGTGCCGACGCGTATCTCCATGCCCTGACCTCGCCCCGGATCGCCGTCACCTCGATCCTAGGCCCGCCGGTACGGCGGGCTCAACCCCGACTCGGCTAAGATCCGAGGCATGAGCTCCCGGAAGCGGCTGGTCGCCGCAGCTGCATTGCCGTGCCTCGCGGCCTTTATCGGAGCGGCGCCCTGCGCCGCGGCAGCCGATCTCGCGGAGATCAAGGCGCGCGGGAGCCTGCGCGTGCTCGCGGCGGCCGACGAGGACCCCGTCTGGTTCTCGATCCGCAAGAGCGAGTCGCCGGGCTTCGAGCGCGAGGTGCTCGAGGGTTTCGCCCGGCTGCACAAGCTGCGCTTCGAAGCGGTCCCGGTGGCTCGTTGGGAGGAGGCGATCCCGATGCTGCTGCGTCAGGAGGGCGACGTCCTGGGTGGCATGAGCATCACACCGGAGCGCCGCCAGCGGGTGGATTTCAGCGTCGAGCTCTTGCCCGCCCGCAGCATCGTGGTCACGCGCCGACCGGGCGCCCCCGTGCGCACGCTCAGCGAGCTGCGCTCGGCGCGGCTCGTGATCGTGCCCAACACCACCTGGGCCGAGGCGCTCGAGAAGGCCGGCGTTCCGGTCTCGCGCGCCCTTCGCGTCGAAGACATCTCCGGAGCGGTCGAGGCGATCCAGACCGGTCACGCCGACGCCACCGTCACGGGCGTCGTGGACTTCCTGCTGCAGCGGCGAAAGAACCGCGACCTCGAAGCGGGGCTTGCGCTCGGCGAGGCCCTGAGCAGCGCCTGGGCCGTGCGCAAGGGCAGCCCCGAGCTGCGCCAGGCGCTCGACGCGTACCTCGCGGAGCTCCGCCGCAGCCCGAACTGGAGCCGCCTGCTCGTGAAGTACTTCGGCGACGACGCCCCGGCCATCCTCGGCCGCGAGCCCGTCTCCTAGCCAGCCTGGCCCGCGGCGTTCAGCCACCGCACGAACTCCGCCCAGCGCTTCCGCCACACCTCGAGCGCGCGGCGTTTCTCTTCCGGGTTCATGGCCGAGTGCAGGAGGGAGTTCATCGCGAGTTGCTTGAGCTCTCGCAGGTCCAGATCCCAGGCCATGAAGGCCTCGTAGAAGTCGTGGGAGAACGTGTGCCGCATCATGCCGGGGTCGTCGGGCGAGAGCACGACGGGGATGCCGGCGTTGATGTAGGCGACTGCCGGGTGGGCGCGCAGGTCGCCCACGTAGCCGAGCACCTGGTTGCTGACCGGGCACACCTCGATCGCGATGCCCCTGTCCCGGGCCAGCTCCATCAGCAGCGGGTGCCGGACGAGCGCGAGGCCGTGGCCGATGCGCGGGGCCCCGAGCAGCAGCGCGTCGTAGAGGTTCTCGCTCTCGGCCCGGCTCGTCTCGCCCGAGTGGAGGAAGAGCGGCAATGAGAGACCGCGCGCTTCGGCATCCCGGCGCGCGGCGAGGATCTCCTCCGCGAAGAAGAGCGTGCTGTGCGTGCGGTCCTCCTCCTCGATCAGGTCGAAGCCCACGGCGCGGCTGGGGTCGCGCTCGCGCTCGGCGACGGCCCGCTCGAGCATGCCCCGCATCCTGTCCCGATCGTTGCTTCGTCCCCCCGCCGGGATGAACTTGACGGCGAAGTCCGGATCCCGCAGGCGGACCTCGCGCAGCACCGCTTCCTCCCCCGGCCAGCCCCGGAACTCGACGTACTGCACGTTCTCCTCGATCAGGCCGTCGAGCATGCGGCGCCAGTGGCCGGTGCGAACACCCGCGTCGGCGAAGAGGCTCCACAGGCGCCGGAAGCAGTCGCTGAACTCGGCCCAGATGTCGGGCGCCTGGCGATCCTCCTCCCCGAGCGTGATCGAGCGGTAGAGCTCCTCGTCGAACGCCTTCAGGTCCGCTGCTTCGCTGCGCAGCGCCTGGACCTGGCGCCAGGCGCCCTCCGGCGGCGTGGGGAAGAAGCGCAGTGCGCCCCGCACGATCGGCCCCGCGTCGCCCACGAACATGTAGCAATCCGCGCGCTCGATGGCCTGAGACACGAGCCAGTGGAAGTCGCCGCCCGCGGACCCGTGCACGTGCAGGATCCCGCCCTTCGGCAGGCGCCTCATGACCTCGAGCAGGGGCGACTCCTCGATGAGCCGCCTCGTCCTGTCGAGAAGGAAGCTGTGGGCGGGTGGGAAGTACGTTCCCACCCGCTCCTGCTCGGCCTTTCGGAGCGCGGCTAGCCGGCGGCTCGCGGCCTCCTCTTCGGGGCTGAGGACGAGGGCGGAGCTCAAGCGCCGCGCGTGCTCGCGCTCGACGAGGTGCCTGCGGGCCTCGAGGTACGAAGCCAGATCCGGGTACGGCTCTG
>Ga0214473_10003269_pt1 | contig 19705 bp, 22 predicted proteins | sample RVTome_7_FD_203509 | JGI IMG/M metagenome (GOLD analysis project Ga0214473, IMG submission 203509) | Soil microbial communities from uranium-contaminated site in the Upper Colorado River Basin, Wyoming, United States - RVT98D197 | ecosystem: Environmental > Terrestrial > Soil > Contaminated >... | reverse complement strand
TTACTGGTGAGCGGGCAAATTTCTGTGATGGCAACTGCCCCAAATTGCATGCCAATCCTGCTTTCGACGATGGCTATTCGGAAACGGCCCCGGTGGGCAGCTATCCGGCTGGCGCAAGCCCAAACGGCATTATGGATATGTCAGGAAATGTCTGGGAATGGACCAGCACGATCCCGCAGCCTTACCCCTACGATGCTGAGGATGGACGCGAAGCGAAGGACCTACGCGTAGGGGCGGAAGTACGCGAAGCCTACATAGGTCCTCAGCGCGTCTGGCGGGGTGGCACCTGGGCCAACGGGGTATGGTGGATGCGAGCATCCGTTCGCTACCATTCGGTGCCCTGGTATTGGCATAACAGCCTGGGCTTCCGCTGCGCTGCATCAGAATAAGGCTTCAGCTAATACCCACCGGAGTGCCATTTGCCGGCCATGGTGAAGTAGGCAAAGGCAATTCCGACAGTCTCAGCAGGATCAGGACATGATCCAGAAAACCAAAGAGAGGCGCACTAAACTTCGCGCCTCTCTTTTTCGTGCATTTGTGTTTAGCTAGTTGCTCGGGTTCGACTCAGGCTGGGGACCGACGGCCACCACGATCAGGGTGGCGGTCAGCGTGCCGCTGGCCGTTTGCTCGAAGAGCACCACCACGTGGTCGCCCACCTCGAAATCAGCCAGGCTATTCACCGCGTTTTCGCGGCTGAGAAAATCCGTCCCCGAATCGACATTGAAGACGAACTTCTCGCCGTTGGGGGTCTCGATGGTCAGCGAGTTGCTGCCGACTGCGGTCACCTCTCCGCCGATGCGCGTCCCCAACGGCTTGTCGGCGGTGTTCATCAGCACTTTGGCGAGCAATGTACCTTCACCGCTGCGCTTGCCAGCCACGGCCATCTGCATGCCCACTTCCAGGTCGGCGAAGCTATCCAGGCTGCCGATGTACTGTGTCTGTTCATCGACCTCCACCGTGATGGTCGCGCCGATGCGCAGGGTCATAGTGAACTGGTCGTCGCCGAGCTCGGTGATCTCGCCCGTGAGATGCGGTGGGCGGAAGCCAGGGCCGCGCCCCGGGCCGCCGCGTGGTCCGGGCGGGTTGGGCGGGTCAGCGGGATCCACAGACTGCGGGGCCGCAACGGCCACGCCGGCCACCGCCAACACCAGCACCAGAGAGATCAAACCCGCAATCCAAACTTTTTTCGACATTTGTACCTCCTTATGGGTATATGTCGAAGAAAGGATAGCGGGCGGGTGTTAGCTGAGGACTAGAGGAATGTAAAAAGCGGGTAAAAAGAATATCCGTTTAGCTAAATCATGAATTAAAAACCAACCTTATCTGCCTAAATAATCTTCTAAATTCACTAAAATAACCGGCGTCCAATCCGGGAACTATTTCCTCACAAAATATTCTCTTTCCACTTTCTATTATTTGATAGTCCTCACTTAATGTCACTTGAGCAAGCAGTTCTTTCCCAGCTCGCCTATTGTTATTCAGCATTATGGCACTGAGTTCCGGGAACTTAAAGCGAAGACCTTTTCCATCTTTTGTTTTCATGAGCAAAGCTTCTTGGGGAAACACAAATTCAATACATAAATTGGCTATTTCCGCTCTTTTTTCTCTACCCTTTGGAACTATGAGTAACATAGCGAATGCCAGACCATTTCTGTGGCGTTTTACATCCGTCAAAGATCTATGAGGAACAAAGTTTTTTGATAGACTCTCAAACTCCTTAATTCCGGGTTCGTCTCTATCAAACAGCGCAATCGCCTTCTGATTAGCGACAGGAAGAAGGCTATCAATAGTTTGCCGGAGCTGCGCGTCTCCCCCAATTCTTTCACCAGTCTCACCTCCGGAAGGGTCCACTTCCCTGATCATGAAAGGACACTTCCTTTTCGGATAACATTTTTCCCAAGCATTCTGGAGTATTTCTTTATCAAAGATATCCGACACCAATAGAAGGGGTTTATTAAATTCAGCGATCTGCGTTTCGAGTTCACGTGCCCTCGAATAAGCATTTTTCAGTTTTGCATTTTGTGTTACAAATTCTTTATGCAGACTTTCTTGAATCTTTAAAATACCTAATTCCTCAATTAACGCCTCTTTGTGTTGAGAATCTGAATCTTCTGGCCAGATTCTAGTTATTAAAGAAATATCTTTGTCTTTGTAAACTCTATAACACGTTGAGTTTTGTGCCTGAAAAGACGTGAAAGCAGGTGAGTGAGTAGATATAAATATTTGCGCGTCTTTTGAATAATTCTCGAGGAAATCGTTTGCAAAGTCAACTGTTCGAGAATATTCAAGTGAGTTTTCGGGTTCCTCAAATCCCCATATGAAAAAATCTGGGCTGTTATGGCTAATATATTGCAAAACAGATGAAACATACCTTGCTTGTATCCCGTCACCACGTAGTGCTAAAGGAACTGTCTGATCACCTGATTGCGTTGAAACGACAAAAGATTGAAAGAGATCAGCAAATTCGGTGGGAGGGACAACAGAAGAAGTAATCTGTGTGGCCCTCGCAAAATCTTCGCTAAGGTTAACTATCTTATTCTGAATATGGTCGGCTAGATCTTTGGCTACTCTAGAAATATTAGAATCCGATGATGTAGGTATGTCCAACAGGGTTTTTTGCAAGCGGGAAAGCAAGTGCTCAAAATAAGCTCTGTCTTTTACTGCAGGTACATATTCAAAATGAATTTTATTAAGGAATTGAGGCAAAAACCGTTTCGCGGTTTCTAAATTGCCTGGCAATCTATTTTTATTTTCTTGGGCATCCAAATTATGAGTTTCGGAGGGTAAGGTTGTATTTCTATGCCATGTCCGAGTAACTTTAAATGTTTGTGGCAAACTCCCTGCGTAATTTGTTGGACGGTGAAATACAATATCGATTGATACGAACTGTTTACCTTTAATTGATTCTTTCCGAACCTTTCCTAATCGTTCATAAGAAAAATCCTTATAAAAATCAATGGCTCTTTGCCAGTCAGTCTGATTATTAAAAAACAAATTAAGGGCTTTTAAAAATTTGATTTCCCAGCGTCATTGCGGCCCGAAATAACATTAACATCAGCAACTTCCGATAGTCCACCTCTATAAATTGAACGGAAATATTTTATATCAATGCTTTTTATTATCTCAACCATGTTTCACCCCTTTTATCATATACCCTTACACTAAAAAGAGGAATTGCTCAATTGCATTCTCGCAGCCATTCACTTTCAGAGAAAATGCTATTTCACATCTAAGAATGGATTCCAGGCCACTTCCCAGAGGAAACCGTCCGGGTCGGCAAAATAGCCGGAATAACCGCCCCAATCCGTATCCGCGGCTGGCTTCACGACCTTGGCGCCCGCAGCCTCGGCCACCTTCAGCAGCGCGTCCACCTCGGCTTTGCTGCCCACGTTGTGCGCCAGCGTAAAACCGCGGAAGCCGCTGCCCTCGGCGGGCTGTTTGGCATCCGCAGCCAACTCCGCGCGCGGGAACAGCGCCAGCCAGGTGCCTTTCAATTCAAAAAAGGCAATGCCCTCACCATCGGGCCGCTTGGGCAAGCCCAACCCTTTTTCGTAAAATTCAGTCGAACGTTTTAAATCCGATACGCCGAGAGTGATGATTGTAATATGAGGGTCCATGTTCGCCTCCGTCTCAATGATACTTAGATCATATAAAATCAGGTGATTCGTTTAATGCATTATGCCTGACATAAAGACGCGTCTCATCCAACTCGCTTTCATCGCGGAGAATGCGTTCATAATAATTGCGCTGCCATATCGGCGCGGACGGCATGTGATGCATCTCATTAATAGATTTTGTAACGGCAGATTTATATGAGCGCACAATGGCTCCCAGAGAACCAGCGCCAACTCGAAGTCTATCAGTCCGCAGGGGCACCCTCGATGACGAATGGGGACTGCGGCGAGCCCGAAACCCCGCCTACCTTACCGCCCGCCAAACGGCGTCCAGGGCCTCCAGGGCGGACCGGCGGTGGATTTCCTTGGCTTCGTCGCTTAGTTCCCAGGTGCTGTCGGGGTACAGGCCATCGTTGGGCAGATGCTGCACGGTGGCCCAGAAGTTCCATATCGGTAAATCGAATTCCTCAGCCAGAGCGGCCGTGTCCTGGTTGACGCGCTCGTCCAGCTCGCGGTTGTCGGCTTTGATCACCAGCACAGGCACCGCCCCGTGCTCGATGATCTTCTCGACGATGATGGTCAGGTAGCGGTAATTGCGCGTTTCCCAATGGGTACCTACATTAATAATCACAATGCTGGGCCGGTGAACGCGCAGTTCGCAGTCCAGGGGCGTCTCGCCGGGCTCGCACTGTCCTTCCTCGTTATCGTTCCACTCGCCCCACAGCAGGGCGCCCGTGGTGGTGCCGTCCTTGACGGTGGGGCTGTAGCGGTCGAAAGAGCCGGAAAAATTGCGCACGGTCTCTTGCAAATAATCCGGTAAGGCAGCAACCGCCGAAGGTTCGCTGTCATACGGGTCTAGGAACACCTCCGGCTTGCTCTGGCAGTCTCCCAGGACAGAGAAAGCGTGCGGATCGTTGCCATTTTCCAGCCCCAATAGATACACGGCCTTCAACTCGGCGGAAACGGTCGGCAGAACCGGCCAAGATTTCCAGTCAGCCGTCGTAGCCACGGGGGTGGCGCGCGGGAAGGGCGATTTTGTGGCAGTTGGCTGCCGTGTGGGTGGCCTGGTGAGTGTATAGGCGACTTCGGGCGTGTTTACGCTGCCGTGCCCGGCTGCGGATACGGTTTTACCACCGCAGGCAGATAGCAGCACCAAAAATAAAATTGAAGTCAGGGGGAGAATCCTCCGCAAATTAGCATTGATAAAGCACCCCGTTTCACGAACTTCTAGTAACCGCAAACCAGCCAATCGCCGCCCTGCTCCACCATGCTGTAGGTCCGCTCGCTGAGGTCGAACTCCTGCACCTCGCCGCCATAACTGGCGACGATCTTCCCCTCGCAAGTGACGGTCACCGAGCCGTCATCGGCTACATTTTGCTGGCAGCTCAGCCCTTCCAGGCTGGTCTCAACAGATTGAAAGGCGTCCAGTTCCAGCAGGGCGTTGGCTTCCCAATCCGCACAGGAGAGCACGGTTAGCGTGGCCTCGTCCTTATCGGTCAGGGCGTTCAAATACGCCACTAGCACTTTAATCGCCGGGGTGGTTGTTGCTCCTAATCCCTTAGGTTGGCATCCGGCGATGATGATTGCAATGGATATCAGTAAAAGTATAACGAAATGGCTCCGCTTCATTTTCTCATCCTATCACAACCCATACACGGATTTGTCGAAAATGATCCGGTTCTTTTGGATTTCTGCCGTCGTGAGGTAACTGTGGGGTCATTTTCCATGACCTTGTGCGCGTCGGCTTCGGAAAGCGGCGCGAAATATTACGAGGCCAAGCGTATCTTCATCGTTGTTTTGGGTGCGCCCCCACTAAAACATGGACGCCCTTCTTTGTCAGATCTTCGTTGTAAGTAAAGTGCCCACTCACAATTCGCTTTTCTTCCTCCGTTGGTGCATCCGTGATCATGTCCGCGCGCGGGAACAGCGCCAGCCAGGTGCCTTTGAGTTCGAAGAAGACGATGCCTTCACCATCGGGCCGCTTGGGCAAGCCCAAACCTTTTTCGTAGAACTCAATCGAGCGTTTAAGATCCGAAACGCCTAGCGTAATGATCGTTATTCGCGGTTCCATTTTTGTGTATCCCCTTGCGATTATTTATTTTGTTCGCGTTAGATGGTTCTCCGAATATAGTTCAAAGTCCTTGTCTGGAGCAGCTAACTCAAAGATTTCAACGAACTCGTCCGAATTAAGGATCCTGTAGGTCTCTTTCGCCCGCCAGCCAGCAGGAATGTTCTCGATAGCCTCGGTGATAAAGACAATGTTTTTGCCGTCTGGAGAAATGCTCTCTAATACATATTGGTTTACAAATCCTTCGACGTGAAATTGGCGAAAGACAAATTTCTCGCGCGACGTATCATAACTAATAAGCGCCCAATCTTCATGGATTTCACCTTTCGGATTCTTGTTCTGAGGTAAATAGATAGACTTGTGTCTCGCGAACAGAAATTTTTTGTTGAGTACAAATTCATAGCTTCGCTCAACACTCGAAACCCCAGGCTTGCCTTCGCCAGTTCCCTGCCAGGTTCCCACAAAGAATTTGAATGGCACCCACATATTGAATATCCACCTTCCCATCAACGCAATCTTGTATGGATACAACTGTGAAGAAATTCCTGCAACTCAGTCATCAACTCCTCCCAACAAATGTCGTGCGATCACCAGGCGCATGATCTCGCTGGTGCCCTCGCCGATGCTCATCAGGCGTGCATCCCGGTAAATGCGCTCCACTGGAAATTCCCGGCTGTAACCATAGCCGCCATGAATTTGGATCGCATCCCGGCACACCTTTTCGGCCATTTCCGTGGCAAATACTTTGGCCATGGCAGCTTCTTTGGCAAAGGGCCGGCCCGCATCCTTGGCGGCCGCGGCTTGCCACACCATCAGCCGCGCCGCGTGGATGTTCGTCTCCGCGTCCGCCAGCATCCACTGAATGGCCTGGTAATTGGCGATGGCCTGCCCAAAGGTGTGACGCTCTTTGGCATACTTCAGCGCCTCGTCCAGCGCAGCCTGCGCCAGGCCGACGGCCAGCGCACCGATGCCCATACGCCCGCCGTCGAGAGCGGCCAGTGTGTAATGCAATCCCTTGCCGCGCTCTCCCACCAAATTAGCAGCGGGCACGCGCACCATTTGGTAACTGACCGCGTGGGTGGGCGAACCGTGCAAGCCCATCTTCTTTTCAGCGGGTCCAATGGACAGGCCTGGCGCGTCGCTGGGCACCACGATCAGGCTCAGGCTGTCCGAGCCGGTGCCCGCACTGGTGCGCACCAACGTCACGATGAAATCCGCAATTCCGGCATTAGTGCACCACATCTTGCTGCCACTGATCACCCACTGGTCGCCTTCCAATTCCGCCCGAGTCTGCACCCCGCCCTTCAGGTCGGACCCTGCGCCCGGTTCAGTGAGCGCCAACGCGGCCAGCTTGCCTTTGCCGCTCGCCGCGTTGGGCAGGAATTTTTGTTTCAACTCTTCCGAGCCAAAATTCGCCACCGGCGCGCAGCCCAGCGCGCTGTGCGCCCCGATGGACAGCGCCGTGCTGCCGCAGCCCCAGCCTAGTTCTTCGACGGCCAGCATGATGCTGACCGAATCCAAGCCGGAGCCGCCATATTTCTCCGGCACGTGCATGCCTAGCAAGCCCAGGGCTGCGCCTTTTCGGATGGCTTCCCAATTAAACTCGCCGCTTTCGTCCACTTCCTTGGCTTTGGGCTTCACTTCCTTGGCCACAAAATCGTGCACAGCCTCGCGCCACAGGCGCTGTTCTTCGCTAAGGTCAAAGTCCATTCTTATTTCGCTTTCTTGATTTCCTCGACGGCTTCAGGATTAACCAACGACGACATATCTCCAGGCGGCTCACCCAGGTAGGCGGCGCGCACCATGCGCCGCATCACCTTGGCGTTGCGCGTCTTGGGCAGGTCGCTCACGAAAAGCACTTCCCTCGGAGCCAGCGGCTTGCCCAGCGCTCTGACGATCAACGCGCGCAATTCGGCGCGCAGATCTTCATCGGCCTTCACCTTCGGCTTGAGCACACAAAATACCACCACGTTATTGCCCTTTAACTCATCCGGCACCGCGATGGCGGCGGCCTCCACCACTTGCGGGTGGGCCACCAGCACGGATTCCACTTCGGCGGGCCCCAGGCGTTTGCCCGCCACTTTGATCGTGTCGTCCGAACGGCCCAGGATATACCACAATCCATCCTCGTCCTTTGCCGCCCAATCTCCGTGCACCCACACGTCCGGCCAGCGCGACCAATACGTTTCCAAATATCGCTCCGGGTCTTTCCAAAAGCCGCGCGTCATACCGATCCACGGCGCTTTGATCACCAGCTCACCCACTTCGCCGGTTACCGATTCGCCTTTTTCATTGAACACATCCGCGGCGATACCCGGGCAGGGCCCGGAGAAGGCGGTGGGCTTGAGCGGCAGGATGGGGTTGCCCATCACGATCCCGCCGGAGATCTCGGTGCCGCCTGAATAATTAATGATCGGCCGCTTACCCTCGCCCACAGTTTCGAAAAGCCACATCCATGGGTCGGGGTTCCACGGCTCGCCCGTTGAAGCGAAATAGCGCAGGCTGGATAGATCGTGCTTCTTCACCGGCGCTTCGCCGCTGGGGATCAAGGCCCGCACCAGTGTGGGCGAGACTCCCAGTGTAGTGATCTTGTGCTTTTCCACCAGATCCCACACGCGATCCGGGCCGGGATAATCCGGTGCGCCGTCGTACAGTAAAAACGTAGCGCCCAAAAGCAGCGCCCCGAAGACCAGCCAGGGACCCATCATCCAACCCATGTCCGTCATCCAGTAAATCAGGTGGCCGGGGCGCACGTCGGTACCGAAGGCCATGTCTTGCGCCGCCTTAACCGGGAAGCCGCAATGCGTGTGCACCGCCCCTTTTGGTCGGCCGGTTGTCCCCGAAGTGTAGATGATCATCAACGGATCTTCAGCCGCGCTGCGCTCGGTTTCGGCTTCGGCGGATTGCTTAGCCACAAACTCATGCCACCAATGGTCGCGGCCCAGTTGCATTGGCACCTCAATACCGGCGTGCTTGAGCACGATGAGGTGTTTAAGGCTGGGCACTTGCGCCGCAGCCTGGTCAGCAACGGATTTCATTTCTACGGGTTTGCCCCGCCGCGGGAATCCATCCGCAGTGAACAGCGCCTTGGCTTCCGCGTCCGCCAAGCGGCTAGCCACCGCCTCCACGCCGTACCCGGAGAACAGCGGCAAGATAATGCCGCCGATCTTGGCGATGGCCAGCAGTGCCACGACGATCTCGGGGGTCATGGGCATAAAGAGGCCCACCGCGTCGCCCTTGCCCAGGCCCAGCGAGCGCAACGCATTGGCCGCTTGGTTGACCTGTTTGTGTAATTCGCCGTAGGTAAGCGTGCGTGTGTCCCCGTCCTCGCCCTCCCAAAGCAAGGCGGCCTGGTTTTGCTTTTCTCCGCTTTGGTATTTGTCCAGGCAGTTGTGCACTATGTTCATCACGCCGCCCACGCACCATTGCGGCCAGGGGATGCCCTTGGAGAGATCGACCACTTTGGAATACGGCGTATAAAACTGGATATCCAGAAACTTCAGCACCGCATCCGTGAACCAGGCCACCTCGCCGGTGGAGCGCGCCATCAGCTCAGCAAAACTGGCGATACCGTGTCGACCCATGAAATCGGTCAGGCGTGCGTTCTTGAGATAGTCCTCATTCGGTTTCCAAACGACGGGGGCGGAGAAGATAGGAGATTCGGGCATGTGAAATTTATAGCGATGAGTGAATTGTAATAGATAAGCGGGAAGGTTTGCATTCGTGGGATAATTTTTGCATATGTCCTCAGCGCTGGGGCGCCAGATCTGCTTGTTTAGCCTGGCCGCGCTGGGTTTTCTGGTTCTGTCCAATTGCGGGAAAGCGAGCCCAACAATAATCCCTACCCAAGAATATGCGCTGAGCTTCTTAGCCCTGGGCGATTCATATACTATCGGCGAGAACGTAGAATTGAACGAGCGGTGGCCCGTTCTGCTGGTTGAACGCCTGCGCGAACAGGGCATTTCGATTGCCGACCCGGTCATCATCGCCAGCACCGGTTGGACGGCGGCCGACCTTTTGCGCGGCATTGAAAGAAGCTACGCTGGCAGTAAATATGATCTCGTGTCGCTCATGATCGGCGTGAACGATCAGTATCAAGAGCTCTCCATTAAAGACTACCGCACACGATTCAGGGAACTGCTCACCTTCGCCATTTCCGCTGCGGACAGCAAACCCAAGCATGTCATCGTGCTCTCCATCCCCGATTGGAGCTTCACCCCGTTCGGCGAAAGAATTGAGCGACCCAAGGTTTCCGAAGAAATCGATGCGTTCAATGCCGTAAACCGGGAGGAAAGCGCCGCGGCCTGGGCACAGTATTTCGACATCACCCCCACGACTCGCCCCGACGTATTTGACCCTCTCCTCTTCGCCGAAGACGGTCTGCACCCCAGCGCGACCATGTACTCCCAATGGGTGGATCTGGTCTTGCCCTACGTGGTGGCGCTCTTTGCATCTCAGCCATAGACCCGCAGGTTCTCAAATGACGGATAAGACCCGCGCCTCCAGGTTGAAGAAAGCGGTCAAGGAATTGGGGAAAACGGGCCTACTCCTTGTCGCTGATAACCGCCTGCCCAGCGTGGTGAGCTACATCGCCGGCAAACCAATCCGCGGCTCTTGGTGGGCGCACCCACTCGGCGGGCAGATCTTCACCACCGCCAATGATTTGGAATCATACCAGGACGTGCTGTTGATCAAGTTGATTTCGGGGAAGCTGACCTTCGTCCATCGCGCCCTTTGGCCGGCTCTTTATTCGATTGGTACGGCCAGGGAAGCCTGGCAAATGCAATCCCTTTCGCCACTGGCCAAATCGGTACTAACCAGATTGGATAAAGAGGGAGAGTTATATTCGGATGTTATGGCAGCAGTGGGCGGTTACCAATCGAAGCCCCTCAGAGCGGCCATCAAAGAGCTGGAAAAAAACGTATTGCTGCTTAGCAAAAACTATCACACCGAAAAAGGGAGCCACGCCAAGCGCTTGGAAAGTTGGCCCAGGTGGGCGGAACGCGTTGGCCCGCTCAAGAAGATAGCGCCCGGGCAGGCGAAAGAGGATTTGAGCAAAATAATGGCTCGCTTGAACGCTGCTTTTGGAGCAAAAGGCAAACTGCCGTGGCGATAAAGAGGGGCGCCAAGCTCGTGATCAGTGCCGAAGTACGCAACCGCTTTATCCTGGGCCGGCAGGGCCTCTGGCCTGGCCGTCGTTGGCAAGGCAAAAAAGGGGTCGAGCAAGCCATCCACGAGTTAGGCTTCGTGCAGATCGACCCCACCACCATCGTTGCCCCCAGCCAGGATATTGTCTTGTGGGGTCGGGTACTGGACTATCAGCCTGCTTATCTAAACGATTTACTTTACAAGGAAAGAAAATTCTTTGATTACGGGGGCAACCTGAGAGTTTTGCCTATGCCGGAACTGCCCTATTGGCGCATCGTGATGAAACGCAAGGGCCAGGAAAAACGCTGGGCAAAATTTGCCAAAGAAAATAAGAAACTGATCGCGGATGTAAAGGCCAGGGCACGGCGCCAGGGGCCGGTTCGTAATCGCGATTTTGAGGGAAAGCAAACCAAAAACTATAGATCAGGGAGGGATAGCGGCGTAGCCCTATACTATTTGTGGTTGACCGGTGAATTAATGATCAGCCACCGTGAAGGCAAAGAGCGCGTCTATGATCTGCTTGAAAAATTAGTTCCTGACCAGTACAGCCGGAAAGCCACAAGCAAAGAAGCCGAGGATTTCTTTGCTCAAAAGTCAGTTGCCGTGCACGGCATTCTTAATTTGCGCACGTTCAGAAATACTTGGAAGGGATTTATTGAACGCTTTGTAGATAGAAAAGAAGCCGAAAAGAAATTAAAGCAAATGGTCTCAGCCGGAACCATCCAGGAAGTTGGGATAGAGAAAGAACGCGACTCGTTTTATATTTTTCCTAAAGACCTGCCTCTTCTTGAATCGCTCGCCGCCCAGAAAATTCTCAAAGCCTGGCAGCCTCTGGACACAACTACTACCGAAGAAGTTGTGTTCCTGTCCCCTCTAGATTCGATCACCGGAAAAGCAAAAACGCTCTTTAATTTCGACACGGTTTGGGAAATCTACAAGCCGTCCCACAAAAGAAAATACGGGCCCTACACCATGCCTATCCTCTACGGGGAAAATTTAGTGGGTCGCGCCGATTTCCAGCTGGATAGAGCGCGCAAGACATTGGTGATCAACGGTGTGTGGTTGGAGGATTGGTTTTCCCCAACCCGCCAGTTCAGCAAAGCGTTTTCGCGCGGTCTGGAGAATTTCGTCGCTTTCCTTGGAGCCGACGCGGTGGACAGTTCGACAACGGAAAGCCAAGCTTTTTTATAATTAAACAAAATCGCAGTCACCTGCGCTTTTTAACGTGTTTGTGTTAGCGAATATCCTGGTAGGTTTGCTGTTTAAGCGGCTTCCTGGCAATGACCACAGTCCAAAACGTGGGGATGAATTCGGAAACGAAGCGCAAAAACCTTCCCCTCACGCGCCTATCCGAAGTTTGATTCCTCATGGAGGACAAAAAATGTATCTTTCCTATTTTGGCTACCCGCCGGGAAAGGTCGACATCATACAGCTCGGGCGTTCGTGGCGAAAATCCACCAGATTTCTCATAGACGTCTTTGCGGATGGCAAAGTTGGTTGCGCGCAGCGAGTGGTGGCCGAACCACATGCGCCAGGCCCAACGCAAAATGGGATGCGAGATTCTTGAAAGCGCGTTGTAAAAAATTGTGCTTGAATGAAAACCATAATCACCCATAACGGCCGCAGCCTGCGGGTGTCCATCGAAATGGTCGTAAATGACTTCAATCCAGTTGGGTGGCGCGAGGCAGTCTGCCTCGGTGAAGCACAGGATCTCACCCCGCGCCTGCGATGCGCCTTTTCGAAAGGCATGCACTTTGCCCTTACGCGGCTCCCGAATGACTCTGGCGCCCAACGACCGCGCGATGCGCGGCGTGCCATCCGTGGAATTCGTGTCGACGATGATGATCTCGTAAACAACCCGCGTGCGCTGCCGAGACAGCGAGGTTAAACAGCCGGGCAACAGCTTGGCCTCGTTCTTTGTAGGAATAATTACTGAGACGAGAGGCTTGCCCTTCTTCATTGCGCCTTTACCTGCTTCTCGATCCAGTGATAGGTGATCGCTAGCCCATCAATCAACTTGCTCGTTGGCTCCCAGCCAAGCTCTTTTTTAATGAGCTTGTTGTCCGAAGACCTGCCGCGTACACCCAAAGGGCCTTCAATGTGCTTAATGCTCAGGTTTTTCCCCGCAATTTCCATCACCATTTCGGCCAATTGGTTGAGGGTCACCATTTCCTCCGAACCAATGTTGACCGGCCCGGCAAAGTCGCTATCCATTAGTTTGCGCACGCCGGTGAGGCACTCTTCAATATATAGATAGGAGCGAGTTTGAGTTCCGTCCCCCCACATTTCGATCGTGCCTCCATCTTCGGCTTGGGCCACCTTGCGGCAGATGGCCGCCGGCGACTTCTCCCTGCCATTGTTCCAGCTGCATTCGGGTCCAAAGATGTTATGAAAGCGAGCGATATGCACGTTCATCCCATAATTTCTTTGGTAGGCCAGATACATCCGCTCTCCAAATAACTTTTCCCAGCCATACTCACTATCCGGATCAGCTGGGTAAGCAGATTCTTCTGCGCAATTGGGGTTGCTGGGGTCCTGTTGGTTGCGTTCAGGGTAAATACAAGCAGAGGAGGAAAAGAAGATCTTATGGATGCCTGCCAGTCTGCCGAAGTGAAGAATATTGAGATTGATCTGAGCGGAATTGTGCATCACGTCGGCATCATGTTCACCGGTGAATATATATCCGGCGCCACCCATATCGGCTGCTAATTGATAGACTTCAGAAAAGGGGCGGTCAAGCACCGCCTGGCACACCGCCTGCTCGCGCAGATCGCTGACCACAAAATCATCGGCTTCGCTTTCGCTGTACTCCGGCTTCTTTAGATCGACACCGCGCACCCAGAATCCCTCGCGTTTCAAACGTTTGACTAGATGGCTGCCGATGAAACCGCCAGCTCCGCAAACGAGCGCAGTTTTTCGATTAGGTGTGGGGTTATTCATGATTGAAAAAACTTATTTTTGAACTGGGATAATAAATTATAAACCGTATACCATTCTATGTTTCGGGTAGAAACAAGCTCTCTTGACATCCCCCGCCCCCCGCGCTACATTCCTTCACGCCCCCATGGCCAACATCATCGAAACGAAAGATCTTACCCGCCGCTTCGGCAAGCTGGCCGCGGTCGATCACATCAATTTATCTTTGCAGGAGGGGGAAATCTTCGGCTTGCTCGGCCCAAACGGGGCGGGCAAGACCACGCTGCTCAAGATCTTCACCACCCTGCTGCCGCCCAGCAGCGGCGCCGCTACGGTGGCCGGTTTCGACATCCTCCGCCAACCTGGCCAGGTGCGCCGAGTGATTGGCTACGTGCCCCAATTTCTCTCCGCCGATGGCGGCCTAACCGGTTACGAAAACTTGCTCATCTTCGCCAAACTCTACGACCTGCCGCGTGTCGTTCGCCGTCAGCGCATAGATGCTCTTTTGGACCTGATGGGTTTGCAAAACGCGGCCCAGCAAATGGTCAAGACCTATTCTGGTGGCATGATCCGCCGCCTGGAGATTGCCCAATCCGTGCTGCATCAGCCCCGCCTGCTTTTCCTCGACGAACCCACCGTAGGCCTGGACCCCATCGCCCGCAAATCCGTGTGGGAGCACATCCAGCGCCTGCGCCGCGAATTTAGCACCACTATTTTGCTCACCACCCATTACATGGAAGAGGCAGAAAGCCTTTGCCAGCGCGTCGCCATCATGCACCGGGGCAAAGTCGTTGCCATTGGTTCTCCTGCTGAGCTCAAAGCCTCGCTGAACGGTGGCGCGGCCACAATGGATCAGGTCTTTGCACACTATGCCGGCGCCGAAATGGAGACGGGCGGCTCATATATTGAAGTTTCTCGAACGAGGACGGATGCTCGCCGAGTCGGCTAAACCGGGCGCCGTGCTTCTGCGCCCCTTCAGCGCCGCAGCCTATTTCCTGCGCAAGACGGCGAATATCTTTGAGATGGAAATGCGCAAACTGCGCCATGAGCCCATCGATTTACTCACCCGCGCTATCCAGCCGCTGCTCTGGCTGCTCATCTTCGGCCAGGTGTTGGCCGGCGTCCGCGCCATCCCCACCGGAGATTTCGGCTACATCGAGTTCATGGCCCCCGGCATTTTGGCGCAGAGTGTTTTATTCATCTCCATCTTCTATGGGCTTTCGATTATTTGGGAACGCGATCTGGGCATTATCCACAAATTCCTGGCCAGCCCAACGCCGCGCGCCTCGCTTGTATTAGGCAAGGGGCTTTCCGCGGGCGTGCGCGGCCTTTCACAGGCTGCGATCATTTATCCATTAGCCTTGATCCTGGACGTAAACGTTAACTTGGAGCCATTACATTTGTTAGGTGTCTTCGCCACCGTGCTTATGGGGGCGGTCTTGTTTGCTACCCTCTCGCTGTTTATCGCCATTAAAGTGAAGACCCGCGAACGCTTTATGGGCATCGGCCAGGTGATCACCATGCCGCTCTTCTTTGCCAGCAATGCCATTTATCCTATTGCTATCATGCCGGGCTGGCTACAGACCATTTCCCATTTCAACCCGCTCACCTATGTGGTGGATGCGCTGCGCACTTTTATGCTGGCGGGCGGGGTCAGCGCCTTCGGCCTGGGGCAAGACTTTGCCATTTTAATTTTGGTTTCGGCTGTGTTGGTCTGGTTAGCCAGCCGAGCTTATCCATCTTTCGTGATATAGATCTGGTTCAGCGACGTGGGCGATCCTCCAGGCGATAGACAAACTTCAGCCCTGACCAGGTCTCATCCACCGCAGCCACTTTTACGTCCACCAAGCCGAGATCCAGGCCAATCTCTCGGATGATGTTTTCATTGAGATCGGTCGCCATTTTCGAAGACCGTTTTGGCCAGGAAATCCATAGACTTCCGCCGTAATCCAAGGCTTCTTTCAAAGCGGGGAATTTTTCTTGCAACTGGCCACGCTCCTTCGTAAAAAAGTGGATCAAATCCATCGAATGACTCTTGCCCAATTGCTTGCCAAGTTGCACACCCGTGGGCAAAGGTCCCAAAGTCTTGGGATAGTCTTTTGGCGCGTTGAGAATGCAAATACGTTGGCCGGGCTTGATACCCACCTTCTTGATCAGCGGCGTGCCTGAGTAGCCTGCGTTGGGCATATCAATCCATGGTGCGGAACAGCAAGGCCGCTAGAGCCGCGCCCAAGGCCTTTGCCCGCCAGGTATAAACCCAGAACTTGGTCGAACGTGCGCCCGAGAGGCGGGTCATAAATGTACGCGGAGATTTAGGGAATCGCACTGACAGAGCCAACCCATCGCTTTTGCATCGCTAAGGTCACATTCACTAGCCCGATCATCACCGGCACTTCGATCAGCGGGCCAATCACTGCGGCAAAAGCTACGCCGCTGTCAATGCCGAAGACAGCCACCGCGACTGCAATTGCTAATTCGAAGTTATTACTGGCGGCAGTAAACGCAAGCGTAGTGGTCTTTGAATAATCAGCGCCTACGGCGCGGCCCATAAAGAATGAGACGAGAAACATCACCACGAAATAGATAAGGAGGGGAATAGCGATGCGCACCACATCCGCGGGGATGGCGAGGATGAGATCACCCTTAAGCGAGAACATCACCACAATAGTGAACAACAGCGCAATGAGCGTCAGCGGGCTAATCTTCGGGACAAAGGTCTTGTGATACCACTCTTTACCACGCGCCCGCACTAAAATCAGCCGCGTGAAGAAACCCGCCAAAAATGGAATGCCCAAATAGATAAACACGCTTTTCGCGATCTCGCCAATGGTGATATCGACGATGTTGCCTGTTAAGCCAAACCACGTCGGCAGTACTGTGATGAACACATAGGCATACACGCTGTAAAACAACACCTGAAAAACACTGTTGAAGGCGATCAGACCCGCGGCATATTGCGTGTCGCCTTTGGCAAGTTCATTCCACACGATAACCATCGCAATACAGCGTGCAAGGCCAATGAGGATGAGTCCCGTCATGTATTCAGGATAGCCGCGTAAGAAAATGATGGCGAGGCCGAACATCAAAAACGGACCGATGATCCAATTCTGAATGAGTGAGAGACTTAGAATTTTCCAGTTTCGAAAGACATCACCCAGTTCATCGTAATGAACTTTCGCGAGAGGCGGGTACATCATAAGGATCAACCCAATCGCAATCGGGATATTGGTCGTTCCCAACGAGACGGCCGCGTTCAAACCTGCCACGCTCCTTGGGAGTAAAAAGCCAATGCCTACGCCCAACGCCATAGCGAGGAAAATCCACAGGGTTAAGTAGCGGTCTAAAAACGAAAGCTGTTTCCTGCTTGTTTGCGGCATGAGGTTCTAGCTTATTAGATAATTTGGAACGCTCATATTTATCTTCGTCAATATGATAAACTAAAATTTTTCATTCGCCCAGTCTGGCCGTCCTGCAGTCTGCCAAATTCGCGTCACTCAATTACACAGCACGTTGCCAATCGCGCGTCCCGCGCAGGAATTCCCCGCCGCCCATTATCTTTTTGCCCGCCGGTTGCAATTCATCTAACACGAGCAGTCCATCCCGAGTTGCGATGGCTGGCAGGCCAGCCTGGACGCGACGCTCACCCACTTTTCCTTTTCCTTCTTGTGCATGTGCCTTGTGAACTTTCAACAGCGCCCCCTTCCACATCGTAAACGCTCCCGGCCACGGATTGAATGCCCGCACCCGTCGTGCCAACACCTCGGCTCCTTGAGAAAAATCCAGTTCCCCTGCTCCTTTACTTAACAAGGGAGCGCTGGTCACCCCGGTTTCGGGTTGCGCCTGGGGTTTCAATTCGCCCGAAAGGTAAGTGGGCAGCGTCTCGATCAGTAACTCTGCCCCCAGCTCAGCCAGCTTTGCACTCAGTGTTCCTGCGGGTTCTTCAGGCCAAATCGGGATAGCGCGCTGGCTGAGGATGGGCCCGGTGTCCAGGCCCGCATCCATGCGCATGATGGTGATTCCCGTTTCACTATCGCCGTTGAGAATGGCCGCCTGGATCGGCGAGGCGCCGCGCCAACGCGGCAAAAGTGAAGCATGCACATTGATGCACCCATACGGCGGCATCTCGAGCACCTCGGGGCGCAGGATCTGGCCGAAGGCAGCCACCACGATCAGGTCGGGCGCCCAGGCACGCAGCTGCCCCACAGCCTCCGGCTCGCGCAAGCGATTAGGCTGGACAATCGGTAAGCCTAGCTCCTGCGCCAGCACCTTTACCGGCGGTGGCGTAAGCTGTTTGCCGCGCCCCGCCGGCCTGTCGGGCTGGGTGACCACACCCACGACTTCATAATTGGCGGCCAGCGCTTTCAGCGTGGGCAGCGCAAACTCCGGAGAGCCCATAAAAACGATGCGCGCGGCCATGCGGGCATTCTAGCATGGCCGAAACCAATCCCGAATCAACGTGTTAGAAATGATGGATTAACCGTTTACATATTTAGCGCGAAGCACTACAATGAAGGGAACCACTGAAAACTAACCAAGGAGAGAATCATGGCCCAGAAAGCACCTTCCTCATCCGTATCCAGCGACGACAGACTGTGGGCAGCCCTTGCCTACGTGTTCACCCCGCTGGTACCCATTATCATCCTATTGATGGAGGATAAGAAGAATCGCCCATTCATTAAAGAGCACAATGTGCAGGCCTTAGTATGGGCTGTCGCACTGTTCATCATAATTTTTGTTCTGGCTTTCGTGACGTTTGGACTGATCGGCTGCTTGGCGCCACTAGCCTTAATCCCACAGCTCTATTGGGCCTATCAGGCTTACCAGGGAAAATCGGTCAATATCCCAGTGATCAGCAAACTTGTGAAAGACCAGGGCTGGGCTTAAGCTTCCCGTACGAATTCCATCTGCGGACGCCTGTCCACGTCGTGGACAGGCGTTTGTTTTCCTCATACAATAAATAAAAGGATAACGGTTATGCCGACGGAAAAAGTTAGCAAGAAAAGCGCTGGACCGCTTGAGCGACCTAGCAATATAACTACCCTGGCGGTAATGACCCTGGTTAGCGGAGGGCTAAACATCGTAGGCGGTTTTGGCCTTACTATCGCCGTGGTATTGGGAACCTTTTTCTTCGGTATCATCTGCGTCCCAATTACGATTCTTCCCGCCATCCTGGGCGTTTTCGAAATCCTTTATGGCGTAAGGCTGCTGGCTGTGCCGCCCAAGCCGGTGAAACGCTCTCAGGCGATTGCTATTCTCGAGATCGCCACTTTCCTATATTTGAACGCAATTTCTGGAATAGTGGGCATTATAGCTTTGATTTTCTATAACGATCCGGAAGTAAAGAAATACTTCGAGATTATCAATTCTTGAGTTGAACCCTCGCATTGCGCACCTGCTTAACTTTTTCCCGCCCGCCTAATACATTTAACGGGCGCGTCGGAACTGCGGAGGCAATAAAATGGCAGAGAAAAGAACGGGCCTTGCCACCAACTGGCCCGTAGTAATAGGTAGCCTTATGATCAACATCCTTGGTTGGTATTTGAAATACTACATGGCGACTCAAACCGGCAATTTGTATGATTCTCCCTTAGCGATCCTCGGCCTGATATGTTACGCCTCTGGACCCGTGTTATTAATAATCGGTACAGTTTTAGCGGCATCTACATTGTTGAATAACCGCAGCTATTGGCTGCCCAAATTGCTCAGCTTGATTGTGGGGTTGCTCGGGCTATTTTGGAGTTACTCTTAGTGACGTAAGGCCGCCGCATTGTTCACTTTAAAATGTCACACCTGCTGGTTGAAGGGGTGGGCGCATATTGAGGGAAAGATGGAGGCGCTCATAGTGATAATACTGCAACCAAGCATGTAATTCCTCAGTCAGGTTGGGGATTTGGGTTATTTTGTATTTGCTCCAACCCAAGCATTCTTTGCGCAGGCTGCGATTGAAACTCTCCACGAA